>Ga0190311_1000093_pt1 | contig 31958 bp, 28 predicted proteins | sample 48700789_MG_FD_165037 | JGI IMG/M metagenome (GOLD analysis project Ga0190311, IMG submission 165037) | Hydrothermal vent sediment bacterial communities from Southern Trench, Guaymas Basin, Mexico - 4870-07-8-9_MG | ecosystem: Environmental > Aquatic > Marine > Hydrothermal vents > Sediment ...
GGATTAGCCTCAGCCAGCCCGAATAGGAACCATCCTATCTCCTTTAGGCTTGCTTTTCTCGCCTTTTCTCTCGCCCCTATCTCTTCTTTTATTTTGTCTGCGATGTCTCTTGCCACATTCGGATTAGCCTCAGCCAGCCCGAATAGGAAGTCTCCTATCTCTGATAGGATGTTTCTCCTGATTGTTTCTTTTAATTCGTTTATTCTTCTCCTCAAATGTGGAGTAATTTGTCTTAGTAATCGTTCATTTTCCCAATAGAGTCTTCGTATAATTGTTCCGATGTTTGGAGCTGTTAGGATTAATTGGGTTATTTCTTCCTCTTCTTCTATATTTTTGTTTTGGAGGTATATGCTGTAGGCTTCGGATATTTCTTTTGCTAGCATTTTATGTGGTAGTCTTATTGCTCTTGGGTTGGCAAATGCTTCATTTTTAATTCTTTCTTCTTTTATTTCTCTTATCTCAAGTAGGATTTTTATGGTGTCTTCCAATTGTGGTTGTCTCATTTCTATGAAGTTTATTGTCTTATTGAATGGTATTGCTATTTCATATTTGGAGAATATTGAGAGGTACGCTAGTGCTAGTTCTATGTCTCTTTTATCTATTTCTCTGCCCAGTAAGGTTTCAATTTTTGTTGGAATTTCTTTTCCTATGTAGTATTCTCTGATCTCTTCCCATATTTCTTCTCTTCTTATTTTTTCTATGGCTTCTTCACTTATCTCTCTCTGTCTTCTCAATATTCTTAGGTAAAATATTAAGTGCCAGATAGATTCTTCTGTGCGTTCAGTTAGTTCTGCGACGATTCTTTTTCTGTTGCCTCTAATAACTATTTCTTCTTTTTCTTCTAGTTTTCCTAGAAGTTTTTCCACGATTTCTTTGAAGTCTTCTTTTTCAAGTTTTATTTGTTTTGTTTCTCTTAGGATTTGTGATAGTCTTACGTAGTGCGTATATTGGCCTGGTTGTGGCTTTATTTCTTCTCTTGATGTTGCTATTATTTTTGTTCCTGGTGGTGAGTTGTCATACGCATCGATTAAGACTTTGGGGTTAATGTGTATGTCTTCTAAGATTATTATTGGTGGTCTTTTTGTTTGTACTGGTTCATAATCTGGTTGGGGATAATATAGTACGGGGTAGCCTTTTTTCCAGTACATGTATGCGTTTTTGCGTGCTATTGTTGATTTTCCTGTTGCTGATTCTCCTACGAGTACTATTATGGTTTTTTCCTTAGTGTTTAGGTGTTTCATTACTTCTTTTTCTTTTTCTCTGTCTGCTACGTATCCTTCTTCGATATCTATTGCCTCGATTCCCCAGGATTTGAAGAATTCTGGTTTTGCTCTTTTTATATCCTTTATATTCATGATGTTTTCGAAATCTTCTATTGGTTTGTTTTTTGGGTTTATTTTTTCATTTAGTTTCTTGTAGGTTGCTATTATAAGTTTCGCTACTAAGTGTTCTTCGGTTCCATCAAATTTTTTTGCCGCTTCTCCTAGTGCCCATATATATGGGGCTTTTGTGAAATTCTCGGGATCTCTAGCTAGGATTTGTTCTGATAATTTTTTAATATCGACATTTTTTTGGAGTGGTTTGAGGCTTTCCCTTATCTTTTCTAATGCTTCTTCTCGCGAGAATTCCTTGATGAGAATTTTTTTAGCATGGTCTAAATTCGGTATTTCTGTTGCCTTCTCTTCCAATTCTCTGAATAGCTCGTTGTTTAGAATTAGTATTATTCGTTTATCCCTATTTAGTAGGCTTTGTACAATGTTTTCTATGATGCTTACCCAGTCCTCGTTTAAGTAATGATCTGCATCTATCCAGTATTCTTCTTTTTCCTCCTCATAGATGTCCTCGAGGGTTATTTCATGAGTTAATCCTTCTAATTTTATATATTTTGAATTTCTTTCTCTTGATAATATTTCTGCTAAGTAGCTTTTACCAACTAGTGGTGAGCCCTTAATTACTATTAGTTTATTTTCCCTGTTGTTCAGGATTTCTTCGAGTTCGTCTAAGCTAATTCTTTTCACTTTAGTCCTCCTCTTCTAGGTAGATGGGAGGAACTAAATTAATTTCTGGTTTTTCTCGCCTCTCCTCTTCATTTTTATATTTTAGTATGATTTGGTTTTGTTCGGGCAGGATTTCTACTTTATAAGTCAGGATTTTAATGCCGCCCATTGCAGGCTCTACGCTCTTTATTTCCAGTTCTGGGGCGATTATTTCACCTAGAATTCTTTTTTCCTTCTGGGTTCTTAAATTGTTCAGGAGTTCTTCTGGCAGGTCTTTAATTGGTCTAATGCCCCTGAATACTAGTGGTGGATTAATCGCGTTTTCAGCTATGTTAAGTGGGTACCATTTCTCTATTTCAGTACCTTCATATAAGTGTTTCAGGGCTATGTAGGCTTTACTAAATATTTCTAAGAGCGGGTAAAGATGCCTCTTCCCATCCGGGGTTATGTAACAGAATTTTATTTCATCGATATCTAGTTGAACTTCTTTATTGTGTGGTAGGCCTTTCTGTACCTCGAATGTTATCACTAATAATTGTTCTTTGTCTGATTGGGGTATGTAGAATTTATTTTCGGGATCTCCTGGTACCTTGCTTGCACGCATGACGACTTTTATAACTCTCCACTCATTTTGTGGCATATGGTTTCCTCTCTGTGGGCTTATCCTTATCAAAATTTTCTTTAATCCTAATTATAAAATTATATGTTAAATTCTTATAGTTTGGATCCTTTGTAAAGAGGTCTAATCGTGTCTTGGGACGCGATCTTTAAGATAATAATAAGCGAAGCCTTTGAGCATTACCGTTTGAGTAGCGTGGCGATCGTAACCGAGTATGGTGTGGAAATTATTAGGTCTCGGATAGATATCTTAGTTGAAGGTATCAAATGCGCGGAGATATTGCCGGATGGATCATGGTTAAAATTTTTATGTGAGCATGCGGGCTACGTGAATATTATTGAAGTTAAAGCTCCTAGTGTTAAAGCTGATTACGAGACTATAAAACAAGTTCTTATGTATAAGATAGCTCTAAGTATGAAAAGGAAAATTGAATTTCCAGAAGTATCTGTTTTTATCATTGCACCCAAGATCTCGGAGAGCTTGGAGAAGAAACTGCGGGAGAAACTTGATGACAAAATGAGGATTCATGGTGGTAAAGGATTATATGAAACAATGAATGCAAAAGCATTAAAAATATACATAATTGCATACGATGAACTAGACCCCGAAATTCCTGGAAATGAAACTTTATGCTTGTTATCAACAAAAGAGAATATAAGTAAAAGAGCTGCCAGGAGAATCATAGAAACGTTTAGACCAGATAACATTATATATTCTCTCGCGCTAATATATAGACCAGAGGTGGCAGAAATGACCGAGACAGAAGTAATACCGAAAGAGAGGCTGGCGAAGGCGGTTGAAGTAATAGGAATCGAGAAACTGGCTGACGCTCTTGGGCCAGAGAGGCTGGCGAAGGCGGTTGAAGTAATAGGAATCGAGAAGCTCGTACTATCTATTGGATTAGAAAAAACTTTCCGCGCATTATCAGAGATCCTTAAGCGACTTCCTCCAGAGAAACGGAAGGAATTACTGAGGATTCTAACTGATACAGTGTTAAACGAAAAATGAAACTCGTTCTAAATTTTTGACAAACCAATATCATACAGTGGATTAAGGTTCGCTAAATTCACCTGTTAGACTTTTATTTATTCTAAAATCTCAAAGCTTGAGTTAAATACCATGTTTATAAGCTTTTAACTTAAATTTCGTGAACCGTATATTTGTACAAGTTATTGAATGCAGTTGATGCTTCATGGGTCTTATACATTTTAAGCCTAATGAAAAAAGTATACTGAGGAAAATTGCTTTAATGCTTTATGCTCGTTTTGAGATACCTTATCTTAAGCTCAATTATCTTATCTTAGAGGGGCCCTATAAGAATCCGATCGGTCGTGCATTAGTCTATCCAATAATCCTCCTTAATGCTGCTATAATGCTTGGTCTTGGACAGCATGGCAAGGTAATGAGCTATAAGGAGGTTGAGGAATACATTGATCAGTTACCAGATGATGCTCTAATAGCCGTTGGTAGCTGTAGGTGTAGAGTAGCGACTCGAGCATGTGACTGCCCAATAAAGACGGATATAACTATTAAGACTGGGGCCATAATATACAAGAGCTTCTTCCCAGAGGATTATCAAGTAATAGATAAAGTTAAGGCGAAGAAGCTTGTACGGGATCTAAATAAGAAGGGTTTAGTGCCTATGGTTTACGCTTTCTGCGTAGCTGGTGGTGCATTTGTATCCTTCGTTATCTGTAATTGTTGTAAGCATTCATGTATCCCTATATTAGCCCAGAAGATAGTTGGATTGCATGTATTTGATCCGGGAGAATATGTGGCTTATGTAAATCCTGAAAAATGCGAGGGCTGTGGAACTTGTGTAGAGGTTTGCCAATTTGACGCTCGTAAAATAATTAATGGTAAAGCTAAAGTAGATTACTTAGCATGTTATGGTTGCGGAGCGTGTATGCTGAACTGCCCGAGTGGCGCAACAAAAATGGTGAAGAGGCCGGAGAAGCTTAGGAAGGCGCAGATTTCCCGATTATTATCCCTGTGGAGGCATGAGGAGTACGAGATTGGCTAATGGGCGGATTTACTATGATTAAGGCGGTAATTTTTGACTTCGGTGGAGTTTTAGCAAGGCCCAAATGGAGTACTGAGATGATAGCTAGTATTATTACTAAAAAACTTGCTGAGAAAAACATTAAAGTTCCTTCAAACTTTGCGGATGCATTAAATGATGTTATAGGAGAGCACCTGAGGATATCGACTTGTTCTTTAAAAGAGATATTATTCGAGATAACCATTAAGAAAGCTCTTGAAAGAGTGAGCATTAAGATAAGCGATGCGCTAGCCTATCAGCTAATGCTTGAAGTAAGCAAAGCAGAGCTCCATGAGATAAGACCCGAAACAGAAAAGGTTCTTAGGACATTAAAACGAATGGGTTTAAAGATAGGTGTGTTATCTAACACATCATTGTATGTGGTGAAGAACCTCCTAGAGAAGAAATCATTAATGAAGTATATAGACGCGCTTGTATTATCCAGAGACACGAAATATAGGAAGCCTCATCCCAGCATATACTTAGAAATATTAAAGAGGTTAAGAGCGAAACCACAAGAAGCAATATTTGTGGGGGATGTCTTAGAAATAGATATCTACGGAGCGAAGAAAATAGGAATGGTTAGCGTTCTAATAGGCAAACCAGAACCAGTATATGAGGAATATAATATAAGATTCGAATGTCTAGATATCCCAAAGAATTTAAAACCAGACTATACGATAAATAGCCTAGAGGAAATAATAGAGATAGTAGAAGAACTAAGAAGATGATGAACCCAAGCACCGCTGAGAAATGATGAAGCTGAGCTTCGCTGAGTATGACTATTAATCATCGGACGGTGTTTTTAACTTTATGATGTATTTCTATTTTATATTAAGGAATACTAATAATAGTCTCTAAAAAGATTATATTCAAAAGACGATAATGCTTAAGTCACTGTGATGATGTAGAGTTGGTGAGACATGCATTGAGAATCCCAGCTCTCTTAAAGGCTCTATTTCTTATTGTCATAATAGATTAGAGATAATAATTGGTAGTTGGGATGGCTATCTCTATGCACTAAATGGTGAAGATGGATCCCTATTATGGAAATACTGGACCAAATATCCAGTATACCCTTCCCCAGTTTTATGGGATATAGATAATGATAAGAACCTCGAAATAGTAATTAGCTGGGGGGTTTACGTCTATGCTTTAGATCTTCCTAAAGCTGGTAAAAGAATCTGCTGGCAAGGTTTTGCTGGTTTTGACTTTTCTAGAAGGAAGGCATTTATTGACTCTGACAAGGATGGATTAGGAGATTATGAAGAGAAAATAGTGGGGACTAATCCAAATAATCCGGATACCGACGATGATGGTATGTCTGATCACTGGGAAGTTTTCTATAATCTGAATCCCGCAGACCCCCGCTGATGCATCCTTAGATTCGGATTCAGATAGTTTATCTAATCTCAATGAATATATATGGAGAGGCGATTCCAAAAACTCATACGTTCCTCTTCTTTACCCACTGGGAGCGTATGTTGTACTATTTGCTTCGATCGTTTCTCTTATAATACTCGCCATAATTCGGCGGCAATCATCTAAGCAATAACATGGCTTTCTTCACATAAATGCTCAGAAATAGCTTAAGTATTAAGATTATGAAATAAGTGCTAGTTAATTAGAAGTTACCAAGCTTGACTTGCTATTGGATATTTGTGATTAACCTATAATAACCCTCTAATGCCTTAAGCAAATCTTTCTTCCATATTCTTTCATCTGCACCATGTATCCTATCAATTTCCAGTTCTTTGGTGGTGGTGAAGAAGTGGTATACAGGTATGCCCAGAGATCTTACCCACGCGGAATCACTTGATCCAACTTGTATAAGTGGTAGAGGGGTATAGTTCATTTCTCTTATAGTTTCGACTATTTTCTTGTACAATAAGTTGTCCGTCGTTGATAAGGTCGCTGGCACGTATGTTTGAAGAAGTATATCATAATTATTCTTAGTGATTCGTGATAGCGTTTTCTCGATCAGTCTTCTGACCCAAGACTCGTTCTGTTCTGGGAATATCCTAGCGTTAATGATGATCTCCATCCTATCTGGTATCACATTATGCGCTTCTCCAGCTCTAACAATTGTGCTAGCAATAGTTATATGGGAGAGGGCCTGAATATACATGTTTAGGATAGGATCATTATTCATCAAGTGTTTAGATAACAATCTATTAAAAATCAGATGTCTCTTCCAGCCAAATGCATCTTTCAATGCATTCTTAAAAGTTTCTGAAACGAAGTATATTTTTCTTGGGAGTCTTAATAGGAACTCGGAACCAATCTTTATGAGATCATCTTCACCCACCAAACTTGAATGCCTACCCTTCCCTTTTAGCATTACTTTATGAGACACTGACCCCTTTTCACCTATAATGATTGCTTGAGCTTTTCTTCCACCAATACTCACTAATCCACCTAATTCTCCGATCGCTCCATGAATGCCCTTAAAAATGTATGGATGCTCCTTAATCAGGTATCTGACTCCGTGATTAGGATTCTGTAATTCCTCATCCGCAGCAATTAAGATTCTAATTCTCCCCCTAAAATCTCTCCCTAATCTATTCAGTAATACTGCTAAATACGTGTATACGACTATCTGGGACTTATCGTCTATCGCTCCCCTTCCATAAATATACCCATCTCTTTCCTCCCCAGAGAAAGGGTTAATGCTCCAACCCTCCCCTGGTGGAACAACATCGCTATGTCCGATAAATAAAAGATTAAAGCCCTCACTCCTACCCTTAACATCTATTATAAGATTTCCTCTCCCCTCCTCGCTTTCTAACAATTTATACTCTTTTATCCCCTCCTCCTCTAGTAGATCTATTATTTCATAAGCGACTTCACTCTCTCTGGATCCTATGGATGGTATCCTTATAATTTTCCTCAATAGTTCACACATTTCCTCCAATTCTATGTATTCTCTCGCCTCATTCCAGCTCAGCATAGCAATGCGCTCCACCTATTTTTCAGTTATATATTTTTCAAAAGACCTTAAAACGAGTCAATGATTCTATATTTGCTAGAATTTTTTCCTCGCTTTTCGCTAATTTTTTATATACCTTTTGCGTAGTGAGATATGACTACGTTAAATTATTATTCATTATATCTCAGTTCTCCATTAATTCTCACTCTCTTATTTTTGGAAATAACATGGTGTTGGGAAGTGCTAATTATTGATAGGAAAAAGGTAGAGGATTTCGCGCTAACCATTAAGGACAGAATTAAGATAAGGCCTAGTGATTTCTCAGATGGTATATTATTCCCCTCTAAGAATGCTGATAGGGAGAGCGTGCTCAATTTCTTCTTTTTCATGGTAGCTATAGATCATAGAACCTCTAAAACGGATTCTTTCCGAGGTATTATAGATGGGAAAGAATACAAGGGTAGTGATCTAATGTATCGGTTGGCAATGCTAAAGTTTCAGCAGGATCCATCATTCTTCGACCCACATAACATGAAGAAGATCACTGGAAGAGATATTAAAGAGTGGTTATCTATTAGTGAACCAACTAGAGTAATAATCCACGAGCCGGATACTAGAGCTTTTCTGCTTAGGGATGCGGCAATTAAACTAATTAAGCTATATGATGGTAGTGTGGAAAATCTAATAAGGCGCTCTCAAGGAATGCTCTATAATCCCCCAGAGGGCGGATTTGTTGAAAGATTAAAAGTCTTTAGAGCATATGAAGACCCAGTAGAGAAGAAACCACTCTTACTAGCAAAGTTCCTAGAGAGGAGGGGACTCTTAAAGATAAGGGATAAGCATAGTAAGCATGTCCCCGTAGATAACCATTTGACAAGAATAGCCATTAGAATTGGCTTAGTGGAAATCATTGATAAAGAGCTATTTAATGCTTTTATGTGGAGGAGAGAAGCTAGTAGAGAGGAGGATATCTTAATAAGGATGATTATAAGGCAGGCTTATGATTTAGTTTCCAAGAGAATATTTATTGATCCCTTGGTGCTTGATGATTTTTTATGGAGTTTTGGTCGGACGATATGCTTACCTAAGAACCCAAAGTGCATAGGTGATAATAATCGAGAACAGACTTGTCCATTTTTGGAGATTTGCAAAGCATGCGAGGACACAAATAGAAGATTCTTAAGAGAGCATTTATACTTCTCAACTTGGTACTACTAAGAGTACTGGTACAAAAAAGCATGATCCTGGAAATTTATTAATTACGCTAAAATAACCATTCGTTTCTTTGCTAATAACTCCGTGATTAATCTGCCATTTATTTACATTGGCTCGAAATTTGCCACAGAGGAGAATAGGAGTATATCTGCGGGATTTTATTATCGCGTCGTATACTGGCTGGAATATTTTTGGCATAATAATACTTTCTCCTATACCACTATGAACTACTCTAAAGTTCTCATGTTTAATGAGGATGACTCGCTTTCTCTGTATGTCTTTGGTGACTGGAATATTTCTTTTTGGCAAAAATATAATCCGAGCGGATCTTATTATGCGAGGAATTTTACCTTAGCTAAATGGTTTATAAAAAAGGTTAATGATAGCCTATACATTAACATGTTTTTTTAATCATACCTATTACCTACTCTTGCCCACATATATGCCTATAAATAAGCCTCCTATTTTAGGATACTTATCTCTAATATCTGGCATGAGCTTAGTCATAATCGCTACTGCGATTATCATTATAGAGAAGAAACTAGCATTGTCTTGATTCTATTTTTTATCGGCTTTCTAGTGGATAAGAAAGAATAAGAATATTTCAAATAATAAATATTTTTTGAGTTACTCAAAATTTTGAGTAGGTTGAAAAAGTTGGGTAAATTTTCTTGCTTAGAAGAGGGCATTTTCGCTCTCAAGACTCTTAAGAGTGTAGAAAATATATATGATAGGGAAGAGGAGAAAAAATGGTTAGAGGCCGCATTTAAATCTAGGGCTTGGTTCTCTGTGTGTGGCTTGAGAAGGACTGGCAAGACCACGCTCGTTCGCTCTATTGCACACGCACTAAAAAGTTTTGAAGTCGTGTATATTAATGCTTGGGAGCTTCCAGAGGAACATTCTTTTGAAGTTTTTCTCGAGAGGTTAAAGGATGGTATTATAGATATTCTTAAGAGACAGAAGCTAAAATCCGCTCTTAGAAAAGTAAGCAAGGTGAGTTTTCTTGGCGTTTCAATCGAGTTTAGAGAGAAAGCTCAGCTTAAACTTATAAGTTCTCTTAATGATCTTGTTAACAAAAAACCACTAGTGATAATACTTGATGAGGCTCCTTATCTACTAACTCTAAGTACCGCTCAAAAATTCTTTGCCGCTCTATACGATACCTTTGCTCCAAATCTAGTAGTAGCCTTTGCAGGATCGATAATCACTTTAAAGTATATTTATGAAAGAGACGAAACTATGCCTTTATATGGTAGAGTTGAGGAAGAGCTTATTTTAGAGCCATTCGATGAATATACATCGAAAAAGTATTTAGAAGCTGGATTTGAGCAATGCAATCTTCGCCCATCTCAGGAACTAATAGAGAAAGCTGTTCTTAATTTAGGTGGTTTCCCAGGATGGTTGACTCTCTTTGGAAGGATTTCTGCTAGAAAATTATTAACGAAGGGGAAAGTAGAGACTGATAAGATCCTTACTGAGCTAGAAAAACGGGCTAGCTTAACTATAATAGCGGAAGTAGCGAAGTTTTTACGATTTAAAAGAAACTTTAAAGTATACTTAAAGATTCTTAAGAAAATAGCTATAGATGGAGAAACAACGCTTACTGAGATATCCAGAGCGATTTCAAGGGACCCCTCAACAACAACTTTTTACCTAAATCAGCTAATGTTGTATGGAATAATCAAGAAGGAGAACAAGAAATATCGGATAGTTGATCCGCTTCTGAGAAGGATTATCCAAAAACCTAATTTTGAGAGAGAAGTTAAGGCAAGAATTTGAGGAAAGTAATGCTTACTTAATGTTAAGGAATATAAATCTATTATACTCCTCAAAATTTTGTAATATAATTGCATCAAAGATTTCGAGGGAGTTTAATGAGTATTGATTTTTCCCCTTGTGAAAGATTTATTCTGGAAAAAATGAGCGAGACTAAAATCCCCGGTTTAAGTATTGCTGTTGTTAAGGATGATGAGGTAGTTTACGCCAGGGGATTTGGTTTCAAGGATCTTGATTCTGGTACTGCTGTTTCTCCTAGAACTCTCTTTGGTATTGGATCCGTCACCAAATCCTTTACCGCTTTAGCCATTATGATGCTCGCTGAGGAGGACAAATTGGATGTGAATGACTCTATTGAGAAGTGGGTTCCTTTAAAAATAAGGCCTTTTGGCGAGGAGATTAGGATTCATCATCTCTTAACTCATTCTTCTGGTATACCAGCACTTGCATATGCCGAAGCCTTCATAAGTAATGTTCTAGGGCTTGATCACTACTGGTTACCAGTTGCTTCCCCTGAGGACATAATTTCTTTCATGGCAGATGCTGATAAGTGGGTTCATGCGAAACCAGGAGAGAGATTCTTTTATCTTAATGAAGGTTATGTCCTCTTGGGTTACATAATCTCTAAGGTCTCTGGAGTAAGATACGAGACTTTTATTAAAGAGAGAATCCTCAAGCCTCTAAGAATGGAAAGAAGCTATTTTGCTAAGGACGAGGTTAAACGCGATGGAGATTTCGCTACACCTTATATAATAGATAAGGAGGGCAAGCATATAAAGTCTAGATTTCCGTTTGGGGTGACGGCTGATGGGGGTTTAATAAGCAATGTGTTGGATCTTGCAAATTATATAATGATGTATCTAAATAGGGGAGAATTTAATGGAAATGTGCTTGTGAAACGGGAGTCCATAGAGCTTATGGAGCAGATTCACATTCGCTATCCATATGCATTATTCGAGGGTGAAGGTTACGGGTATGGATGGAGCATAGTGCCTAATTTCTATGGTCATAAGCTAGTTAATCATTCTGGATCAGTTGGTGTTCACACAGCTTACGTGGGCTATATTCCAGGGAAGAAGGTAGGAGTGGCGGTTCTAGCAAACGCTGCTGGTTATCCCTTGAGGTTCATAGGAATGTATATTTTGGCTTATCTCTTAGGCGAGAATCCCGAGGAATTGCCAATGATTAAGAATGAAAGAATCTTAAAGAAGCTTGAAGGGATTTATGAGACATATAAGGGAACATTTAGAGTCGAAATTAAGAAAGCGGGAGATTATTTGATAATGATTGAGAAGAATAAGTACCAGGAGTTTTCAACACCGCTTGTACCAGAAAAACTCTCAGAAGACCTAGCATTATTTTACGTAATATCGGCCGGAAGAAAAATCCCAGCAGAATTCATAATCAAGAAGGATAGAATCGAATTTATCTATGAGAGGTACAAGTTTATAAAGAGACAGTAAGAATTGTTGCGATTTTGCCAAGTTCGTCTTAAACACTTGAGATTATCTCAGTAAGGAATATGACATTTAGATTACGGATCTTATCAATAACTTTTATCATTTCTTTTTCTGGCTTAAGAAATAGGGCTCTCCCACCAATTTTCTCCGCGGCAGCTATAACATAGCAATCTGATAATGAAATTCTTAGCTCTTTCTTTAGCTCTCCAGCTTTAATTGCTAATTCCTCGATACTCATCATTTTGCATCTAGAAGCTATCCATGAAACATATTCCTTCGCCCTAGCATTTGGATCCTGGATATTAGCAATTCTATAAAGTCTAGAGACGATATAGAGGACTTCTGAAAGAACTAGGGGAGTAGTCCAGAGATCTTTTAAGCCCGTCTCTCCATGCAATATTTTATCTATTAAATCATGATAAGGACTGTTCTCAATGATGTACTCTACAAAAACACTAGTATCAATTACTACTCTCTCTTCTCTTAAGAATCTCCTGGATACTCTCTTTTTCAAGAATAATTTCCTCCTCAAGTAATTTATCTATGATCTCCCTATTAATCCTAATTCTTATGGGTCTAAACGGCTCTAAAATGATTCTTCTCCCCTCTATTTTAGCGATTAGACTATCTCCTTCTCTTACCCCCATAGCGTCTCTAATTCTTTTAGGGAGAACGATAATACCTTTTTTACCAATCTTTAATATCACTTCCATAGTTAAACCTCAATATTAAGTTTAACTCATATTATGAGTTAAGCTAAAATTAAGATTTAAACACTACTTTTAGAATTCTCACACTAATATATGGATAGTAATATTCCAGCTACAATCATGATAACTCCTACAAATTGAGTAATACTTACTTTTTCCCTCAGAATGCTCATAGCTAAAAGAACGGAGAACATTGGTGATGACACCGCTATTGTAGCGGCAGGTCCCGCCCCTATCTTGGAAAGCCCTATGCAAAATAGCCAATCCCCAATGCCTAAGCCAATAGCCCCTCCAATAATTGTTAACTTAGCAGTTTTAGTATCCAAATTCTTTATTGAGTCGTGTTTAAATAATACGTATGGTAAAAGCATGATGAATAGCAGTATAAGTTTGATTATTGCTGTAGCTATAGGGTCTGCTTCTGTCACTGTTATTCTGAAGAAAATTATTCCAAGTGAGAAAGATAATGCTGCTCCCACACCAGCCATTATTCCCACGAGAAAGCGCGAAGTACTCGTATTAAGGTCTCTTTTATTCTTGGATAATAACCATACACCAGCAATCGCTATTACTGTCCCCAGAACAAGCCTTATACCGCATTCCTCCCCAAGAATAGCTGTTGCTAATATGGCTACAAGGAGAGGATACATCGTGGATAAGGGAAAACCAATAGCTACACCAACGTTTCTAATAGCTAGGAGATATAATGTGTCACCAAAGATATTCATTAATATGGTCGCTAACAGAAGAAATAGCATAAAATAAGGGTTTCTCAGCATTTTAATAACATGAATTAGCTTATGATTTAAGAGTGCTACTAAAATTAAAACAGTAATAGCAAGAGGAATTCTCAGCATACTAATAATCAGTGGATCCGTAAATTTTACTAGAGCTTTTCGATAAAAGATCGATGCTAAAGCCCAACAAAAGGCTCCTAGAAAAGCCATAATGGCCCCGAATGTATTAACCAATAAGACCCCTCCCTCATTAGGGACTTAAAACGCTTATGCTATCACGTTGCCGTCTTTAATCATTAGAATTAGTCTTATCTCTTTTTTATTAATAGATAATTTCCGAGCGCTAGATACTTTAATCCTGACCTCAAAAATGTCTCTATAGCATCTCTTGGAGAGCATACAATAGGTTCTCCGTGTAGATTATATGATGTGTTAAGCAGTCCAAATCTTCCTGTTTCATCAGCAAATTTTTTAAGAATTTTATAGTATCCAGGGTTCCAGTCTCTCCACAAAATCTGCGGTCTAAGTGTCTTATCATATGGATGCATAGCCGCCTCTAAATCATTCCTAGCCTTCTCGGTGGATTCGTAAGCAAATATCATGTATTCTGGATTCGTTTTCTTCCAATCTGGTGCTTTCAAATATTCATCAGCATACTCTCCTAATATAGTTGGGGCGAATGGCATCCAGAAATCTCTCTTCTTAATGGCCTTATTGATTATCTCTACAATTCTCCTATCAGAAGCATCCGCTAAGATAGACCTATTTCCGAGAGCCCTAGCACCAAACTCCATCCTACCAGATACCCTAGCAACAATCTTCCCTTCGATTAGTAATTCGGCAATAACATCATCTATGTCTTTATGATACTCTACTTCAAATGTCTCATCTGATCTAAACCTCTCAATTTCTTCAATAATTTCTTCATCACTATACTCTGGACCGAGATAGAGATCCCTCAGAGGCTCTATCTTCGCATCGGGTTTAAGAAGCCTATAACCATAATAAGCGGCTCCAATGGATAGTGACTCATCACCAGCGCTAGGCATAGCGAACATCTTTTCTACCTCTGGGAGATCAGCAATCTTCATATTAGCCTTAACATTCATGAATATCCCGCCTGCGACTGCTATGTTATGAATTTTTGTTAATTGAATAGCATTTCTTATCCACTTAATTAGAATGGTTTCTAACAGCTTCTGTGCAGCTCCCGCTATCCAATCGAATCTCATCCATGAAAGTCTGTCAATTAGGATCTCTAAAATCTCGTATGCATGGAATCTAGACCTTATCTTTAATCCATCCACGTAATAGAGATCCCTTATCTTGTCTAAAACTTTCTTAACTCCGTACTCTGGGGCATAAGGAGCTAAGCCCATTACTTTATACTCATGTTCAAGAGGTTTCATGCCAAGATACTTAGTCACATGAGAGTAAAAGTACCCAAGAGAATCTTTCGTGGGTGATTCGGAGATTTTTTCCAGTACTCCATCTTTAAAGATATACACACGAGAAGAGATGAAGTCTCCTTCCCCATCAGCCGTGAACACTAAAGCATCCTCATTTCTAGTTGGGAAGGGAGATGAAAATATCGCTGTATAAGCATGGCAGAGGTGGTGATCAACGCTTATCACAACATCTCTATCAATCCCTAAGATATCAGCTATAATGTTTAAGGATTTTCTCCTAATAATCCTACCTACAGGTCTAGACAGTAAATCTCCCAGGAGGAGAGCGAGTTTTTTCGGTCTTACCCTAATATCGAGCGTACTCAAAACAGTTGTATCTCGAACAACCTTCCTATACAGTGCTCCAAGTATCCCTAGATTATACGATTTATACCATCCGAAACTACCATAGTCTGAAGCTACCACGACAAGATCCAGATCTGATGATGTTATTCCAGCATATCTCAGAACGAATTCTATGGAATACAATGGAAAGGTCGCAATATTCTTAATTCTGGTGAATCTCTCTTCTTGAGCACATGCAACTATTTTACCATCCTTAAGCAGACATGCTGAGGCATTATGGCCATCGTGTATTCCTAAAATATAGACCAAATAAGACCCTCCAATACCCTAATTGGAGTGATCTTATATCTTTTTATATGTTAGTGAATAATAGGAATGCCTCTCTAATAATACCGTGTTCGACTATATAAATCTCCTCATTATAAAGAATAAAATAATGATTAATTCGCGTCTGATAAGCCAAGAAATTATCCGAATTCCTGATATGTTTTCTTAGAGAACGCGTTTTTGAGCACTATTCTTAATAGTTCTTTATCGCTTATTCTGAAGTTATACGAGAGAGTATAGATATATTCTATTGAGTCTCTCTCCTCCCTAATAACTACTCTAAGTCCATCTATGGAGTTTCTTTCTATAATTCTCTCTAATGCCTTGTAGATATCATTAAAGCCGCCTTCAAAGCTCCTTTTTCTCGTTCTTAATTTGATTATTACCTTTCCCTTAACCTCCTCTGGTTTGAAATATTCTTCGTACTCTTCTTGTAGTATAGGGATATGTTCTTTCTTAGCAATTGTCTTACCGAGTGGAGTATACACATAAAATACTTCTCCCTCATCAAGAAATATTCTTAAACCGCGCTGTACATCAGTTGTTGTAAGACCAGTTATCTCTCTAATCCACTCTTGCGGCATAGGAGTTTCCAGAGCATTTAAAATGAGAGATCTAGGAGATTTCTTTGCAAGTTTTTTAACCAGTTCTTCGTCAATATTTATATCCACCCCCGCTCTCTTTGCTAGCATGATTGAGTCAAGGAATGCATTCATATCAACGGTATCTGGAGTTACTAGGTAAACGACATATTTTAGTGGTTTCGTTTTTCTGAGAATTCTACCATGCCTTTGAATAAACCTTAAGGGACTCACAACGTTGCTCCAAAGAATTAGCAGATCGGCGGATGGAAGATCAACTCCTTCTTCTCCAGCTGAGGTAGATATAATTACCCTATGTTCTGGTGCGCGAGCCTCTCTTAATGCTTGCTTTAACTGTTCATCCCCTACACCGCTTCTCTTACCAGTAATTAGTACTGGTTGAAAATTCCTTAACAAACTGTATAGCTTCTTAGCCACAATAACACGGTCGACGAATATTATCGCTTTTTCAAACTCATAATTCTCAAGAATCCTCCTAAGCTTGTCATATTTGTGAAGATCGGGGAGCTCAAGTATTCTATTACGGAATGGTTCTAATAGCTTAGCAAGCATTGTGTTCTTTGACACACTCTCCTTAAGCGCTATAGCTCCATCTCTGGAGAGAAAGCGTAGAGCCAAGGCATAGAGCATCTTTTCTCGAGACCTGCTCTCAGTCCATAGTCTCTCAATCTCAGAATAAATCTCCATAGCACTTTTATCTAGAGGCGTTTCGTAGATTTCTCCAATCCAATCGGGGATGTACGGAGCTATCTCAGGGTCTCTAGGAGTCCATTCGTAAATTTCCCCAATCAGATTCATGATCTCCTTACGATATCTTTTAGGTATATGGGCTGATAAACCTAAACGCCACTCTGCAGAAGTTCTCTCAAGTACTTTCTTAAATGCGTCTTCGCCCACAGAGTGGTGGCACTCATCTACGATAATAGCGTCAAACTCATCCAGTTTATCTAGGTTGAAGAGAACCTCTTCTGGAGTGGTCACAACTATTTTGCTTCTCCATCCTCGTTTCTTAACATCCATTGGCATTAATCCATGGATAGGAAAGGCACTCAAATCAGCTATTTTTTTATAAAAAAGAGCAACTTGCTCCACGAGGATTCTAGTAGGTTCTAGGATGAGAACTTTTTTAACCTTACCGCTCTCTAGTAGTTCCTTAGCCCATAAAAGACCTATTAACGTTTTTCCAGTACCAGTAGGCATCACAATAACTGATCTCTGCTGTTTAATAGCTATCTCCTTAGCCCTGTACTGGTAAGGTCTTGGTTTTAGTTTAAGCTTTACTTTCTTATTCATTTGGGGAACCACTTTACTTTAAGACTAATTAGGAAATAGTTTTTATTTTTTGAAAAAGATTCCTTTTTCAAGGATATAGCTAGGGCGACTAGTTTTGAAGGTTAATAAGAGAAGTTTTTCAAGAGTGTTAGAATTAGTACTTTACTTCTTCTTGGGAGCCATAAGTATAATAATTTCCCCTGCACTCTCTATAAGCTTCATATTAGGCTTTATCGGGGCTATGCTTATAGGGCTCCGTTTTCTCGGACCGAAGTTCTGGAGAACAATTATTAAATGGGTTGTTAATGAGATCTTAATGCTTAAGAAGGTTGGTTACAAGATTTTGAAAATAGCGACCATACCTGTGAGGGAGGATATAAGAATTATTGATGCTGTAGAGGTTTTAAGAAGTCTAATATTAATAAACTTCATAACAGTTCTCTTAATAACAAAAGCGCTTGGAGTATCTGGTGCTGAGTCGTCAGTAGTTATTCAACAGTTAATTATAGCTCTGATAATAACAATAATAGCTTCTATCATAGTCTCACCAATAGGTGTAGGCTTATATATTGTTGAAAGCTCTAGATATAGGATTCTTGACCCTCAGAAAGCTCTTTTAGACTATCCAGGAAAACTCCTGAGGAGGATTCTTAAAGCAGTATTTGGTTATGGAAACCTAATAGTTCTTATTTGGATTTTACTAGACTCTATGAAGATGGCTGAGTGGAACATAAGCCAGGGAATCAGTATCTTTCTAACTCTCGTCTTAGTGATTTTAGGGGCCATAACGTTAAGCTCATTAATAGTGCTTATAATATACATCAAGTTATGGAAGACAAGTCTAGTAGACATAGTAAAAGAGCTTAACAATCTTCTTGAAAACCAAGCAGTATCCCCAGAGGACGCGCTTAATGTGCTGAAAAACATGATGGGACTCCTACCGGAATCATCTACTGAAACCTAAGAAGAAATGTATTAAGAAAACTTCCGAAATCGTCAGAGAATCTTAAAGCATTAAATAATCCTCCTAGAGTCCGAGACGATTCTATGGCTCAAGACCCTTAGGGGGACATTTTTATTTCTTTAATTTTACTACGATGATTAACTGGATAACTTCTCTCTAAGATTTTTGTCTGGATTTAAATGAGTTTAGGTGATATATTTTGGATTTCACAAAAATTCGAGGGGATAAAGTCGAAATAATTCTTCCATATAGTGATTCTTACATATCATTTGAGATTCCTCGAAGGAATTTCTTAGGAATTCTTGCTCCGAGGAAAGTCCCTGGAGTTAAGAGTGAGGAGGAAATAAGACATAAGGTACTTGACGCTTTATCTTCTCCTATAGGGACTAAGAGGTTACCAGAGCTTGTGAGGAGGGGAGAGAAAGTTGTCATTGTGGCTGATGATAACACCAGACCAACCCCGACGGATAAGCTGATTCCACCCTTATTAGATGAGCTTAATAAAGCAGGGATACCTGATGATGACATAACAATAGTTATAGCTTTAGGCACGCATAGGTATATGACGGATCAAGAAATCTTGGAAAAATTTGGTAGAGAGGTCGTTGAAAGGGTTGATATTATTAATCATGAATGGATGGATCCAACTAAACTAATCTATATCGGGGGGAGCTCTAAAGGTACGCCGATCATAGTCAATAAGACTGTTTATAAAGCTGATTTTAAAATAGGTGTAGGGAACATTGTTCCTCACCACATTCCTGGCTTTTCTGGGGGAGGAAAAATAATTGCACCAGGAGTATCAAGTCCAGAAACTGTTGCTAGCTTCCATATGCTCAGTGTTAGGACTAGGAGGCACTGGCTTGGTATTCCTAAGAATCCCGTTAGGGACTTAATAGATGAAATCGCTAGAAAAACTGGTCTACACACAATATTAAACATCACGTTAAATGCTGAGAAGGAAGTTGTGGGAGTATTCTTCGGCGATTTACAAGCTGCTTGGATTAAGGGTGTTGAGAGTTCTAAAAATATTTATGGCGTAGAGGCCCCGGGCATAGCTGATATCGTAATAGCTAGCTCATATCCATGCGAACTGGAATTCTGGCAAGCTCATAAGGCTCTATACCCCGCTGATATTGTTGTGAAGGATGGTGGAACGATAATAATCGTATCTCCATGTCCAGAGGGTGTGGCCGTAACTCATCCAGAGGTTCTTGAGCTTACTCAAATGGAACCTGAGGAAGTTGATCATGCAGTTAATGTAGGAGAAGTAAGAGATGTTGTTGCAGCTTCGCTGGCCATTGCGTGGGGTAAGATAAGGAGGAGGGCGGAGATAATTCTTGTATCGGAGGGAATTAGTGAGGAGGAAACAAGAAAACTTGGATTCAAATATGCTGAAACTATTGATGAAGCTCTTAAAATGGCTTTTAAGAGGCATGGGAATAAAGCGAAGATTATAGCAATAACACATGGCTGTGATACACTCCCGATATTTAAGTGAGGAGTCAGGATGAGCATAGAGGAAAAACCAATAATTGGAATTACGATGGGGGATCCAGCAGGTATCGGTCCAGAGGTAATTGTTAGAGCTTTATCTTTCAGAGAAATTTATGAGGTCGCAAAACCAATAGTTATCGGTGATTCTAAAGTTTTGAAATTAGCCCTTAAATTGACTAAGCTTAAACACTTAAACATTAACTCGATTCAGGATGTTTCGGAGGCCGAATTTAGATTTGGAATAATAGATATTATCGATTTAGATAATGTTTCTCTTCGGGAAACTAAAATCGGTAAAATAAGCGCTGAAGCTGGTAAGGCTTCTATTGAATATATTATTAAGGCAGTAAATCTAGCCCTAAAAGGAGTAGTTGATGCCATATGTACTGGGCCCATAAGCAAGGAGGCAATTAATAAAGCTGGTTATCAATATAGTGGTCATACAGAGCTATTGAAAGAGTTAACAGGGGCTAAGCATGCAGTAATGATGCTTGCTGTAAGGAACTTAAAAGTTTCTCACGTAACCACTCATGTAGCGCTGAGAAAAGTCTGCGAAATTATTAATAAGGAAAGGATTTTAACAACGATCAAGATAACTAACGAAGGGTTGATAAGGTACTTCGGTATAGAAGAGCCGAGGATAGGAGTTGCTGCCTTAAATCCTCACGCTGGTGAGGGAGGCTTATTTGGTAGTGAAGAGATTGAAATCATTTCACCAGCCATCGAAGAAGCGAATAGAGTAGGGATAAAGGCTTTTGGTCCTTTACCTGCTGATACAATCTTTTACAGAGCTGTTAAAGGAGATTTTGACGCTGTTATTGCGATGTATCATGATCAGGGACATATTCCAGTAAAACTACTAGGTTTTCATGAAGGAGTTAATATAACGCTTGGGTTACCGATTATAAGAACCTCTGTTGATCATGGTACAGCATTTGATATTGCTGGAAAGGGTATTGCTCATCCAGGAAGCATGGTAAACGCAATAAAGTATGCAGCATTAATGGTCAGGAATGATAGGAAGTGGAGAGGGGGTCGGGAAATTGGGGTTTAGATACGTGGTGGTAGCGGATGATTTAACGGGAGCAAACGATACTGGTGTACAATTCACTAGATATGGTTATAGGTCCTATATTATAATAGACCCCAGCAACCTCGATGATAAAGTGAGCAGGTTAAGGAATAGAGCTCATGTATTAGTGATAAACACAGAGAGTAGAGCTGATCCCCCAACTGTAGCTTATAGGAAGTGTAAAAGAGTTGCTGAAACTTTGAAGCGGGAGAAGATCGATGTAATATATAAAAAGGTTGACTCAACGCTCAGAGGTAACATTGGGGCTGAACTAGATGGTGTTCTAGATGGTTTTGGGAGAGAATTAGCATTTTTCACCTCTGCGTTTCCATTAAATAATAGGATAATCATAGGGGGTTACCTGCTAGTAAATGGTTTGCCGCTCGATTTAACCCCCTTCTCAAGAGACCCTGTCTCTCCAGTCAAAGAGGCGAATGTATTATCCATAATAAGGAAACAATCACGGAGAAGAGTTAGCCATATCGGGTATGAGTATGTGGCTCAGGGATTTAGTAGGATAAGGGAGAGGATAGAGGAAATCAGGAAAACAGCGGATATAATTGTTTTTGATGCTGTGTCTCAAGACAATTTAAGGAACATTGCATTAGCGGTGAAAGATTATTATACGGAGGCAGTGTATTCGGGATCTGCAGGTCTAGCTAGGGAGTTGCCGAAAGCATGGGGCGAAGAGGAAAAGATTAACGGGATCAAGATTCTCCCTAAGGGATCCTTTGTCGTGTGCTTATGTGGATCAGTTAATCCATTAACGCTTAAGCAGATAGAACATGCCGTTAGGACGATAGATTCGATGATTATTGATGTGGATGGGGTAAAAGTATTAAGAGATAAACAGAAAACTCTCTCTGAAACCTTACATAAGATTAAAAAAGCCGTAGAGGATGGGAAAAGATGCATAATTATACGGACTGCTAAATCTTATAAGGATGTTGAGAGAACACAGAGGACTGGTAAGAAGATGGGGTTAGACAAAAGAGGTGTTGCAAAATTAGTTGCTGAGTTTTTGGGGATTGTGGGAGAGAAAATAATCTATGAGTACAGGGAGGAATTATCGGGCTTAATAATTACTGGAGGAGACACCGCAATAAATGCTTGTAAGAAAATTTCGGTGCAGGCTTTAGAGGTTCTTGGGGAAATAGATCCAGGTGTACCATTAACCCAAGGTATTAGCCAGAAAATCGGTGATATCCGATTAGTTACGAAGGCTGGCGGCTTTGGGCGTGAAGATACAATTACTAAAGCGGTTAAGATTTTATTAGGACTCTTCTAGATCTATATTCTAGGCCTTAAATATGAAGTATTAATCTTCATTAAGTATTCCCGTAGTTAGTGGTATCACCATTTTCCCTGCTATATTTGGAAGAATTATATCTTCTCCTGCTGTACCTATAGTTTCTTTTACTAAAATAATGAAAGGATACTTGTGAATTCGATGTTTACGGTCATAAAAACGACTTACTAACAATCGCGAATTTTCGGGATTTGCTTCATTTAAAATCTATGCTAGTACCATAAATTTTTATATAATCAGAACTTCAAATCATTATAGTTATACTTCAATTGGGTGGTATTAAGATGACTAATGATATCATAGTAGCCGAGGGGCTTAAGAAGGTGTACAGAGTTAAAGTACCTAAAGGTTTTCTTAAGAAGACCACTAAGGAGATTCATGCACTTAGAGGTGTGAATCTTAGAGTGCGGGAAGGAGAGATCTTTGGTTTACTTGGGCCGAATGGTGCTGGTAAAACGACATTAATAAAGATTCTCACGACGCTACTTCTTCCGGATGAAGGGTACGCTATTGTTAATGGTTACGATGTTGTTAAGGAATCTCGTAAGGTTAGGAAATCTATTGGCGTTATGTTAATGGGTGAGAGAAGTCTTTATTGGAAATTAACTGGGCGGGAGAATCTGGAGTACTTTGGTGCTCTATATGGCTTATCTGGGGAGACTTTGAAGAGGAGGGTTAATGAGGTAATTAATTTCGTAGGTATAAGGGATTTCGCCGATAGGCTTGTTGAGACTTATAGTAGTGGTCAGAAAATGCTTCTAGCTTTTGCAAAAGCTCTCATAAATGATGCTCCTCTCCTTTTCCTAGATGAGCCTACAGTAACCATGGATCCTAGGAATGCTGCTCTGGTGAGGGAGAAGATTAAATTGCTGAGAGAGGAATTTGGGAAAACAATATTCTTAACTACTCATTTGATGCATGAGGCTGAGATGCTCTGTGATAGAGTAGCTATAATTGATCTTGGTCGGATATTAGCCCTCGGTTCTCCTCAGGAGCTTAAATCGTCTTTAAAGGGTAAAAGCTCTATTGAGATAGATGTTAAATCGGATCGTGTGCATGAGGTAATCAATGAGATAAGGTCTTTTGATGATGTTTTAGAGGTAGCATTCTCGTATGTGAAAATTAATGGGATGGATGCTGTTAAAATAAGGATTTTATGCAGCTCTCCTAGAACTCTGCTCCCTGATATAATTTCCTTGTTGATTAAGAAGAACATGGATATTCTTTATGTTAATCCACAGGAACCGACTTTAGAGGATGTTTTCATGCATTATACTGGGAGGTTGCTGACAGAGGATACTAGGGAGGGAGTATAAAATGCTTGAGGTTATAAAGGCTGTTTTCAAGCTTAGGTGGAAGTACACGGTAAGATACCCTGGATGGATAATCTTTTTCATAATCATTCCAATAATATTCTCTGTCATTCCTATTATACTTGGTTGGGCTGTAGCTGGTGGTCCACAGCAAGCAGCTCTAAACTTTAAGATGAGGGTCGGAACCGAGGATTATCAATTCTTCATCATTCTTGGCTCCGCTGTTTGGATACTAGGTATTAGTGTGATGTGGGATTTTGGTATGTGGATTAGGGAGGAACAGGAAATGGGAACTCTAGAGCAGCTTCTGTTAACTCCTGCGAATATATACCATATCTTATTGGGCTCAACGCTTTTCACGACACTTTTATCATCGCTACAGTTTTTATCAGTAATTATAGTTGGTGGATTAATATTCGGCTTTTTACCGAAGCTTCTAAATCCTCGGCTTCTCATAGCGATATTGTATCTATTCTTAGGAATATTCCCCTTAACTGGCTTTGCATTGTTATTAGGATGCTTGATAATAAGTATAAAGGAAGCTGAGGCAGTAGTCAGATTATTTCAACCATTATTAGCTCTTTTAGTTGGCGCATTTTATCCTATCACATTAATGCCGAGTATAGTGAGGTATCTTGCGGTTACCATTCCATTAACAATATCACTGAATGATATGAGGGCCGTGCTTCTAGGGTTGGAATACATATTTAACCCCTATCTAGATCTCCTAATTCTTGCTACGTATTGTGTAATATGGCCGGCATTAGCGATGATGGCTTATAATAGTGTTGAAAAGAGAGCTAAGAAGGGGGGTGGATTAGGTGCTTACTAGAAAAGTTTTAAGCAACATTAAGCTTTTGGCTAAAATGTCTTACTATCTCCTGAAAATCTCCCTACGGTATCCGATTAATTTCGTCGCTGATTTTGCAGAATTAGCTCTATGGATAATGGTTTTTTACTTACCAATATTACTCTTCCTCCCAAAATCTGGTGACTTCGCAGGGGTATCGCCAGCTCTATTCACGTTATGGGGCTTTTTCATTTACCTTTTCATATCCGATACGATATGGACTATTGCTGGGGGCTTAAGATATGATCAAATAACTGGTATTCTCGAGCAAAACTTTCTGGCGCCTATTAATGAGTTCTTGTATCCCTTAGCTAGATTAATTAGGATTTTCATCAGGGATTTTCCCATAATGCTTACACTTCCCATAATCTTCTGGGTAGTCACTGGGGAGTTTCTGGCTAAGAATATTCCACTAGCTCTCTATATTTTAGCGATATCAATCATTGGGCTTATAGGGTTTGGATACTTGTATGCTGGGTTTGTTATATCCATGAAGAGATCAGCCATGAGTGCTAACGTTATACAGTATATAGTAATGATATTCTCGGCGGTTTTCTATCCTTTCAGATCTCTCCCAGAATCTATGCTCGTAATCTCTAAGCTATTACCTTTCTCATACTACATCGATTTATTTAGAACAACAATGATAGGAATTGAACCTGAGCTCATAGAGAAAGAGATAATAATAGGTAATATTATCCTCACACCATTCTGGACCGAGCTAATAATTATACACGTTCTCTCAATCATCTTCCTAGTAATCGGGTTATTGACATATAAAGTCATGGTCATGAGAGCGAAGAAGCTTGGAACGCTTCACATGTATTAATCCATTATCATCTCTTAATAAATATGACATCTCTTAAGCCCTTAAAATGTTTATCTCCAGTTAATAATTTTCCTCTAACTTTTCTCGTGATAGCCAGAATTAAGCCATCAGCTATACCGGGTCTCTGTTTTATCCCTTGCTTCTTTGCATGTTTCCTCAACTCAATTAGGCACTCCGCCGCCTCAACTGCTAGCTCATGATCAAAATCTATTATCTCACTCTTCTTTATGATGAACAATAATCTCTTTAGAATTTCTTCTCTATTGAATCCTTCACGCGCATATTTACCAGCTATTTCGAGGAGAACAATGTTGGGGGTAATTATTTGATGCTTCTCAAGATAATCCTTTACGATTAATCCATGCTCGCTTCCAGAGAAATACTCTATCCAAGCCCATGAATCAAGTACTATTATCATTAATCCTCACTCTCATCTTCTGAAAACAATCTGTCTCCCTCACTAAACGGGCTAATTCTCCCCCTGTCGATGCCAAACATATCATCAGGAATATTAAGGAGCTTCTCAACAGCTACTCTAATTACCTCATCATAAGATCTAAGCTTAAGAATTCTCTTAGCCTTCTCCAAGAGCTTAATTGTATCTTTCTTAACAAGCACAGTAGTGGACATAGTTCTCATCCAGAACATTGCAAGTCATTATCTATAGAATATATGACTATATGATTATATAAATATAAGAGGTAGAACGAGAAACTATTAAAAATTGTGATAAAAGATTTGTGTTAGGTAACGATTTTATCTAATAAATCACTCTCTATTGCTTCCCTAATCTCTATCGCTATTCTCCGGCCTATGCTTATTGGTTCCCCGAAGTAGAATTTGCTGTATTGACTACCTATTCCCGCCCATACATTTGTTCCGCCCCCGATCCTAAAAGCAACATCCACCACTACGAACTCTAGTTTTTCTGTAACGATTGTCTGTAGTGTGAAAGGCCCTATTATCCCTGGAGGATACATTTTTTCCAGAGTCTCGACAAATCTCTCCCCCATATCGAAAACTTTGACGAGCTGTGATTCCCTAATAGTAGCTAGCATATGACCTATCTCGACATTCCTTATTGTAAAATCTTTAAGCTCTAGCTGGATATTCGCTGGTAGTCTCACGAAACCATGAATATTAGTTTGCAATCTCCTATCAATACCATGAAATTCTAACTCGTTACGAATGATGGAGTTAAAATAATTAAAGTTGAAATCAACACCTATAACAAGCTCCTCTATCGAAGCCTCTCTAATTTCTTTATCAGTTATTAACCCCTGCCTTTTAAGCTCCTCAACCTTAGACCAAAAATCCTCAGGGCTCATAGCAACAAAAAATGCTCTTTCTACACTACCAGCTGCCATAGCCTTTACAATAACTGGTCTATCGATCTCTGAGGGATCTTTAAAAGTCTTAGGTCTTCTGATTCCCGCGGCATCCAGAATTCTATAATAATTCACTTCGCCTACTCTCTCTTCAGCCCTTAATAGGTGGCGTGATCCAAATAGTGGAATTCTTAGAACATTTTCTATATTATCGTAACCAACGTATACGGAAAAGCTCCTATTTGGGACAAATATTGTGTTTAATTCCCTCAACCTTTCCTGAACTTCCTCCCGCACCATATCTCTAAACTTATCCAGAATTATCACTTCATCACAGAGCCTCTTAAATCTCAGATAGGGCTTTTCTCTTCCACGCTGACATATAACTACAGTCTTAAATCCCTCATCCTTAGCCCCATCTAATACATCTAAGGCGGAGTGACTACCTAATACTCCAATATGTATATTATCCCAATCATACTCATCCCTAACAAGCTTCCTCATCTCATCTACGCTGATCATATCATCACCCCACAATTATTTTATTCAATGCATTTTTTTCAATAGCAAGCTTTATTTCACGAGCAATACGCCTCCCAGTGCTCATCGGTTCATTAAAATATAACCAGCTATAAGGAGAGCCGTGAACATAAAGATTAGTTCCAGCAACAATCCTACCAGAGAACTCAAAAACAACAATCTCTAAATTACTCTTACAAATGGCTTCCAAACAGAAAGGCCCTATAACTCCTGGGGGAATTAAATTTCTTGTGGCGGCAACAAATTTTTCACCATAATCAAATACTTGCTCGAGTAGGGATTCCCTAAGAACGAGGGGAATATTACCAACTACGGTGAATGTATAATCCTCAACTGGATAAGGGTATCTCTTTATACCATCTACCTCGCTCTCATATCTAATATCAGCTCCCAATAGCTCCAGTCGCTTTAATATAGGTGAGTAGAAGTAATGAAAATACATTGGTGTACCAAAAATATATTCTTGGATGATTAATTGGGACGCATCAAGCCCCTTCTCTGCAAGTTTATTTCTAAGTTCTTCTGAGTTCCTAGCCACAAAGTAGCCTCTCCCACCCTTAGCACCATGAAACTTAACAATAACAGGTCTATCTACTTCATCAATCTTCCTAAAGAGTTTCGGAGTCCTAATCCCACTCTTCTCTAATAGCTTTAATTTTCTCCAAGCATCATGCTCCCAGATCATAAGCTTCTTATTACCAAAAATTGGAACATCTATCCTCTCAATATTCTCAATTCCAAGATACTCGACAAAACTACCGTGGGGAATAAGGATAGCCCTCATCTCGAATAACTCTTTTTGAATATCCTTATTAACAATCTCCTTGAAATCATCTACGACGATTATCCGATCTATAAAATGCCTGAATCTCTCATAAACACCCAATCTTCTCCTCAGACAAATAGCTATAGTCTCGAATCCTTCCTCCTTAGCTCCTTTAAGAATTTGCAAAGCAGAGTGACTGGCAAGAGTAGCTATGGTCTTTATTTCTCTCACGAAATCCTCACCTCTCCAATGCTCTCTACCCTTATCAATATAGCATCCCCCTTAATCACTCTCCCTAGTAAGAATGCTTTAATACCAAACTTCTTGGCAATGGAAATGATCTCATCAACATTATCACGTGTAGTAATAGCTACCATTCCAATTCCCATATTAAATGTCCTATACATCTCATCCCAGGCCACATTACCCTCCTCCTTGATGAGCTTAAATATTGGTGGTGGCTCTGGTACATTAAGAATAGCTCCTAGGCCCTCTTTTAGGACTCTCTTTATCTTCCTAAACGCGCCACCAGTAATATGAGCGAAGTTCTTCACTAGCCTCCTCTCCCATAACTCTCTGCAGAGATTAACATATATTCTAGTTGGTCTCAATAACTCCTCTCCAATGGTTCTACTTTCATCATATGGGAAGGGATCATCTACTTTATACTTACTGAGAAGAACCTTTCTAGCAAGTGATAAGCCATTAGAATGAATACCATTACTTTCAAAACCGATTAGAACATCATTTTCAGACCCGATTTCTGCATTCCATTTCACAATACCCATTCCAGTAGCTACCAAGTCGAAGCCTTTACCAGGGATATAACCCTTTACAACATCTGGCATGATAGCTGTCTCGCCTCCCATAAGCACAACCTTCGCTTCCTCACAAGCAGACGAAATGCCTTTCATGACCCCTGTAAATATCTCCTCATCTGGCTTTTCCATTGCTAAGTAATCCACTATGGCAAAAGGATCTGCACCACCAGCTACTAGATCATTCACATTCATTGCCACAACATCTTGACCAACTTGCCAATAACTACCAACGAGTTGGGCAACGAGCACTTTTGTTCCCACGCCATCTACGTGAAGAGCGATTCTGAGACCATTAATCTCAACAAATGTTGTGAATCTACCCCTTAAACCATGAACGGGAATCTTAAGCTTCTGGGAGAGGTTTTCAATAATACTTAAGGCGTGTTTTTGAAGAATAGAGACCTTATCGATATCTACCCCAGCCTTCGCATAAGTCCAGCTTTTCTCCTTTCTCATTTGCCCTCCTCCAGCTTCTTACGGATCTCTTCATCATAAAGAGCAAGAATTCTGAGAGCTAAGTAAGCAGCATTCTCGCCATTATCAATACCAACAGTGGCTACTGGTACTCCTCTAGGCATCTGAACAATGGATAATAGGGCATCTAAACCACCTAACTTCGCACTTACAGGAACCCCAATCACGGGTTTATTAGTTCGACTTGCAATAAAGCCAGGTAAGTGGGCTGCTAGACCCGCAATACCAATAAAAATATGAGCTTTGGAGGAGGTAACATATTCTTCAAGCTCTTTCGGGTTTCTATGAGCGGATAATACTTTAACTTCGTAGGGAACATCATACCGTTCAAGAACCTTCGTAACCTTCTCAGCTATGGGGCGATCACTCTCACTACCCATTATCACAGCTACTAATGGGTCTCTATTCATAAACGATGCCCTCCTCCAAAATATGAGCAGCCTTCATAGCTTTTTCGCGTGCCTCAATAGTGTTCTTACCGATAGCTAGCACAACACCCATTCTGCGTTCATAATAAGTTACTGGTTTACCAAATAATCTAAGGTGTATTCCAGGTATTTTAAGAGCGTCCCAGACGCCAGAGTAACCGGGGGCCCAGTAGCCTGCTTTCCTAGCGAGTACAACATGAGAAGCGCCTGGAGTATGTAGGTATATTTTCGGTATTGGTAATCCTAAAATAGCTCTAACATGGAGAGCCATCTCTGATAGATCTTGCGTAACTAGAGTCACCATTCCTGTATCATGGGGTCTTGGGGATATCTCGTTGAAGTAAACAACTGGTTTCTCACCACTCTCTATATCCCCTATTTTAACAAATAATTCACATCCAAAAATCCCGAGACCCCGCAGTTCTCCGCTACTAGTTTTGAGCAATTCTCTAACGACCTTACCAGCAACTTCATAAATCTGCTTCTCTATCTTCTCAGCAATATCTATCGGGATTCTCTTACCGTTCCAGGGAGATTTCCATAAAAGCTCGCTCTTAGGAGGATCTTCGCGTAGGTGTAGCTCACTACCATAACCATGTATCGGAAGCGTATAATCTGGATCATTAGGATCTGGCTCAAGGAATGGTTGCCAGCTCACGTGATAATGAGTACCACTTCTAACGTGAGCGACTGGTTTGCAGAAACTTATCGTTACTTTCCCATCCTCATCTAGGTGAGCAAGAGTTAGCTCTGTTATCTCAAAGTCATAGGTTACGATACTCTCAACTATAACCTCATCGCCTCTACCCCTTGCCTCTTTAATGGATTTCTCATAGGCCTTTGGAATATCCTTCTCTGAGAAAATAATGCTTGATCCTAATCCACCAGAGCTCATTCTTGATTTAACCAAGCATGGATAACCTATTTTTTCACACGCGTCATATAGTTCATCCAAGTTAGTGGCGAAGGCGTATCTTGATGTTGGTACCTTAGCTTGTTCAGCTGCCAACCTTCTTAAGAGGATTCGATCCATCGTGATTTTTGTTGCCTTTGCATTAGGTATTACTAAGAAACCTTCTTCCTCAAGCTCCACTAACGCATCAGTATTTATTGCTTCAATTTCGGGAACAATGACATCGGGTTTTTCTCTATAAGCTATTGCCTTTAGAGCCCTACCATCCATCATGTTGACCGTGTAATGCCTATGAGCCACTTGAGCTGCTGGGGGGTTATCATACCTATCTACAGTTATTGTCTCAACACCAAGCCTCTGTGCCTCTATAACGATTTCTTTACCAAGCTCACCAGCACCGAGCAATAACATTTTAACAGCATTACCAAAGAGGGGTGTGCCTATAAAATCTCTCCTTCTCATAACACCCCTCTCCTAAGATTCATATACAATTTTTCCACGACCTGGGATCCAATCGATATACTTACCAAGAATACCACGCGATTTCCGATAAGTGTAAACAGATCTAACAAGTTCAGCAAGCTCAATCATCCTCTTAAGAGAAATCGGGGAACCAATATCACTTCTATGGAAGAGAGCCCAGCCATCAGCTGTTCTTACGTAACGGACGCATTTCTCAGCAATCTCAGCAGCCTTCTCAATGGATTCCCCTTCAGCATAAATCTCCACAGCTCTAGAACCACCAGTTAGCATCTTGCCATTAACAAGATTTACAGATCCGTAGAAAACCCTTCCACCCAACTCCTTTATTTTCTTCTCATCTATGATTAATGGATGACCCTTTGCTAAATCTCTTCTATTGGGATATCCTCTAGGGGCTATAGCTTTAACCACGGTAGCCTTATCCCTGAATTTAAGCTTTACCTTATGAAGCTTCCTGCTTAATATTGCCTCGCAAATATCGATCATATCTGTTTCAAGTAGGGGTAAAACATTAACTGCTTCTGGATCACCAAATCTGGCATAGAACTCTATTATTGTTGGGCCCCAAATCATAGTAAGCATCATTTGACCGGAGATAACTCCTCTAAAGTCCTGATTTACCTCTTTCCTAAGAGCTTTGACAACACCTTCGATGATCTTAACAGACTCCTTGTATTCTTCCTCTGTAATGAATGGGAGGATATTTCCTCTCCCAGATATAGAACCCATACCACCAGTCTCTGGCCCCATCTCCATTTCAAATGCGTGTTTATTATCCTGTACTGGTGGGAAGGGAAGAACGCTTTCACCATCCGTCATGCACTGAATCGTGTACTCTGGTCCCTCAACTTTCTCCTCAATTAATATCTTATCCTCTATATCTCTATATCTAGCCATTATCTGAGAATAAATTCTCTCGGCATGCTTCTTTT
>Ga0190311_1000096_pt1 | contig 31793 bp, 32 predicted proteins | sample 48700789_MG_FD_165037 | JGI IMG/M metagenome (GOLD analysis project Ga0190311, IMG submission 165037) | Hydrothermal vent sediment bacterial communities from Southern Trench, Guaymas Basin, Mexico - 4870-07-8-9_MG | ecosystem: Environmental > Aquatic > Marine > Hydrothermal vents > Sediment ...
ATATAATGTTTAGAGTATTGATAACATTAATATTATTAATGCTTATAACATTATCTATCACTATTGCATCAACGCCCTCTATTTATTATAAAGTATCTTACTCTATTGAAATAGATAATAAAGTAATTGAGAAGGAGTTCTTTATAGAATTCTATCCATTAAACAATTCGATAGTCATTAATAATACTTTACTTTTTCAATCAACAATAGAAATAAAAGAATATGGAATAAAAATAGATCTAGTAAATGAAGAAAAAGAAGGAGAAGTGGTTCGTGATTTTACTATTCAAGTTGATGAAAGACTTGAGAAATTTGATGTACTTCATGTAATCAAAAAATATAGGTCATATTTTATTGAGTTATATTATGAATTATCATCTGGTATCTTAATTCAAGCGGATATATATGATCTCGAAGAAGAGGCTACACCTATAGGAATAATATTCCTATATAACTATACAGTACCGTTAAACAAAATATATACTCTATCAACATATCCAACAACATCGTCTCTAAACATCTCATCTACTATCTCTAATACCAGGACAAATACATCGCATACAAATAATCAGGGCCATCCATTAACAACTATTCTACCTATAGTACTCCTACTCGCAATAATTCTCGTAGTCTTCACTATATTACTTAAAAAGAGAATAGCTTAACTCCTTTTACTATCTAAATATATGTATAAGAGTTAAAGTCCATATAGATTGGAGAAGTATGATGTCTAGATTTTGCATATACTGTGGAACAACTGGTTCGGAGGATAATCCTGTTGTTAATGGAATTTGTCTAAAATGTATGCTAAAGAGAGGGAGATTGATTAAATTAAGGAAAAAAAGTATAAGAATCGATATTTGTAAAATCTGTTATTCTATAAAGATCGGTTATAAGTGGTTTGAAACATCTGGATTCGAAGATGCAATATCAAGTATTATCAATAATATTGTGCCCAGATTACTTGAGCCTAGCTCTAGAGAACAAGTATTTTTTATTGAAAAGTACGAATTTATCACAAAAGCGTCATGGAAGACAGTAGTAAGAGTATATGTTATCACATTCTTTGGAGGAATACAAATAGAGGTTCCTCTTGATATAACTATTTTCTTAAACCCAGTAAAATGTCCAAGATGTAGAATGTATAATAGTAGAGAATTTGAAGCAGTTGTCCAGATAAGAGGATATCCATTAAGTTATGTTTTTCAAGTACTTGAGAAAGTATTTCTAGAAGATAGAAGATTATTAAGAGATTTCATTGAATCTATTAGTTCTCATAATGGTGTAGACATTTATTTCTTTACCCATGGAGCTGCCCGTAAGCTAGCCCGTAAACTAGTACATATTCTAAATGCTCATATTATGGAAACATATGAGGAAGCTGGTATGAGAAGCGGTAAACAAAGAGCTAGATTATATATTAGTTTGAAACCTAAAGCATAGAAACCCACTTCTAATGATTTTTTATAATAAGATTTATAAAGAATTAGTGGGAATACTTGGACTAGGTGTTTATGTATTGAATGAATTCAGACAGGAAGATCTGGTACTTATAAGAGAACTAGTTAGGGATGGTAGAATTAGCTTCAAAAAATTATCTGAAATTACGGGATTATCCTATACTGCCATTAGAGAAAGAATTAATAGACTTCGAAGAAACATGCTTATCGATATAAAACCTCTTGTGAGCCCCAGACTTTACGGATCAGTTGGTGCAGTTGTTAAGGTAAAAACTCGTCGACCATACGAATTGGCGGAAATACTCTCTAAATGCAATCGCATTATATCATTAATTATTAATAATAAAGGATTAACTGTAACATTAGTAGCTCGGACAAAAGTTGAATTAATGTTTACAATAGAACGTTTAATCGCTCACAATAGATATGTTGAAGAATTTGAAATAGAATATGGAAAAGTGCCTGATTCTATACTTATTCCTCTCCGCAATTATAATCCACTATGTAATCCATGTATAGCGAGAGAAAAGTATGGATGTGGTGGATGTTTTCCGATACTTCGGATGAAGAATGCTATAAAATAAATGATATAAAACAAATCATGATCTATGGTAAGTGAGATCTATATAAAGGCATTCTTTAAGTATTCTTCATCATATAATCCATAAACCCCTATCCTGTATATTTCTTCAGCTTCTTTATCACCTAGAACAATCTTAGCTAATTTTAAGACGCTATCTATGGTAGGATTCCTCCTTAACCTATATACGAGCCTTCTTAATTCAGGATGTTCATACATAGTCATTCTCAATATTTCTTCGAATAATTTTCTTCCATCACTATTTAGTACGTCATTATGAAAATACTGTTTATATCCAAGTAAAAGCTTCCTCAATAAAGCTTCTATATCTTTACCAAATTTCATCTAATGACACCAAGGCAATTCATATGAAGCATATTCTTTGACTTTATTAAGTAATATTCATTACTATTACGTTTAGTAACCATTAGATACCCTGCCCAGTACTCTATAACTTCAAGATCTATGCCTTCAATATTTTTTATTTCTATATTTTTAGCTTTATTATAGTATGCTATATCGATTGAAGGCATTATCCTGAAGATGGTCCTTTGATCAGGTAATGATATATTTAAGGTCTTACTGATTTTTTCAATTATAGATAGTAGTCTCCTAAAGCTATATCTAGGTGGATAAGACAATACATCCCTTAGAGATCTTTTACGGGGTTTCTCGGATAAACCATGTAAGTTACCTATTCTCATCTCATATTCCCTAATAGTATATGCACTGCTAGACTCCATAAGCTTCGTAGCAACTACATGTGGTTGTTCAGCTATTCTATCATATATTCTCCAACTACGTGTAGTACCAACTTTGACACCAAGACCATAGTCTAAAAGATATAGCGAGTACATGATTGTTTTACCAAATACATCGTCTAATCTTTTACATGCACCTAAGCTATGAATTCCTCCACCACTAAAGCACCTTGAATATATGGCTCTCAAACTATCATTATGTTCTCTGCAATAGCCCAGACTAGATAATGGCTTCTTAAGACAATATATTCTCTCTAGCGGATTATCTCTTTTATCGAGGTAACCACTATGCCAATGACAATATTCATTAGTAGGGGATAGAAGTTTTATATAGTCTCCAGCTACAACAATATCTAAACTTCCATTACCTGGATCTTGTATTATTATTCCTCTAAAAATACTTCTATATTCTTCGACAACATCCTCGCTTATACTCTTTAGACCTAGAAAACGGTCTAGTCCATCTAATCCGAGAACTCTTCTATTAAAGAATCGTGTCTCAATTAAAAATAGTCTCGGAATATATCCGGACGTATTCTTCACCATAAAATTCTTCGTTATAGTAATTAATTAAACGACCGATACATTAGGATTACAAGGACTGATCTTTAGAATGTTTTTATCGATCAATATTTTTTCTAAGATAGGAATGGCTTTTACGCTACCAATAGTGTTATCTACCTTTATCAATATATTCTTTGAGCTATAATAGTCGATAATGGGCTGAAATGTTTGATAATATACTTCATATCTCTTCCTAATAACCTCTGGTTCATCATCTCTTCTCCTTACGAGGGGAGTTCCATCATCATCACATACCATATCATTTTTTGGTGGATTAAACTTCAAGTTATAGATACGCCCACATCTAGGACAAATATATCTAGAACTAAGTCTTTCTACCGCAACTTCCATGGGGACATAAATGTATACAGCTGCATCAATAACTGCAAATTCATCTAAAGCTTTAGCTTGAGTAATAGTTCTCGGGAAACCATCAAGTATAAATCCATTAATAGTATCTGGCTCACTAAGTCTTTTACGCACAATTTCAATAACTATTTCATCAGGAACTAAGAGGCCTTTTTCAATATACTCTTTAGCTTTCTTGCCAAGCTCAGTACCTTTTTCGATCTCAGCTCTGAAAATGTCACCAGTACTTATATGTGGAATACAGTATTTCTTCGAGAAATATTTGGCAAAAGTACCTTTACCAGCACCTGGGGGACCTAATAAGACGATCCGCATAGTATTCACCATTACCCCTCTTACAATTTGATAACTATATAGAATTTTAACTATAAAACTATATGATTATAGATAACGAAAATTATGGTATTAGCCTTGTTCGATCTCGTACAAATATTGTTGCAAGTCTTACATTCTCAAGACCTAGCATACTCATCATCAATCTTTCAACACCTAGTCCGAAGCCTCCATGAGGAGGCATGCCATACTTAAATGCTTCTAGATAGAAACTAAAGTCTTTTGGATTAAGACCCTTAAGTTTAAGAGCTTCTACGAGCTTTTCATATCGATGTTCACGTTGTCCACCACTGGCTATCTCAAGGCCTCTATAGTCAAGATCAAATTTCCGTGTATGATAGTTATCCTCTTCCCTCATATAATAGAATCCAGTAGCAGGCCATGGAAAACCAACTATGAAGTATATGTTGTAGCCCTTCTCAGCCATTATCTCTCCTAGTTTCTTCTCAGCAGATTCGCTAAGATCTTCGCCTTCAGGGACCTCTATGCCCTCGCTTCTGAGTATATCAACGGCCTCTTCGAATTTTAGTCGCTTAAACGGTATTGTTAATGGATCAACATTTATACTAAGTATATCTAGTTCCTCTCTAGCCTCGGTGCGTACCTTATCAGCAATGTATTTAACAAGTTCTTCCAAAAGCCTCATAACATCTTCTTCGCTATGTATGAATCCTATTTCGGCATCTATTCCCCAAGATTCATTAAGATGGCGCGTAGTATTGAATTTCTCTGCTCTAAAATATGGCGTAATCTCATAAATACGTGGAATACTAGACATAAGTATTTGTTTATAGAGTTGAGGACTTTGGCTAAGATAAGCTTTGTATTCGAAATACTGTATTGGGAAGAGTGTAGCGCCTCCCTCAGCGCCAGCTGCCACGATTTTGGGAGTATGTACTTCAAGGAATCCGTTTTCTTCAAAGAATTTTCTAGCACTACGGAGAATAACAGATCTTATTCTGATGAGTGCTTTTTCAGCAGGATTCCTGATCAATAAGTATCTATACTTAATTCGTGTATCTAGTAATGTTGGTACTTTACCAACAGTATCAACGGGTAATGGCTCGAGAGGCTCTGCATATACCTTAATATTCTTTACAAGATATTCTATGCCCCTCTTACTCCTTTGTTCAGGTGCTATTTCTCCTTCAAAACATATGGCTGTACCTATTGCTAGTTCTTTAGCTTTTTCATAAAGCTCAGGCTCCCGATTCTCCTTTAAGACTATAACAGCGGGTTTTACATGTTCTCCTATGCTTAATTCAATAATAATGACCCTGCCAACAGCTTTATGCCGTATAATCCATCCACATATACGTTTACTCAACATATACACCTAGGCAAAACCAATATATAGTACGTAATAAAAGAATTATCCTTATCCATAACTAAAATAAACAATGATAATAATTAATAATCAATGCAGATGATTTATACATAGTCTAAAAGATTAAACAATTAAAGTATATAAGACATAGAAGACAAAAATAAAGTATGCAGCCAATCACTCGGAACCGCCAGCTACCCCGAAAGCCCGGGCAGTCCAGAACATGAGCATTACAATGATTGTTTTGGGCAATGAAACGCCTGGGAAGAAAAACCACTAGCTGGTGGTTGCTCCCCTGGCAACGGGGGAGTGGGTTCTCCGGGGTGGCTTCGGGGACCCGGAGGCCCCCGAGTGGGCTAGAGCTATGGTATTTTCCTTGTTATCCTCTTCCTAAATTCTTCAACTATGATTATTACATGTGATATTAGTATAATGTATATTAAGCTTTCTATGTCTAGAGGTACTGCACCCAATAGCCACGGTGCTATATAGATGGGTATTATTGCTAATGCTAATCCAGCTAAATAACCCAATATATGATATTTGTTTGATAGTAATCCTATTTCTAATAAGCTCTTGTAGGGACTTCTCATATTATAACTATGGGCTAGCTCTCCTATGGATAATGTTAAGTATGTAGCAGTAGCTATTGCTAGTGGGGATAATGTATGACTTAAAGTCCATGAAAGCATTGCCAATACAAGTCCTATATAACCTATAAATACTAGTCCGGATTTTCCAAGCAGGGGCTTAATACTCCATGGTGGTCTCTTCAATATATCTGGTTCTGGAGGTTCTAGACCAAGTGTTATAGCAGGCACAGAATCCGTTACGAGGTTAATCCATAAGATCATTGCAGGAGTAAGTATAGCTTCTCTAAATAATCCTATTGAACCAAGAACTATAGCTACTTCAGCGATATTGGCAGATAATAGGTATAATGTTGATTTACGTATGTTTTCATAACTAGTTCTACCATCTTCTATAGCTGCAACAATTGTAGCAAAATTATCATCTTCAAGAATAAGATCACTAGCTTCACGTGCTACATCTGTTCCCCTTAGGCCCATGGCGACACCTACATCGGCAAGCTTTAATGCCGGAGCGTCATTAACTCCATCGCCCGTGACAGCTACGACATGCCCTCTTTTCTTAAGGGCTTTTACAATACGTAGCTTATGTTCCGGCGAAACTCTTGCAAAGATAGCTGTATCTTCAACAATATTGTATAGTTCTTCATCACTCATATTCTCTAATTCGCGTCCGGTAACTATTCTTTTACCCTCTAGTGGTAACCCGATCATCTCAGCAATAGCTTTAGCTGTTATAGCATGATCACCTGTTACCATTATGACTTTTATACCTGCATCTAAGGCTTTTCTAATAGCATCTGGTACTTCAGGTCTAGGTGGATCCAATAGACCTGTTAAACCTATAAATACTAAGTCCTTCTCGGAATCTTCATCACTAGGTATTTCATCAACAATTTTATATGCATACCCTAATACTCTAAGACCTTTAGAAGCCATTTCTTCGGAAACGGCAATAATTTCATTGACATCATCCTCATCAATGCTTTTTAAATAATTGTTCCTGAGAATGTACTTGGATCTTGACATAATGACTTCAGGAGCTCCCTTACTATACACTATATACTTGTTCTTAGCCTTTACTATAACACTCATCATCTTTCTTTCACTTGAAAAAGGTATTTCCTTTATTCTCTGCATAGTATTTCTTAATTTCACGTGATCGATCCCTGCCTTAGTACCGAATACTACTAATGCAGCTTCCATGGGATCGCCTATAGGTTTAGGCGGATTACTATTATAGTCTACATCACTATTGTTACATAGTATGGAATCTTCTAAAAGTAGATCTATAGATTTGTTTTCGCCATAAATTATTTTCTTACCTTTATAGAGTATAGCACCTTCTTTAAGATAACCACTACCAGTGATATTTAAGTAGCCTAATCCAGGGATCCATGCCTTAATAACAGTCATTTCATTACGTGTAAGTGTACCAGTCTTATCAGTAGCTATAACTGTTACTTTTCCAAGGGTCTGTACTGCTCCAAGGCGGCGGACTAATGCATGTCTACGGGCCATACGTAAAACACTTAGTGCAAGGATCATAGTTAAGACAGCAGGTAACCCCTCAGGTACAGCTGCTACTGCTAAAGCTATACTAGTTAGCAATGCTTCGATAGGCGATGTTATATTTAATATTATGGAAAGGCTTAGGACAAGTAATGCTATGGCTATGATAACTCCTCCAAGTTGTTTAGCAAGCCGATCCATCTCCTTATGCAGTGTTGTTTTCTCTTCAAGACCTGAGGTTTCAGCTATCATCTGTGCTATACGACCAACTTCAGTCGCCATACCTGTTGCAACAACGACGGCTTTACCACTACCCCGTACAATGTACGTGCCTGAAAAAACCATGTTTATACGGTCAGCAACTGGCGTATCTGGTTCAAGAACTACGTCAGCTTTCTTCATGACAGACTTGCTTTCACCAGTTAATAGGGATTCATCAACATATAAATTTATAGCTTCAATAAGTCTTGCATCGGCTGTAACACGATCTCCTTCGGACAATACAAGTATATCTCCAGGTACAAGGTATCTTGAATCAATCTCGACTAAAGTACCGTTTCGTATGACCTTAGCCTTAGGTACAACAAGTGATTTAAGCTTCTCAAGAGCTTTTTCTGCACGGTATTCTTGTATAACACCTGCTATAACCATTATAGCTATAATAGCCAATATACTTACTGCATCTTCTGTTTCACCTACTATTAAAGCTATTATTACAGCAGCAATTAAGAGTAACATGAATAAATTAACGATTTGTCCCAAAATGATTTTCCAAATACTTCTTTTACCTTTAGGCTCAATAATGTTTAATCCATATTTTCTTATTCTTTCTTCAACATCTTTATTACTAAGTCCTTGATCAGGATCAGTATTAAACTTCTCCAATACTTCTAAGATACTCACTGAGTGCCATTTTTCCTTCACACTAGGCATTACTAAACCCCATTATCGAATCAAACATTATTCTTCTCTTCAAATTAAGCAATTGACTAGCTTAAATAATTAATTTACTTGAGTAATTTATAGAAGTAATGTCCAATTACTTCATATACTTCCTCAGACTACTAGATAGTCGAGGGGGGTTGAGTAGTATTTGCCGAGTAAAAGAAAGAAGTTAAGGAAAAAAGGTGTTAAGACTCTGGATTTCTTCCTTAATAGAAAAGCTGGTCAAGAAACTAAAGATTATTTAACTAAGGATAAATCTAAATCTACAAGAAAAGATGAACTTGAAGTTCTTTTCAATGAATTGTTTAAACCTGTACAAGCAACATTAGATAAATCCCGTACCGATCTAGCTACTATGAGTTTAACTAGTAAGTCTAAACAAGGTCCTCTTGAAAAAGAGACACCAGTTCCACATAAGGAGGAAGTTCCTAAAGAAGTAGTTTTACTCAGAACTCCTATACCTGAAGGCGACATTTTACGTAAACTCCTTGAAAAACCCATAAGAACAATAAATGAAATTATGTGTAGTAGTGATGGATTATGTAAGGATAATAGGAGATTGTCGGAAACATTTATTGACGAATTCGGTTTTAAAAGACAGAGAGGATTTGTTAGGACTACAAGAGCACCTGTCTTTCTTGATTGGATAGTTGAGGAAGCTGTTGTCTCAAAAATACTTCCAACAGCATATAAAGTTGAGACTAGTCGTGGAGCAATAGCTCTTATTCCAGAGAACTTTCTATGTGAGCTTGATAAGAGATATGGTGTTTTATTAAAGAATTATGATTGTAGCAATTATAAATTATCTATTTCTCCTAGTGAAAAAAGAAGAAAATAGATAATAAAATTGTTCTAATAGTCAATAAATTCTGTCTATTGGCTTGTCTTAACGGTAATCGTAGAAGAGATAACGTATACTATCTAATCGATTAAGTAGTCATAGAATAGTTAATGTTTTGGAGGAACATAATATGTTCTAGGAATAGCCGTATCAGTATAGACTCTACGTACTCTACGTCTTCTTCTTTTCCTAATTCCACGTCTTTCCGGTGGAAGTTCCATGCCAGGAAGTCCATAGCTTCCATCAGGAAACTCAATAAGTATACCAGTATCAACAAGTCTATTCAGTGCTTTTCTAAGTCTATCCTCACCGGCAATACCACTGAATTCATCCCGCAATTCTTCCCATGTCATTGGTCTACCCTTTTCTCGAATAGTATCTATAATAACATCGCCAAGTTCTTCGTCTCTAGGTGCTATTAGCACTACTACATCTGAATCCTCATATATCTTCTTAGTACGGGGCATATAGATCTCACCTCTTTCTTTTTCTACCCCAAGTAATACTAGTGAGAGTTAGATATATAAACCCTTTCTATATGAAGAAATTTATCCCACCATTATAAAATAAACCCTATAGAATGGAAATTTGATAAACCCACTTTTATGGACTCCTTCGAGATTTATTAATGAGCTACATAATGAAATTGCTATAGATTGGATTGGTTCTCAATAGTGTTCAATAGATAATGAATTAATTATTAGAAAGTATGATTTAGGTAAGTATTCCATTTTAATTTGTATATATATTTATATAGACTATACCCATATTTCTCCCTCTATGGTATTGAATTCTGTATAATGGGCTAAATAAGATTTTATAGGATGTATAGCAAATTATATCATGGTTAATAAAGGCATGTTCTGGTTAAGGTGACAAAAGATTGGCCAAATTAAAATACTTACTATGGCCTAAGGGATCAACAGCTCTATTATTAGGTAACGAAGCAATTGCAAGAGGAGCCATGGAGTCAGGAATGGGCCTTGCAGCAGCATATCCCGGAACACCTAGTACCGAAATAATTGAGGCACTAGCTGATGTAGCTAAGGATGTAGGATTCTATGTTGAGTGGAGTACTAATGAGAAAGTAGCTTTTGAATCAGCATATGCAGCTGCCATATGCGGTGTACGGGCACTGGTTGCAATGAAACATGTAGGCCTTAATGTAGCTGCTGATATGTTTATGAGTAGTGCTTATGCAGGCGTCAATGCAGGCTTTGTAGTTGTTTCAGCTGATGATCCTGGGCAGCATAGTAGTCAGAATGAACAAGATAATAGATGGTATGGCTTTATAGCACACATACCTGTTGTTGAACCATGGAGTCCAAGAAGTGCATACAGACTCGTAAAGGCAGCTTTTGAACTTAGTGAAAAGCTTAGGCATCCAGTGCTCCTTCGTTCAACGACTAGGATAAGTCATACAAGACAACCTATAACATATGAGAATGATATTCCAAAGAATATAAAGACAAAGGGTATTTTCGACCGTGATATTGAAAGATACGTATTAATCCCGGCTCATGGACGTAAACAGAAGCCTAGACTAATGAGTAAATGGAAAAAGGTTATGGAAGAAGAAGGTAGGGAACCATTTATGGCTATCGAAAATCCTGGTAGGAAGGAAGTTATTATTGCATCAGGTATATCATATGCTCATGTTAAAGAGGCAGTCGAAGTACTTGGTGAGCCGGATAGGTTTACTATTGTACGTGTGTCTCTACCAGTACCATTACCCTATAAACCCATACTTGAAGCTACGAAGGATGCTGAGAAAATACTTGTTGTTGAAGAACTCGATCCTATTATTGAGAAACAAGTATCGGAAATTCTTTATAAGAATGGCTTATCAGTAGAACTTCATGGTAAGGATCTTATCCCTGAAAACTTTGAACTAGATCTTGAGAAGGTTTATATGGCTATCAAGAAATTTATTGGAGAGGAATCAGTATCTCCATGGAGGCCCTTGGAACCTATAGTAACGGAGCCTCCAATACCAGTTAGACCTCCTGTATTATGTCCGGGATGTCCGCATAGAAATACATACTATATAGTTAAGGTAGCTGCTAATAAAGCAGGTCTTAAGAACCCGATATTTACTGGAGATATAGGTTGTTATACACTAGGTTATCAACCGCCTTTCAAGACCCAAGAAACTAGTTTTGAAATGGGAGGCAGCATAGGGATCGCTCATGGCTTGAGCAAAGTTGTTGATGAACCCGTAATTGCCGTTATAGGTGACTCAACATTTTATCATGCAGGCCTACCCCCATCAGTAAATATAGTATATAATAAAGGCCATGCAATAGTCCTCGTACTGGACAATTATTATACATCCATGACTGGTCATCAACCCCATCCAGGCACTGGTTTAACAGCTATAGGTGAACCCACCTATCGTATTCCTCCAGAGGATCTTCTTAAGGCTATGGGATACAATACATACGTCATTAATCCAATGAATGTTAGGGAAAGCATTGAAAAAGTTGTTGAAGCCTATAAGAAGTTCAAAGAAGGGGATCAAGTAGCTATAGTATCTCGTATGAAGTGTGCATTGCAGACTGTACGTAAAGCTAGGAGAGAGGGTATTAAACTACCAGTATACGGAATTATTGAGGATAAGTGTACAGGTTGTATGGTTTGTGTAAACTTACTTGCATGTCCAGCGATAATCGTGCCTAAGGATGCTAAGAAACCCGTCATATTAGCAGATCAATGTGTTGGATGTGGTTTATGTGCTCAAGTTTGTCCATTTAATGCAATAGAGATTATTGAAGAAGGTAGTCCGAATTGGATTGAGGCATGGCTTTAGGAGGTGAGTCCGTATGGCTAGGTATAATGTACTTCTTGTAGGTGTAGGTGGTCAAGGTTTACTTACTCTAGGAGCAGTAATTGGTGCAGCAGCTATTGAGAAAGGTGTTGATGTAACTATTGCCGAGACGCATGGTATGAGTCAACGAGGTGGTTCACTTGTTGTCCATGTAAGGCTTGGAAAAGGAGCGTCTCCATTAATACCGAAAGGAGCTGCTAACCTAATTATTGGTATGGAGGCTCTCGAAACTGCCCGTAATATCGTATTTGCTAATAGAGAAACACTAGTTATCATGAATAATTTTCTATGGCCTCCACCATTATCTAAGTACCCATCTCTAGAGGATTTAATTAATGAAATACGTAAACGAGCTAAACTCTATATAGTTGATGCTATGGAGATGGCAAAGGAGGAAACTGGACTTGTTGTTACAGCTAATACTCTAGTCCTAGGCTATGCATTAGCTATTGATAAAGAATTACAGAAATATATTGATATAGAGGCTGTTGAGAGAGGTATGGAGAAGATATTTCGTGGAAGAGCTCTTGAACTTAACAAGAAAGTATTATGGAGAGGCTATAGAGAAGGAGAAAAGGTTGTTTCTAAATAAATACTGTTTTTACTCTCATACTCTTTAATTTAATACATATAGTATAGTCTATAGTATTCATTGGCGATATGTATGGAGGAAAACTTATTGAATAAGGATCTAATGCTTCTTAATGAGGCTCTAAAGATACTAACTAATAGTTATGCACCTTATAGTGGAATCCATGTAGCCGCTGCATTATTGACTGAAAAAGGAAACATATATCATGGAGTCAATGTTGAGAATTCTAGCTATGGTCTAACTATTTGTGCTGAAAGAAGTGCTGTAGCAGCTATGGTAGTAGCTGGAGAGAGAAAGCCTATAGCAATTGCTATAGTAACTGACTATAATAGACCTATACCGCCATGCGGTGCTTGTAGACAAGTATTAGCTGAATTTAACCATGAAATTAGAGTAATTATGCATAGTACAAGGTCGGGTGAAACTAAGATAGTTAATTTAAAAGATTTATTTCCTATACCTTTCAAAATAGATTAACTATTTTAAACTATGTTGAAACATAGATAGTTAGGGATGAAGAGGAATCCGGGATAGGATCCCCTGATCAATGAAGGGGGTATGAATTAAAGATTATAAGAGCGGGCGCAGACCTTAATAATATAATTATTTTATTAGACAGCCAGCTCGGCTTCCTGTTTTCTATTAATTAACTCCATTATATCGAATATTTCTTCAATACCTGGATCATAAGGTATACCGAGTTCCTCTGTTATGAGTTTTATAGAGGCTCTTATACCAATTAATTCTATAATTTCACTAGGTTTTAGCTCATCTCTAGAGAGGATCTCTTCTTCTCTAGCTCTAAGCTCTTCTAAAGTTCTCAAATAGCTTCTCTCTATATTATCTATGAAATTTGTGGCTCGGAAGAATACTTCAGCCAACTTTAATAATCCACCTCCTATTATTCTTGATAACATTTAATTCTCCTTATAAGGGAGTGTTTATGGTAATACTAGAGTATATTGATTATCTATATTAGTTAACATACATGAATATGACCTACCTATGTTTCCTTAAAACCAACCCATAACGACCTAGTATTGTAAGAGTATAATTTGGTGGCAGTCGATGACTAGAGATCGCGTATTAATAACGATAACTTATGGCAAAATGGAGGATGCTTACATACTTGAAACATTATATCATATTGAAAGCGAACTTAGGAAAATAGGTATAGAGCCAATAATTCTACAGGTGTATATGCCTGGTTCGAAGTTAAGGATTAGTGTTAATGGTATTGAACTTGAGCTTGATGAGAATTTATTGGAAAATATCATTTCTACAGCTATAGAGGTTTTATCACTGAATAATTATGTTGAGAACAAACAATATATTAAAGGCAGGATTGCAGCAGCTAAATCTATTTAATTTTATACCATTTTACTGGGGAAATAAGATTATAACCATCTATAAGACTCTATCCATATAAGAGGTAAGCGTTGTGGGCATCGTTAAAACTGTATATGCATTATTGATCTTTGTAATATTATTTCTAGGAATTATGTGTATATCGGGTAATATCCTAGTCTTAAGTGGGGCAACTCAAGAATATGCTATTACAATAACTGGTAATTACACTATATTAGAAGCAGATTTTGAATTAATGAATATATCAATATTCAATTACGTGTATATAGCACTTGATACATTAGATAAAGGAGCTGGTTATAGCTACGGTGTTATAATAATATGTGATCCCGATGAAAATACTCCTACATTGTATCTCATGGCTGGCTCTGGAAATAGTTGGTATAGAATAATGAATGTGAACATCAAAGATAATGTAAGATTCTCTATATTAATAGATCATAATAATAAGACTATATATTACATTATAAATGGTAAGTTAGGTAATATAAATAAATCAATGATTGTAGTGCCGGAAGGTGTATCAATAATATTGAATTCTATAGGAAGAGAGTATCCGCCTCCATCAATTAATTTGAAAAAGCTGATTGTCCTAGAAACAAATGATACTCATGTAGTAGATTATTTCCTTAAAGCTGATTTCAACAGAATATATGAGATTTCTATTATAAGGCTTAATAAAACAAAAATTGAGATAACGCCTACTCAATCTCCTATAATTTCATCACCTACAACATCACCTAGTTCAACAACTATGCAGCCTCCTACACAAGGTCCTCCATACTTATCACCGACAATAGTAGCGTTAATAATAGTAATATCTTCTATAACAATTATAATTGTTGTATTAATTATCACTCTGTCTCGAAGAAGAAGGTCCCCCGGTCCGTGAAGTAATCACACCCCTCCGGCGCTTAAGGGGTCATTTAGTAGAGGCCCCGGTCATCCCAATCTAGTGTTTTACAATTGTTCATTTTATTTCTTTCCAGATTCTGGCAAATATTTTAATAGTTTATTAATACTAGGCTATTGGACTACCATATCTAGACTCAGCTGGTTTTTCATAAATATGGGTTTTACCACTGATGACTCTTCCCAATATATATAGAGCTTTCCTTCTAGACAAGATCTTGTTATTATTACCGCAATATGGACTGTATATACATCTAGGACAACCATCATCGCATCTGCAGTCTTCCATAATTTTATATGCTAATTTCTCTGCCTTCTCAAAGCGATCGAATAAAAGACTTGCTAATCCACTGCCGCCCACGGCAGAATCATATATAACTATATCGCCACTAGGATAGCTAATTCCGCCTAAATCACCTAATCCTGCTCCACACACTGGTCTGGCGGCAGATATTATTGTATGTTCTATGGCATGAAATGCCTCTGCATTATCCATTAAATCCCATTCATTTCTGTATGGATATTTTAATAGTAGGGCTCTTGTTCTATAGGTATATACAACTGGTTTATCAAGATATTCAATAGCTGCAGGTCTATTACTTTCAAAAATACTATACACAGCATAGCCTTCAACATTAATTGATATTGTTACCCTTGCATATGCTAGAGGTATTCCTCTAGTACTTATTCTTTCCCTAACAATACCATAGTCGATAAGATCAGTTGTATATAGAGGACGTGTATACAATGGTGTATCGTCAGGCAATCTACGTACTCTGGCAATTCTCTTATCAGGATCAATCATTATACTTTGGTAAACTTTACCGCCATGTAAATAAATGGCATATGGATGGAGATCGAGAACTGCCATGGGCAATTCACGAAAACCAATTACCTTGTCATTTTCATCATGAATAGCCACTTGTGGTCCAGCACCACGGATCGTCATATATTTAAAGAATTCTTTTCTAGCTCTTCTCCATACTGGGAAATAGCCTATGGGAATAGATACTGCAAAGCCTTCATCAACAACTTCATCAAAAGCCTTCTTCCAACTAATCCTTTTTGCAAGCTCCTTTCTAACCATACCCTGTTGTAAAAGTAATGCAAGTGCATGGATACGTAGAACTTCTTCATTACTAGGCTCTATGTAGATGGGTGGAATATCTTGTGTAAAATATTCTTCAGGATTCTTCTCATAATATGAATCAATAGGGTCGTCACCTAAGATCATGAAAACATAGCCTGTTCTACCACGCCTACCAGCACGGCCGGCTCTTTGTATATATTTGGCATAGCTAGGAGGAGGTGCAACCATTACAACGGCATCGAGATAACCTATATCTATACCTAGTTCTAGAGTAGGTGTTGCAACAACACCATCGATCTCTCCTCGGGATAACTTAGTCTCCACACTTCTTCTTTCCTCTGGTGTAAGACCAGCGCGGTGAACATGGAACTCTGCATTAAATCCTCTACGTATAATCCTTGCTATTACTTCTGCCATCTGCTGTGAATCTACAAAAACAAGTACTCTTAATCCAAGTCTAGATAGTAATGCTGCTACTGAGGCCGACACACTCCATCTAGAAAGATAACCTGCAGAGATCATAACATGATAAGCTATTCCTCTTCTCCAAATAGGTCCACGAACGACTTTTACTTTCTCACCAAACAACATCTCTCCATGTTTCTCAGGGTTACCTATAGTGGCACTTGAGCCTATGAATACTAGATCTTTCCTACGAAAGATCTTTACTCTTTCAATAGTTGCTCTAACATGTGCTCCAAAAGCACCTTCATACGAATGCATTTCATCAAGTACTAAATAATCAATATTTCTAACCATTTTTCTGATTGCAGGGCTAAGTACTAGACCTACATGAATCATATCAGGGTTCGATATTAGTATATGAGGTGGATTAGAAGATATTTTCTTCCTTTCCTTTCTGGGTGTATCCCCGTCATATACAGCAGTTGTAACGTATCCAAACCCAGTAATCTCATTAATTCTTTTTAATTGATCTCGTGCAAGCGCTTTAGTTGGATATAATAATAATGAATTTGGATTTCTACTACTATTTATGCCTTTGGTTATTAACGGTATTAGGAAAGCCTCTGTCTTCCCAGTTCCTGTACCAGATGCTATCACAGTATTATATCCATCAAGTATATATTTAATTGCTTCCCATTGAAACTTATACAATCTCTTAATGCCTTTTGATAAGAGATTATGTATTAGAAACTCAGGTATATCAAGGTCTTCTATAAACGGTCCCGGCTCTGGCTCTCCTATTTCCTCCTTTCTCATATGTATAATCTTAACTTGGTTTCCATATCGATTAAGAAGTAGTTCATGGAATTCTCTAAGTATTGGATCGGTCTTCAAATTTCCCGCTACATCCCCTTTTGAAGCATTTTTTCTATCATAGATTCTTTCTTAGTTAGTTTTTTCCATAACTTATAATGAGTTTCACATAAGTATACTATACCTGGTTTCCGTGGCGGATGTGCATGATATACCTTGAGTTTAAACCCTTTATCCTCAAGTAATTTAGCTCTATTATATCCAATCTCTGTAACTGCTTGTTTATCACACCCTTCAACACTACATTTTTTCTTAACCAAGAATACTCACCATGAGATATTTCTTAGTAAATAGAGATAAAAGAGTTGTTCCTACATGATCATTCCTTCATTCTTAACCTATATACATTACTTGGTTCTAAAACATGTTGTTTACCATCACTTGTTAATACTACTAATGCACCATTACTTTCTACATCAACCGCCAATCCTTCAATAGTACCCGTCGGTGTTTCTGCAATGACCCATTTGTTAAGTGTATCAAGGTATTTAATATAATTCTCCATAAGATCTTCAGGTTCTTCAACAATTTTCTTAATCTTAGACATCCAGCCAATTATTGTAGCTAATAATCTATTTCTCGGAGTTAAACCAACAAATTTCTTAAGTGATACAGCTTCTCCTACAGGAGGATCATTATTAACATTTATTCCAAGCCCTATGTATGTTAGGAAGTAATTTGGAAAGGCAGAAGCTTCTATTAATACTCCTGCAAGCTTTTTACCATTTATAACTATGTCATTAGGCCACTTAATACGAGCTTCTATATTATATAGTGAATCAAAGATTCTAACGAGCATTATAGGTATAGCTATTGGTACATATACAGCTTGTTCAGGTTTTAAAGAGACTGTTATTGTTAACCATAATCCTCCAAGCCCTGTCTTCCAAGTCTTCTTATGTCTGCCATAAGCTGATACAAGATATTCAGCAATAATTATACTCCATGGCCCATATCCTCTAGCAGATATCTGTGTAGAGCCTAACACAAGTTTATGTATAAGTCTCCAGCCCCACGGCTTAATAGTTGAAGGATTATCAGAGGGGTTCCATACAACTTTTCCTGGAGATAGTTCAAGTAAATAATTTCTCTTAAGTTCCTTCAACAATTTCTTTACAAGATCTATATCTAAACCTATGTCCCATGATAGATCTCGAATACTCCACTCATTCTTATCAATAAGTTTGGACATGATCATTAGTTTTTTGAAAAGTTTTTCACCATATATCATTGTCTTCATCCCTACTAATGCTGTCGACCACTATATGCATAATGTAGTATGTTAATAAAGTATTTATAAAACAAATCCCTTGTCTAGAATGTCCGTGTTCTCAGACGATTAAGGGAATTCATATTACAGTTCCTTGATCCTTCTAAAGATCTCTTCAATACCAAGGACATATGGAAGATTAGGATAGTACTTTTGTAGGAAATTATATACATTAATAATTCTTACATTGGAAGGTATTTCATTAATTGTTGTTAAATCGATTAATCCTCTACGCCATAAGCTAGATAATAGATTTAATATAATTGTTCTTTTACTTTCAGCTTCAAGAGCTGCTCTATACTCGTTTGGCATGTATTTAGATACAAAGTAAGGATCAATATCCATGTATTTATCTATTAAGTACTTGTGTTTTTCTATTACTGGACATTTAGCTGATAAGCCATATTCAACCTTAGGTACTATAAGCTTCAGTCTTTCTATAAATAAATATCTAACCTCTCTTGGAACATATGGATAGCTTCTACAGATCAGCGGCTTATATATATCATGTATAATGCATCTATTATCTTTTCTTAAGAAAGGGCATCTTCTATCCTTATTTAGTCCCAGTATATACGATATTGCAAGATAATGATTACCTATTCTATCCCACACAATGTATCCAGGCTTTGTATGTATCTCTATATTAAATGCTTTACTAAGGGATCTAATAATTATAACTTCAAATGATTGTAGAGTTATGGGTGAGGCTTTGCAACATATTCCCGTATATATGCATTTAAATCGAAAAACCAATTTTCCTCACACTGGATAATATCCTGGTATCTTCTCCATATATAGCATCTTAACTCTAGATACACCATCTATTTCATCTATTATTTTAGCTACGGGGGGAGGAACATATTCTTTCCATCTAGGATCATTATCAACCATTAGCTTTCTGATAAATGAGCCTCTATATTCCTTTCTATTAACTAAGGGCGGCTCCTTAACTTCATAGCCTTCTTCATGAAATATCCTGGCGACTATGGGATTGAGCGTGAGTACGCAGTTGAATGGAGGAGAATATAGTTTTACATAGTGAACAGCTACACGGCTAACCTCCATTGTAGGTAAGGTAATTGTTATCACACGATCAAGCGGTAGTTTAGCCCATTTAAGAGTTTCTCTAACCATTAATATACGTTCTCCAGCTGTAAACGGATTTTCTGGTGTATGGCTTTGACTAGCCATTCCAATAACTATGATTACTTCGTCGAAATTCTCCAAGGCCCATTTAATAACATGGTAATGGCCGTAATGGAGTGGTTGGAAGCGAGCTATAACTAAACATCTTTTGACATCAGTAAGCATCTATGATACCCCAGCATCCTATATTCATGGACTATTCCAATGTTTATAACTAATACAATTTAAATATCTCCTCAAAATATCATGTAAATTAAAGATAATAATAGGATTTAGAGGTCTAGCCTATGGCTTTAACCCGTATAGTAACTCTTAGGGAACCAATTGCATTTATAATAGCTTTAACCGCTATATCCTTAACAGTTGGTTCTAGATATCTTGTTTTTGGCCCAATAACATTCTTCCCCATAGTAGCCGCATCGGTTTCACTAGCATTTCTTCCACATGAACTTATGCATAGATATATCGCTAGGAAAATGGGTTGTTTTAGTAGATTCGTACTAGATCCATTTGGACTAATGCTAACCTTAGCTACGGCTATACCATTTATACCATTTAAGATAATTATTCCAGGCTATGTACTCATATCTAGTCACTACTATGATCCAATTACAAGGAAAAGAATTGAGGGAGTATCTGCAATAGCAGGTCCTTTAACTAACTTAGTTATAGCTTTGATCGGTATAGTACTACTTAATACAATTGCATTATTAAGAACGAATCAGTATCTAAATATATTTCTTTTATATCTAATAATTGTTAATTCATGGATTGCATTCTTTAATTTATTACCAGTTCCTCCTTTAGATGGTAGTAAAATTATATCTTGGAAACCAATTAATTGGGCACTATTATTTACATTATCAATCATTCTATTATTCCTATACTGGTTTTAGAACAGCATTATACTAAAGTATAGGGAGCTTAATTAACAATATTAAACAGTTTATATAATTAATAATTATATGAAGGAAAAATAGAGAGTACTAAGTATCTAACAATATTTTATTCTTTGACAATAAAACTTGGCAATAGAATATCCTAAATATAGACCTTCTATTTCTAATGGTGTATTTCTAAGACTGGCGTAGATTATCGTACAGTTGTTAATACATCTTTTATCTTTAATTTTCTCTATGACTTCTTCAATAATATGATGTTCTGTACTAGAGACAGGTAATCCCGGTATTCGTAGCTCATTATTTTCAATAAATGCAATTAATGCTGCATCTGCATTAATTGATATAGCTTTATCCCTAATTATTAGAACTGGAGTATTCCTCGGCGGCATCATGCTTATAATTATTAGAACTGGGTTATTCCAATTAAATAATTTAATATCTTTATATAAGTCTATAATTTCACGCAAAGCTTTACTTAATTCTCTACCCCTATCTGTTAAATAAGCTCCTGCAACTCTATCTATTTCTATAAACCCATTATGTTTAAGCCTTTTGAATAGACTCCTAACACTCGTTTCTCCAAGATCTAGCTCCTTACTTAATACTTTCCTCCCCGCAGGACCATTATCCATTAGATAAAACAATGCTTTTATGACATGTCCTGGATGAAAAGTAGGTCTAACTCCTCCCTTATAACTAGTTATTGCTCTCACTTCCTCAATTGCTTTGCAGAATCTCTCAGTCAATGGATCTACTTCCAAATAATACCACCATATAGTCTAATTCTATATTTAATCTTTTATATACGTCTCATATATTTCTAGGGTTAAGTATTGACTGCGTTTTCGAAAAAAGATAATGGAGGATTTTTTATGAAACCATATATCGTTATACCTTTATTTGCTCTATTAATACTTCTTTCAATGTTTATGCCAAGGATTATACAACCATCTTATCAATCAAGTAGTATTTCTTTATGGAGGAGCCCTGATCTTGATATAATTGCTTACTTGTGCAATAATACATTGTATATAAACGTAACGTATCATGGAAATGAATCTATTTACCTCGTTTATGTGATGATTGGAGGATACAAGTTAGATATTGAACGTGAAATAAGGGATAATACACTGATTAATTTTTCTGTGAGGAATAAAATACCGTATATGATAGTTCTTAGGATAAGGTATAGGAGTAGAGAATTTAATCGCTATGTCTACGTAGTACGTGAATGCTATAAATGAGTACCCCATATATCTTTATGTGGTGTCTACCTATGGTTAAGAGCTTGAAGGGTAAGGACTTCTTAACATTAGCTGATTATACTCGAGAGGAATTATTATTTATGCTAGACACTACTAGGATGTTTAAAGAGAGATTCTATTCTGGCGAAAGAATTATACCCATACTACATGGTAGATCTCTTGCAATGATATTTGAGAAACCGAGTACACGTACAAGGGTTAGTTTCGAAATAGCTATGAAACAACTTGGAGGCTATGCATTATATCTAAGCTGGAGAGATCTGCAGCTTGGACGGGGTGAGACCATAGCTGATACAGCAAGAGTCCTGTCAAGATATGTTGATGGAATAATGGCACGCGTTTATGAGCATAGTAAACTAGAGGAACTAGCTCAGTATAGCAATAAGCCTGTTATAAACGGCCTAAGTGATCTACTTCATCCTGCACAAGCCCTAGCCGATATATATACGGTCATGGAGAAAAAAGGTGATCCAAGGAGACTAAAAATAGTCTTCATAGGTGATGGAAGGGATAATGTACTTCACAGTTTGTTGTTAGGCCTAGGGGTTATTGGAGCAAAATTAGTTATATCGTCTCCCAAGGGATACGATCCTGATCCACGGGTATTGAAGAGATTTGATGAAATATCTGTTGAAACTAACGCGTCTTATGAAATAGAAAGGGATCCGATCAAAGCTATTAAAGATGCAGATGTTGTTTATACAGATGTATGGGTTAGCATGGGCCAAGAAAAAGTTGCCGATAAAAAGATTCGGGATCTAAGCCCCTATCAAGTTAATGTAGAGCTTATGAAATATGCTAAGCCTAACGCTATTTTCATGCACTGTCTCCCTGCTCATAGAGGCCAAGAAGTTACCGATGACGTTATTGACGGTAAGTGGAGCGTCGTATGGGATCAGGCTGAGAATCGTCTTCATGCTCAGAAAGCCATACTAGCATTATTAATACCATGAGATCATATAGAGGAATATATTTTTAATAGGTATTTAATTGTTTAAAACATTAGATACTGGCTCGTAATCTTTAATTCCATATAATTTGGGGAATGATATATATGTCCATAGTGTTTAAATATCTTGACAAGGCAGCATTGGAATTAGAGAAGAGAAAGAAGATCAAAACTATTATAAAAATTGTTATTATAGTATTTGCTATAGCATTCGCATTATACCTAAGATCTGTCCCGGCATTAGAGATTGCGGCAAAATATGGTCCAGAATATGCATTAGAGTTACAAGGTAACGATCCATGGATCGAGTATTGGGTTGCAAATTATACTTATCACCATGGCATACTTTCATGGTGGACTCTAAAACCAACGGATCCTGTTGCTGGACCTTTAATTAGAAAATTCTGGTATCCATGGGGAAGAGATATTACTATGACGACATACCCTGGTATACCAGTATTTTCTGCATTAACATACCCTATTGTGCAGAATTTCGGATTAACACTTAAAGACTGGATTGCCCTACAGCCTTTATTCTATGCAACTATAACAGTTATATTCGTGTATTTAGCAGTAAAAGAGTTAATGGATGGCAGTGAACTTGCTGGTTTAGCTGCAGCAATAATATATGCTGTATTACCGGCAGCTGCTGATAGAACTATGGTTTCATTTACTGAAAAGGAGGGTGCTGCACTACCTTTTGCATTCCTCTTTATCTACTTCTATTCAAAAATGATTAAGACACCTTATGCAGAGCCTAAAAAGAAAATAATGTATTCATTATTAGCAGGTCTGTCAATGGCTATGGTTGGCTGGTTTTGGGGAGGATACCAATACCTATTCGTAGCATTATCAGGGTTCATCATATTATATCCTCTAGTATCTAGAGAGGAAGTGAAGCTAGAGTTCATCTTATACAATTTAATAATAGCCTTATCAAGTATAGTATTCGTATCTATTGCCCCAACTAGTTTAAAGGCGCTTGGCATATATCCCTTTACCTTAAAAGGTCTTGGCGTATTAGCTATCCTAGCATATTTATTACCAATTATGTACTGGTATCTCAAGGTTAAGAAAAGAATATTTACGAAAGCTACGTATTTCGGCATACTATTGTTCATAGCAATACTTGTTATTGTCGGTATAGGATTTGGATATATAAGGTTTGGTGGCAGACTATTATATGCAGTTACTCCCCCGCCATTAAGAGGATTTGTCCATTTACCTCCACTTGTAGAGAGTATAGAGGAGCATCAACCAGCTTTTAGGGCTCATGGATTAATAGGGGTACTATATTCATGGGGATATATAGGATTCTTCTTATCAATACTTGGAGCATTATATTTATTCTACAAGGGTAGACATGATCATCTGTTGATATCGGTAATATTCCTTATAGCCTTCTATGCATACATGAATGCTACATATTTTGAGGCAGCTGCAGCTACTTTCGGAGTAGTTACCATAGCGGCTTTCATAAGCTTCTTATTAACGAAATTACTACCTGAGAAGAAGCTTGTGAAGACTAAAAAGCGTAAGAGAAGCAAAACTGTTGTAACAATACGTGAAAAAGGTATTGGAACGAGAATATTTGCTTTATTCTTCTTAATCATAGTAGTCGTATCATCATCTATTGCTACAGCTAGATTTATTGATGAGCACAAATACATGCTACCATCAATATTTACAGCTGGCTCCGGCATAGGTCCTAATGATGCGTGGTATGAGACTATAGAGTTTATTAGAAATAGTACTAGTAAAGATGCATTGTTCGTTACTTGGTGGGATTATGGATACTGGATTACAGTGAATACTGGTAGAGCTACATTGGCTGATGGTGCAACGTTTAATGGTTCTCAAATTAATTTGCTCGCTAAAGTGCTTACAAGCTTTGATGAAAAAGAGGTATTGGATATACTTAGGAACAAGCTTCATGCTCCAGATGAAACATATATTTTAGTCTTTGACGTCTTCGTCTTCATACCATTCCAGAATAATACTTATATTGTAAGACCATACTTTCCACCAGGCCAATTAAGGATGGCTGGTAGAATCGATATTCCAAAGAGTATATGGATGATCAGGATCGGAAGGAGGGATGCTAGTAAGTATTTATATCTATATAAATTCAGTAATACGGATCTACTAATTTCACCTCGATTCGATAAACCAAAAGATCTGCCTCTAATATATAAAATGATGGTTGATGGAATACTCTACCTTAATATTCAGGAAAACATGAATTTACTAGGAAATATTTCTCAAATGAATGTTACTAGATACATATTTCAATGGTGGACGGGCCAGGAGACAAGTGTTGAACCAGTATATAGAAGGTATGTTAGCGACTTAAATATTACAAGAGAAATAACTACAAATTATCAGAACATAGCATTATTTGGAGATCAACCTAATGAGATCAATATTGCAAGCATGAAATATATAAAACCATACAAGATAATACATAGGCCTTTCCAGAATTATAAGAATCTACAGGTAGTGATCTTTATATACAAAGTTGATTTTAGTGGTCTAAAACAGTGATACAGTTTATAAATTATTTTATTTCCATCTTTAAAAACTCTAGTAAAAACAATATTGACTATGGTGTATAGAGAAGTTGTTGTTCAGAAAGAAGAGGAAAGACCCTCTTAGGGCTATGCTATATTCCTTAGCCAGCGTTAGACGGGCATTATCTAGGATGGAGGCATTATCATCTAGAATATCAAGTAGAAGACAATACTTACTTGAGAAAGCTTTTCAATTAGAGGAGATGGGTAATAGTTTTCTAGCACGAAAATATATCGAAGAGGCGGAAAGACTTAAGGGATTTCTAGAGCGTATATACTATATAAAGCTTGTATTAGAAAAGCTAAGTCTTACACTTGAATTAAATATTGAAATGAAAAGATTTGATAAAGATGCTAAAGAGATCTTGGAGATTATTGGTATTTTGAAGAAATTACCTGAATCAACTATTCCAGAATTTGCATTAGCATTACATGAAATAGAGGTTGGTATAAGAGAAGTTGCAGATACATCTATGGCTGAAGCGGTTATGATTAATAACTATAGTGTAACAACAAGTAGTGAAGCTGAAAAAATACTTGCTGAAGCACGTGCTATTGCTCAGGAGAAGCTCTTAAATGAATTGTCAACTCCAAATAAGTAAAGCTATTACTATAATTATTAAGATAGAATTGAGTATAGAATACAATATTGTATTTTGTATATTGTATTTCTTGACTAACGGTCTTAAAGACGCTTTCTCTATTTCTGTTCCATATATATAAAGTGCTTCTACTAAATGACCTGATTTTATATATAGTGTTGCAGTCGCTGATACAAGGCTTCTCCATAATGGATCTCCTTTAAGCTTGGCAATACTATAAGATTCGTCAAGTATCTTCATAGACATGGGGATAAGCCTCCATGTAAGTAGTGTTGATATTATTGTCCATTTAGGCAGATGTAGTTTTTCAAATATATATGATAAATATATGGGATCTGTTGATGCGAAGAATGACAATATAGTTGAAGCTATAGCCAATATCCTTAAACCAATTAATAGTGATAAAAAATAGTTACCAGTAAATAATAGTGTTAATAATGAGATCATTAGTAAGGGTAGTATTGGAGCCTTATAGGAATGTATGGCTATCTCATGATCTCTGGTTATGATGGAAATTATAATAGCATATACTAGTAAGAAGGCCATAGGTATTACATCATTAATAATTGCTGCTAAAAGAATAATTATTATTAAGTAAGGGATCTTTATAAATATATGAACTCTATCAAACGATCTATTCCAAGAAATTGTTGATGAATATATTTCTCTAAATAAGAATTTAAGCATGTTCAACACCTAAAGATCCATCTCTTAAATAGTATCTTATAATAACATCTTGTTCTAAACGCGTAATCATTTCCTCATCATGACTAGCTATGACTAGGCATCTATTTCTTTTCAAAACTCTTAATATAGATAATAGTTCTTGTAATGAATCGCTATCTATTCCTGCAGTGGGTTCATCAAGGTATAAAGGATTATATCCTCCCAGTAACCCTATAATTAATGAAGCCTTTCTCATTAGACCATAACTAAGCTTATGTATTGGTGTATGTAGATATTTTCTTAAACCCATGGTATCAAGGACTTTATTGCTGGGATTAATTCCTCGAGCTTTAAGCTCCATATACAAGTTTTCATATGTAAAGAAGATACGTGGATCCTGAGGGATATATATGGGTTTACTTTTAATTAAAACTTTACCTTTTGTCGGCTTGTATAATCCAGATAATAATTTTAATAATGTAGTTTTTCCACTTCCATTAGGTCCTTTTATTATTATTATTCCATTCTTTTTGAAGGATATGTTTATTCTTTTAAGAATCCATCTTCTTATCCTAGGATATCTAAACCAAGCATCATATGCTACGATTAGTGGTTCTGAAACTTTTACGTGTATTATTTTTTCACTAATACTTTTTTGAGGTGTAATGGAATACAGTAAGTTTTTCTTTGGAACTTCATATACTTTTTTATCTTTAAATAATAATATACGGTCTGCTAGATCAATGTATTGTTTAAATCTATGAGTAGCTATAATTAGTGTATACTTGTATGACTTGAGAATCCTGAGTGTTTCTAGAAATACTTTTGTAGATTCATTATCTAGGAAAGCTGTTGGTTCATCTAACAATAATATCTTTGGTTTTTTAACTATATTTGATGCTAATACAAGTTTTGCTGTTTCACCACCACTTAATTCAATAGTACTTTTACCAATAATATTGTTAGCATTAACGAGTTTAAGTGAATCTCTTATTCGTTTCTCTATTTCCTCTCTACTTTGAATTCCAGCTAATGATAATGAAAATTCAAGCTCTGTACCTACATCCGTAGTTAAAATCTGTGCTTCAGGCTCATGACCTACGTAGCCAATACATTTTAAGACATTTATTGGATCAGTTAATGGATTGTAACCACAAACTTTTAGTTTGCCTCTAATAAGTCCATGATATAGATAAGGAATTAGAGTTGAAAAGGCTCTTATGAGAGTTGTCTTACCAGTTCCATTCTTTCCTATAAAAAGTATTGTTTCACCAGTATGTATTTTTAAATTAATATTTTCAAGTATCCATTCACCTTTATCATAGCCTACATATAGGTTTCTAGCTTCAATGATTATGCTACTCTTATCTGCCAAATTCTACTCCCATACCACGTAGTGTTTTAGCTAATGGCAATGCAACAATTAATCCTATAACTGCCTGGCCTATATTAACAGGCATTTCCGTTGCTGCCACATAAACATCGTAATAGAGATAAAGCACTTGATACAAGAAATAGCCTGTAACCATTTCCAATCCAGAAATTAGCAATGCCAGAGCATCAAATCCTGTTGATGGATCGACTCTAAGTCCTAGCCATGGTATAATTAGTGCTAGTGCTGTTGCTAGAAAAACCCAGAAGTAAATAGGCACATGCAATTCAATGGTATTGCCATAGATCTCGAGATATGTTACACCACTGTATAGATAAACTCCGTATACTAGTATAAGTACTGATATGACAAGATTCATTAGAACCAGGAATACTTTCCATTTAGTCATGGCTTTTCTAAATAGTCTTGCTAATAAAACAACGAGCAATCCTTCAATGCCTTTAATGATGAATGTGCCCATAGCATAGTGTGCATATCCAAGATAAATATCTGCAAGAGCTGAACCCAGTCCCCCGGCTATAAAGGCTATGTATGGATCTAGTGTTAGTAGTGCAGTAGTATATACCATTGTTTCTCCTAGGTTAAAGAATCCTCTTGTAGCTGGTGTATATACTATTATGAATGAAGTTGCTGCAAAAACTAGTGCTGTAAATACTGCTGTATAGACAGCTCTCCTTATGAGCTCTATTCTTTTAGTAACTAATTCTGACAACTCTTTCACCGTTTAAACAATATAAAGTTTAAACTTTATATAAAGTTTATCCTTTATATCAGCTTCTTAATAGTTCATAAAGTTCATCAAGTAGATTAGCTATTCTCAATCCCTTATTAGATAAGCTATAGTATTTCTTTCCTCCGACAATCCTTGATACTAGTATACCTTTCTTTTCAAGCTCATTAAGATGTTGATAAACAGCTTGAACACTAATTTTTATTCCAAGTTCCTTCCAAATACTATATCCGTGTGACTCACCCACTCTATAGAGTAGCCTTATGATCTCAAGTTTAGTATCTCCACCAAATATCTTCTTTGGTAGGCCTTTTGCCTTAATTCTTCCACTACTATAGGATTCAATGGCTTTCAGTCCATGGCCAGTAAGTAGTATTATTGAAGTACTATCTTTCTCTACAAACTCTTCTCTTACAGCCTTTACATAGCCTGCAAGAGCAGATGCAGCAGCAGGTTCTACAAATAATCCCTCATACTTAGCTAGTAGTTCTCCAGCAAACATTATATTCTTCCAGTCAACAATAATTGGGAATCCATTTGTTTGTTTAATTGCTTGTATTACTTCTCGTTCTAGAGGAGGATATTTATAGGCTAATCCAATAACTGGCTTCATGCTACAAAGCCTAGCCTTTAATCTCATGGCTTTACTGATTTTTGGATTCCAACAAGTTTCAACTCCTATTAGCTTAGGTAAACGTTTTATTATTCCATGTTCTAGAAGCTCTATAAATCCATGGAATATGGAGTAAAGAGTTAGGCCTGAACCTATAGGGATGAATATGTAATCTGGTACTTTCTCCAAATCAATATAGATCTCATATGATATAGTTTTAAGTGCCTCTATACTTAATGCATTGGATTCGCTAGTTGCATTGTATAAGTTCTCTTCTAAGGATATCTTGTCAGCTAATGAATATACATCATCAAGGCTTTCACCATGTTCTATAACTTCTGCACCGAAGCTCCTCATTAGTATTATCTTACCCCAATCACTACCTCTAGGCACTATTGCCTTAACTCTCAATCCAAGTCTAGAAGAATAAGCTGCTAACGAAGCACCAGTGTTACCATCAGTAGCACATATAAGTTTCTTAAATCCAAGACTATATGCGTGGCTCGTAAGTAATGCGGCAACACGATCTCGGAAGCTGCCTGTTGGATTCCTACCTTCATCCTTAAAATAAAGGTTATGAATACCTAATTCCTTAGATAGTCTACTAGATTTTATTAATGGAGTAAATCCTTCATTCAAGCTATTCATGATCTTAAATCTTGGTAATTGTTCTCTAAACTTCCAAATACCAGGATATTTACCATCAATGATCCACTTAAATCCATGCTTATAATGAATAATGGAATTGCATTTAGGACACCGAATTAATGGTTTAAGACTATAGAAACCACACTTTAAACATTCATACAAGTCTCTTTATCACCTAGGATACCCTATAGGCATTACGTATAATGGTCTTTCTCTACTGATATCAATACCTATTATTCTAGCAACTTCTTCATCATAAAAGGCCCCTATAGCAACTGTTCCAAGATCTAATGCTTCGGCCATTAAGTATATATTCTGTCCGGCATGTCCAACTTCAATATATACATAGCCTACTCCCCGTCTACCATAGTAACTTGTTGTACGCTTAAAAACAGCTGTTAAGACAATATTAGCAGCTGCACTACCTACCCATGACTGTCCAAGACATGCCATTTCAAGCTCCTTACTATAGTCTCCTTTTTTAAGAAGTTCTAGCTCATGATTATAGGGTATATAGTGATAGATCCCTTGTTCAAGTCCAAGGACGTTTCTTACGACAAGATAAGTTTCTAGTGGAAATGTTGCACCAGCACTTGGAGCCGTCCTAAATCCTCTTCTATGTTCTGTAATGCCTTGTGCAGCCCATAGTATTGTTGATATTTTTTCAAGTTCAACAGCTCTATTAGTCCATGATCTACGGCTACGCCTTTTTAGAATAACTTGGTATAATGGATAACTTGTTTCTATAGGTGGAGGAAGTTTGATCTTCATAGTTTAATAGTATACCTCCTTTCTTCCTTTATAACAGCTACTTTAACCCCAATTTTCTCTAGGACGCTACGTATATTTGATGGTAACTGTGTCAGTAGCGATGGTGGAATGAGTACGAGAGTCCAGGAATAGTTTTTGCTTTCAACAATGGCTGATCCTAGGCTATAGGCGAGAGTCCTCATTTGAGCCCTCTGATCGCCTATAGGGTCGATTATCCAGACACCTACTCTTTCATTATCTCGTTTAGCTATAAGGTCAGGGGCTGTAGCTCGAGTAACGCCCTTAACTTCGTTGACCTGATAGCCTCTAGCTCTAAGTTCATCAGCAATACTCTTTACAACTATTCTACGTGCTGGATACTTTGTCATTATTTCGAGATACTTATCTATTGGTCCATGAAACTCTGGATCATACACTGTGTACTTGCCACGGCCGATTCTAAATAAAAATAGCTTTTCTGGATCACGATATTTGTCTTTACTACTACCATTAACAGTTACTAAATCTACTTCAAAATCAAGTATTGATGTAGGCCTATCTGGGTCTACATATTTCTTTGCATATGTAATAAGTTCTCTACGTGTAAATGTCTTTAATCCTTTTCTTGTAAGTTCTATTGCCGCTTTCTTAAGTACTAGCCACGTTGGTTCCCTATCCTGATTACTCATTGTATATCCCTACCCAAAACCTTATTTTGTTATCCAATTTATATTCCAACAATAAAGTCTATATTAATGACTAGTAATATATTTTTCATTGTATTACTATGAAAATAACTATTTTTAAACTAAGGAAATAGTTTTAGAAAAATGCCTGATGTAAAAACTATTTCAGACTATAATTCATTTGATTGTTCTTCTTGCCTATAGAGTTAATTATTTTATTAGCTAATTCATAGATCGCTTTTGCTGCTTCA
>Ga0190311_1000098_pt1 | contig 31399 bp, 33 predicted proteins | sample 48700789_MG_FD_165037 | JGI IMG/M metagenome (GOLD analysis project Ga0190311, IMG submission 165037) | Hydrothermal vent sediment bacterial communities from Southern Trench, Guaymas Basin, Mexico - 4870-07-8-9_MG | ecosystem: Environmental > Aquatic > Marine > Hydrothermal vents > Sediment ...
TCCTAGAACTTAAACGTAAAGACTCTAGACTACTTGCTACACTTGCGGAGATATATGGAGAGGATATGGTCGAAGAGAAGCGTAGTCTATACCTAAGTCTACTCGAAAAGTTTATTGATATATTTGGCTATGAGGGGAATATAGTCATATCTAGAGCTCCTGGTAGAGTCAATCTCATGGGTAGACATGTAGATTATATAGGAGGTCCTGTTAATCCCATAGCTACGCACTATGAAATTATATCCCTTGTTAGAAAGAGAAATGATGATAGAGTTGTACTCTATAATACAGATCCCAAGTATAAACCCTTTAGTTTTAGAATATCTGAAGAACTGCCAGAGAGAAAGATTAAAGACTTAAAACAGTGGGATGACTGGACTAGTAAAGAGCATGAAATGAGATTGAAAAGAGGGGAGAAGTACGAGTGGGGAGATTACATAAAAGGGTTGATAATATACCTTCAGGACTACTATAGGTCTCCAAGTGGTGAAATTCTTAAGAGAGTTGGTGGTATAGATGCTTTAGTACATGGTGATATACCACCCAAGAGAGGTCTTAGTTCAAGCTCAGCACTTGTGGTATCCATAGCTATAGCGTTAAGAGAACTGTTTGATCTAGATATACCACTAGGTGAGTTCATAGATAGAGTGGGCTACTCCGAATGGTATAGACTCACCCGTGGTGGTACAGCTGATCATGCTGCTATAATACTCTCAAAAAGAGGACTTGTATCGCACATAAAATGTCTACCTACCCTACCAGAAGAGGTCTCATATGCGCCATTTCCAGAGGAATATGAGGTTATAGTCATAGATTCAGGATTTGAGAGACCAGATACTGAGGATGCCATAAACTATCTTAGAGTGACTGCTGCCGAGTACAGAATAGCCGTACTCCTAGTAAAGAGCAGGTTTAAAGAGTACAGCGATAGAATCATGCTACTTAGGGATATAAGCGTTGAAAATCTTAAAGTTGGTCTTGACAGAATATATGAAATAATAAAGTCACTACCCGAAAGAGCTAGTAGGAAAGACCTCAGGAGAATGTGTGCAGAAGAGTACCTAGAGGAATTAGGGATAATATTCTCCAACCATAAAGAACCCCCACAAGGCTATAAAATCAGACAAAGGGCACTATATGGGCTAGCAGAGATCGAGAGATCGAAAGTATTCCCTCACCTACTCAAAATAGGGGATATAGCAAGCATATTTAAACTTATAAAGATATCTCACGATGGTGATAGAGTAGCTAAATTCGATAAATGGGGGAATAGAGTAGAGTGGAATCCATCGATATTCAGTACCGATGAGAGACTAAACGAATTAATAGAGATGGTAAAGAGGGGAGTCCTAGAGAAGGCACAGCTCTATTGGCAACCGGGTGGTTATGAGAGGAGTATAGAGCCTATAGACTATATGTGTGATATGATACACTATCATCTAGAGGGATGTGCTGAGGCACAACTCATGGGAGCAGGTCTAGGAGGAGGAGTGCTATGTATTACTAGGAAAGATAAGATCAATTTGTTGAGAAGGATACTTGAGGATACTTATTACGACAGATATGGAATGAGACCCCAAATGCTGTCTGTTGAGCCTAGCTATGGTGCTTGTATACTCTGTAGGTAGGACTATGTAGGTGGTGGAGGTGGTGGTAGAGGTGGTACTCTAGTGGCTGCAGTCTCGCCAGCAGCTGTCATAGCCTTTTTGAGAGAGCTGTACTTTATGTACCAGAGTATCGCTATCACTATACCCACTATTAGTATAAGGAGAATACCTATAATGATTCCTATCAGTGCGAGTGAAGACATCCTTATGGTGTATAAATACCTAAGGTTATTGTCCTCTTGAGTTATCCTAATTCTAGCCCTATTCCAGGAGTCCTCATAGATTAATACTCCCGCCTCTGCTACCTCAAAACTATAGCCTCTAGCATGTAGATCTTTGTATACTTCTTTTACAAAGTCTTCAAGGACGGGGCCTCTATCCTCATAAAGTCTACTGTATCTAGTTACTGTTATTACCATACAGATCACCTAGATGTTAAAGTTTAATTATATGTATTTAAATAATTAACGGTGGTACATTGAGTAAAGCCATCCCGCGTAGTAAGATAATAGGAATGCAGGTATACACTCCAAGTGCTAGATTGGTTGGTACTATAAAGGATTTTGGACTAATACCAGGAGAGAGTAGAGTATCCTTAATAGTAGAAACTGTATGGGGAAAGAGTATAGAAATAGACTGGACAGATGTGTCAGCAGTAGGAGATATAGTACTACTAAAAACGGATATGGAGATCCCGGAAGTGCCCGCTAAAAGAACTCCTACACATGAAGAGAGAAAAATATGTCCAACCTGTGGAAAACCTGCGACATGGATTGAGCAATATAAGCGTTGGTACTGTTATAATTGTAGAAAATATTTATAGTACGGAGGAATACTATTTGGAGATAGCGGTTAATTAATCCCTATTGAAGAACAGTTTTTTAATAGCCCTATGAAGTGGTGGATACAGTATACCTCTCTCTGTTATTATTCCTGTTATCAGGTTAGGAGGAGTTATATCAAATGCGTAGTAAATAGCGTCTACACTCTCCGGTGTGATCCTACGCCCGTATATGTAAATGACCTCTTCACCGGGCCTCTTCTCTATGACAACATCCTCTATTCCTCTCTTAATATCTAGTGTACTCGTAGGGGCTACTGGATAGAAGGGTATTCCTCTCTCCTTACATACTAGAGCTAATAGGTAAGTACCTATCTTGTTTACTAGATATCCATCCCTAGTTATTCTGTCAGCTCCTACAAAGGCTATATCCACTTTTTCCTTTAAGGTCACTATACCAATAGAGTTATCCGTAATCACCTTTACTGGAATACCAGCACGACTTAGTTCAAAGGCTGTCAGTCTAGCTCCTTGGAGATATGGTCTAGTCTCCATTACTATGACTTTTATAGACTTACCTCTTTCTACTGCCGCATATATGGGAGCTGTGGCAGTACCATAGTACCCTGTAGCTAAGGAGCCCGCATTACATACTGTGATGACGGTATCCCCATCCTCTAGAAGTTTTTCTCCTATTTCACCCATTTTTCTATTTACCTCCTCATCTTCTCTCCATATCTTTAGTGCTTCATCTACAACTACTCTCACAACTTCATCTACAGTAGTGGCCTTAGTAGCTCTCTTCCTAATTCTCTCCAGTGCCCAGAATAGGTTTACGGCAGTTGGACGTGTAGATGCGAGAAGTTTACTTGCTTCATCTAAGACTTTAAAGGCCTCAGTAAGATCCTCTGTTTTGAGGTTTTTGACTGCTAATGCTAATCCCATAGCTGCTGCTATACCTATCGCAGGTGCACCTCTTATCTCCATGTCCTTTATGGCTTTTGCTACTCTTCTATAGTCCTCTGTCTCTATATACTCGATCTTATGAGGTAATTTTAATTGATTTAGAATTCTAACTTTTCCATCAACCCACTCTATGGTTCTGGGGATATTCAACATATCATCATCCTATTAATAGTAGTTATTATATACTTAATAAAGCACTCTTTGACATTCTGACCCATATTCGATCTGATCTCTTGTGGTTGAAGGATCTGTGAATTGAGTTATCTTATTATTTTCAGAGTGATGCTACTCTAGAATGTTGACTTCGTCGATCGCATTATCGCAGTTTAGATCAACTCCCTCGACAACATGTGCTATTACACTATTGTCATAGCGGTTTCCATCAGCTATTTTATTTGGATATCTGTTTAGAGCTATTATTGATGCGATAGTACCACATGTACTCTTGCCAGCTATTAAGAGTAGATCTAGATTTTCATTGTATGGGTTTGATATCAATTCAATTACTCCATTTACTTCTTCAGTATAAACTTTTCCAGAGAGAGTACTAACTATATTATTACCACTCTCTATACTGAACTTTATTGGTAAAATGTCATTTATTTTATATGTTATCATATTGACCATGGGATTACCTAGGAGTATTACATTACTAGAGCTTAGATCTTCCTTAGTCACTTCAGTATCTAGCTTAACGTTTAGTATATCGTAACGATTTGAGATAATACCTAATTTGAATACGGTCTCTATTATCATATAGTGATCTTTTCCCCTACACATGAACCTTCCATGAGGTTCAGGGTTGCTGAGTACTAGAGTTATTTTCTCCTCTCTTCCTAAAATCTCCACGAGAAACCTGGGAAGTTTTTCAATTGCCTCAGTATGTTCTTCTCTAGTTTTTAGGAGTATAGCAAAACCTTCAGAGGATAATTTGATGAGTCTAGCCATTCTTCTACGTAGTCTAACCCTTTTAGCCTCTTCTACTAGTCCTGTCTCTTTTAGAACCTTAATGTGATAGTTCGCCAGCTGTTGACTTATGTTGAGCTCTTCTGCTATTTGCTGAGAATACATAACCTGCTCTGATAACATCTTGAGTATCTTTATCCTGAGAGGGTGGGAAAGGGCCTTAAAATATTTTTCACTATCTATTAAACTAACAATCCCCTTGATCTTATTAGTACTAGGGTCTAATATTATGCACTTCTTCAAATGAACACCCCCTTAGGCTTTAGGGGGATCTTCTAAAAGGTAAGCTATCTACCATATAAGCTTCTCCTCTGATCTATTATAATAATGTCTTGAACATACTCAATTCATAAAGTATAAAGTTGATTTAAATAATAATAAATATTAATTATTTATTCATATTATTAAATATATTAATTATTTTTTTAGCAACAGTAGTAGCACTATCTCCAAATACCACTATCATAGGTTCCTTCCCCCAATCGCCTCTATGGAATATTATATCTGGCATGCATCCTATCCTCCTAACAGCACTATCGACACCCCACTTAACAGTCATTCCCTCGACACTTTTCACTTCCGGAGGCTCTTCACGTCTATCGTAGTATGATACTCTGTAGCCTAGGACTTTAGCTGTCTCTATGAACTTGGTACTAAATCTGATATTGATAGCCGCTCTAATTTTATTACTATATTTTCTCGCACCTAGAATATATCTGGCCAAGTGAGATGAAGCACCGAATTTTGGACTACTCCAGAGGATATCTCCTAAGGGAGAAGTTCTAATCCTACCCGGTATTGCAGCTATATCTTTTTCATCCATAGCATAAGGACTTGCTTCAGCTATATTCATTCCTACCTCAGGTATCAGTACATGGAGTTCTTTGAGCCCTCTTAGTAGGTCTAATGCCCTATTTATAGACTCTATAACTCTTAATTTAGAGTAATCCCTATAGATTATTGCCATTGGATTTACAGGACCGTGACCTTTTCCGATGGGTAGTCCATATTTTATAGCCATGGATATCAACTTTTTAGCCGTCTGTACAGCAGAGACTATGTCTTTCCCCTTAGCTAGTTCTGCAGTAATAGCCGCTGAGAAGCAACATCCGGTTCCATGTGTAGTCTTCGTGTAGTGTCTCTTTTCTGAAAATTCGTATACTCTACCTTCATACAGGAGGATATCTACCGCTTCTTCTCCTTTTAGATGACCTCCTTTAATGACTACAGCTCTTGGACCTAGTTTGCTTATAATCCTAGCGGCGTCTATCATATCATCTTTCGACTCTATCTTAATACCACTGATGACCTCTGCTTCTGGAATGTTCGGCGTGATTACTGTAGCTAGTGGAAGTAGATCTTTTATTAAAGTCTCAATAGCCTCTTCTTTAAGTAATCTAGCTCTACTCTTTGCTATCATTACCGGATCTACTACCAATGGAAAACCATATTGAGAGACTTTTTCAGCAACTACTCTAATGATCTCCGAAGTGTAGAGCATACCAGTTTTAGCAGCATTCACACCCAGGTCTGTGATAATAGCATCTATTTGTTTTCCTACAATACTTGGATCTATACTCTGTACTCCGATAATCGAATGTGTATTTTGGGCTGTGACGGCCGTCAGTACGACAGTTCCATGAACACCGAGAGCAGCAAAAGTTTTCAGGTCGGCTTGTATCCCTGCGCCACCGCCCGAATCGCTTCCTGCTATGGTTAAAGCCACAGGAACTCTATTGCCCACTCCAAATCTAAGGTCCATATAATACCTCCGATTCCTTCTCTTCCAACTCTCTTATAATAATTGTCCTGTCATAATCTTAAGTGGGTATTCAACTTTCGATCTAATCTTTCAATTTCTCGACTCACAATGAACAGGGGTAAAATTAGTAGTTATGAGTGGGCTAAGGGTATACTATATCGACTCCCTCATCTGGTATTACAGGAATGCTCATAGGCGATCCATACTCATATGCTACTTTTACAATTCTATCTAGATTCTCCTTTCTACATATGGCAATAAGTGCACCTCCCATTCCGGCTCCGCTGATCTTCACTCCTAGTGCACCTGCCTCTATTATTCTATCTCTTAATCTCTCTATCATAGGTAGGCTTACTTCATATAGATCTCTCAGTAGTACGTGCTGTAGGTTGAGTATTTTACCTAGAAGACTGAGATAATCTTCATCTTCGCTACCTCCTATAATTCCTAGACATTCTTTTGGTAGTTTCTTATTCTTAATTAATCTTATAGCTATATTTGTACTATTGTTCATCTTAATAGTAAATAAAATCCTTTTAGCGCTACTACTATCTATCTCTGTGAGATAGGGGAGTATCTCGTATTCTTCTATCAACTCCCATTTAGTATCGGAATAGTTATTTCCTAATTTAGCTCTCAGACTTTCAGAGAGATAAGGTATGGCTTTGAGCTGAGCTATACCTCTATCTATCTCAAGTTGTCTTCGTGGATGAATGTCAGCTACAGAGTGCCTTATTCCAGAATCCACTACAACCATGGGAACTTCTCCTATGGGTAGTTTCTCCACTCTATATGGAGGCCTCGTATGGAGTAGTATGGCTCCTCCATAGGAGGATGCGTATTGATCCAATCTGCCGCATGGTATTCCACATATATCGTGCTCAGCCATATATGCTATCTCTGCTATCTCCTTTTTACTCAGGTCTATAGAATTGACCTTACACACTAGCTTTAAGAATGCTACTTCAAGTGCTGCACTACTACCTAGTCCAGCGCCCATGGGAACCTCACTCCATAGTACTGCATGAATCCCTCTATTTACAGCATAGCCTAGATCTTTTAGCGTCCTAATTATACCTCTAAAGTAGTTGCCAAACCATCCTCTCTCCCTCAACTCTGGCATATCCTTAGAAAAGGAGTCTTTATACTCTAGACCCATATCCTTTAAGTTAAGAGATTCGATAATTACCTCGTCCTCAGGGGTTTTTATAGCGGCTATATACGTTCTTAGATTGATAGCTATGGGTACTACTGGAAGGCCCTTATAGTCCTGATGTGTGTTCAGAAAGTCTACTCTGCCGGGTGCTGATACAATATAGATAGGCCTACTCTCATAGTCTTTTCTCAATCTCTTTAGAAATTTACGTAACTTATCGTCCATAAGTATCCTTAATTAAACTCTCTAAGGATCTTAAAAGATTACTCTAGGATACTAGACTATACACTTTAAGTAAACCTCTTCACTTAGTGTAGCGTTCACAAACTTAAACGCCTTCTCAAACTAATGGCTGAGGTTAGCTAAACGGTATGCTCTGATAGTAGTTATAAATTCTCGTAGTTAAGGAAGTATAGTTGAAGAGATGAGGAGATGAAGATGGCTAAGGTCCTAGTTACGGGAGGAGCTGGTTTCATGGGAAGTCACCTAGTCCGTAGGCTCTTAAGAGAGGGGTATGATGTCGTGTGTTTCGATAACTTCTCTAGTGGTAGACTTGAAAATATAGAGGAGTTACTCTCATTACCTAATTTTAAGCTAGTCCGAGGAGACCTAAGAGAACATAAGGACATTACCAATGCTATCAAAGGATGTAGTACAGTATTTCACTTAGCGGCGAATCCAGAAGTCAGGATAGGAGACCCCAGGGAACACTTTGACAATAACTTGTTAGCATCCTTTAATTTACTTGAAGCTATGAGAAGATATGATGTAGGCACTATAGTTTTCGCCTCTTCCTCTACGGTATATGGAGATGCCAGTATACTGCCAACTCCAGAGGACTACACTCCTCTTGAGCCCATATCGACGTATGGAGCATCTAAACTAGGCGTTGAGGCCTTGATATCGGCCTACTCACATACCTATGGCATCCGAGGTATAATACTCAGATATGCTAATGTCGTGGGGCCTAGAATAAGTAGGGGGGTTGTCTACGATTTCGTACAGAAGCTTAGACGTAATCCGAAAGTACTAGAGGTACTGGGAGATGGCCTTCAAAAGAAGTCCTATATCTGGATAGAGGATGCCATAGATGCTACTATGATAGCCTGGTTATGTTCTAAGGGGATTTATGCAGTATATAATGTAGGATCGGAGGATGCTATAGAAGTACAGAGAATAGCTGAGATAGTTATAGAGGAAATGGGGCTCAGAGACGTTAATATCTACTACACTGGTGGTGTAGATGGAGGGAGAGGGTGGAAAGGAGATGTAAAGTTCATGCACTTGGACGTATCTAGATTAAAAGCACTGGGGTGGGCTCCTAAGTTCAAGAGTGAAGATGCTATAAGAATGACTATAAGGTGGCTTATAAATTCATGAACTTATCCAATCTCTCCTGTCTGGTAAGGTGTTTAAGTAAGAAGGACTTCTTAAATATCTCACTAATATCGGTCTCTATAAGCCTTTCGATATATTTTAATGCACTTTTTAAGTCTACTGGCTTGACCATAGGTCTTTCAAGTGCTCTTCTAATACTCTCCCTTATCTGCCATGAGCCCACGGGAGCGTAGTACTCTGGTGTTACTTCTCTTATAACTATCACAGTAGCTTGGCGTCTTTCCCTGTAAAGACCCTCTAATATGGGCATTCTAATAGCATGATAACCACCATCTACCTCGGGTCTTCTAGGCCTCCCATTAGACAACTCATAGTTAACTGCTATGAAGGCCTTCTTAGCCTTGACCCATATGCTTCTGGGAAGCCATATCTCTACCATCTCAAAAGACCATGATCCAGGTGCCATTAGAATAACATACCTATTGCCTATATACTGTGTATAGTAGAGTCTGTACTCGTCCAGTTCTCTAAAAGTTCTAATGGATTTAAGTAGATTATTTCCTACTATAGAATCTACAGCGGTTATCGCCCATCTAGTAGGAACTATTCTCCTACTCCTCTTCTCTCCTAAAAGTCCAAGCGTGAATAGTCTTATAATATGATAAATTGAAACTCCATGAGTATAGAGTTCATTTACAGCATCAAAGGCTCTTACATCGTAGTCATCGACTAGATAGTCAACTCTCCTCGGTATGACTGGATTCGAGACTATGGATAGCTTACGTAGTGGTGCTACAGGTCCTCTGGGCTTTAGAATAGTATTAAATTTGAGATGAAAGCGTGGAGGGCGCTTTAGTATACACTCTGTGTCCACGGGCTTCTCTGACATGGATATCTCTTTAACTACTTCTAGTAGCCTGCTCTCGGGTCTTCTGATGCTCTTTACATGTAGTCTCAGATTAGAGTATACCATGCCAGCTCTAAGTTTGATTATATCCTCTATCGACATAGCTCCCCACCAGGACTCTGGATTATCGTAGATCTTAGCCTCAATACCCGTTACTGGAGTAATATTTGGTCCTACTCTGACAATTGGATAGCCAACTTCACCTACTAGTACTGAGGGGGGTGTTGCGGCATTTATAGTAGTACCCCTAATCTTTTTCTCAAGTCTAATCTCTTCTTCTATTCTTAGGAGAATAGGACAGCGAGGTAGTCCACACATTCTTCTTACTCCTTTACACCTAGCACATAGATCGCCTGATATACCCATACTCTTTTTTAATTCCTGGGGAAGATATATACCCTTCCTGTACTACAATTTTCATAGTAAGAGTGATTTATGCTAAGCTCTTTGAGAGTTAAACTTACAGGAACATTATATTTGTATGTTTTTAATCGATTAACTATAACCTTAATCGAAGCTAAGGCTTCTTAATACTTGATAAGGATCCATTTGATTATATATTTTAATCTATTCTTAATAATAATAATGATACATCTATTTTAGTAGACTAATTCCAGTATAAAATTAATTTATAATTAATCGTCTATGGGTAAGATAAGAAATAGTTATATGCTAAAAATAAATATTATCTAGTTTACTATGATAATAGAAGTAACATTTATTATATACTATATTTAACACTACATGTGAATAGTGTATATAGAGTAGAAGTTCCCATTATGGAGATCCTGGAGAAAGAGGATACAGATATACTCTTCATAGCGCTAAGACTAGTTAATGTACCAGGAGTGATGAAACAAGTGGCAAGCATACTAGCTGAATACAACGTTAATATTCTAAGTGGTATTATATACGGTCCTAGTGATAGCCCAGAGAGCTTATGGATATTTTCAGCGGATTTCACGAATTCAAAAGCCTCACCGGAGGTTATACTCGATAAGATAAGGAAGCTAGATGTAGTACTCTCATGTGAGTACGGTGTCAAGAAGATGGGCAAAATGCTATTCCCTCCATACTTCATAGAATTGAACATTCTAGGTATGGGGGCTATCATAGAGAGAAGGAGATGGCTACAGGAAGTGAATAAGGTCATACTAGAGGAATTTGGTAGTGGTGCTGAAGCGCTATTCTTCCATGTAGGATTCAGAGCTGGATATCGTATTGTAGAATACTGGACTGAAGCCTCGGGATTAAAAGGGAAGAATCTGATAGTACTCGCCCTCGAAGTAATGAAAGGATTGAATTGGATTAGCGATTATAGTGTAGAGAGGATAGACCTAATCAAACCCGATATACTATTCAGAGTATGGAATCTTATGGACTGTAGTCCTTTCAAGGGTAAAGAGAAGAGGGCAACTAGTCAGTACTTTAGAGGCATACTTTCTGGGTTTATCTCTAGAATCATTGGTAAGCATGTAATACTTAAGGAGACTAAATGTATAGCCAAAGGAGATCCATACTGTGAATTCAGTACGGGGACATGAACGAAGTATAGAGTACTAGGCAAAGATCAAGTGAGTGGATACTCTAGACTTTTAATTTTATCAAGTATTGAGAGCAGAGGAATTCCTACTACTAAGGTAGTAAAGACACCGATAGCAGTCTCTATTGGAGTTCTAATAGCCCCCTCTATCCATATAACTACCAGTAAGCTTTCTGCGTATCCGAGTACTTGGTAGAGTTCTACAGGTATTAGTAAGAATACTCTAGCTAGTACATCAGCTTCTAGACTTAGCAGAGCTGTAATAAGTAGCTTAAACCCCCTCTTCTCCTCAATTTTATCACGGAAAAATGGATAGGTTAGCAATACAATGTAGGCAATATAAATATCCCACAAACACCATGCTGGGAGAACTCTACCTAGGGGGTGTAGGAAATAGGCTACTAGCATAAACGTATAAATAAGTGCTACTGGAAGCATAATCTCCTTATAGACGAATCCAGCTACCATAGCGCCTATAGGCTCTCCAAACCCAAAGAGGTACATCACTGGTATACGAGGTCTTATGAATCTAGCGAGAAGACACCCTATGAGAGCCGATAGAAATCCTCCAATAGGACCTAAGACTAGTCCCTCCAAGGGCTCTATAAGAATGATCTGACTTCTCCATACACCCGGAATGAGGCCTAGAATAGTATGGAGAGCTGCAAAAATGGCTACTGAGGATATTAATAGCGATATTTTACGGTGTTTCATAGTATATCTACACTAGCCTATAATCTCCGAAAATATAATTTTGGCTATTTAAAGTATACTATAGGTTCCTAATTACGTAGGTATCATAGTCCTACGTAGTTATTCATTATCCATTTTTATCTCTAACCCGATTACAGGAACCATTTATTACTCTTAATCCCCTTCATTAAACATGGATTCATTAATGCTTATCCCCTCTTACCCTCGTCATCAGGATCGTATTATCCAGTAGGTTTACAGGTATTCCTGTGGTTAAAATCCATAAACACTTACTAATGCTTATGAAAAAGGAAACTATCATGCAGAACATATAATCGTTAAAAGATTGTTAAAGTCTTTTACTTAAGTATTTCCTCTCTTAGTACTATTATTATAAATCCTATTGAAGCTACTATAAAGGATACAATTGTAAGTAGTATTATCTCACTAGCTGCGCTACATAGGTTAACAGCTATGCATGATATCAAGATGAGAAAATTAGCTATTGGAGGATAACATGCTATTATAGGATCTTTCTTCGTTAGTACCGTGAGTATGAGTAAGAGACCGACTGCTGTAGCTATTCCTGCAAGGGCGCTAAGTACTACATTAGCCTTAAGAATTGCAGCTATTCCTACAATTATACTTGGCATAGTCTGAATTAGTCCAGATAGCAATAAAATTCTATCAATTTTTCTCATATTTTCCCCTCTTATACAGTATTAATGGTATTATAATTAGTGGAATAGGTATCAGGTAAGCTATAGTCGATAGGAAGTAGTCTTTTATTCCAGGTTGTCTAAGCTCTATATCTCTATCAAATTTAGAATCTCCTCTATACTCCAGAAGTATTACCTTCACTCTTCCGTCTTTTCTAAAGAGATTAGCAAGATCCTTATCCACTCTGTATACTTCATCATAATTCAACTCTACTCTTCCTATCTCTCTGAAGCCCATACTAATCACGGGATCTAAGTTGAGCTCATCCTTTACTACTAGGTATATTCTTACGACAGCCTTACCATTATATGCATTAGATACTTTAAGTGGATAGTAGATATAGGAACTCCTGAAAATATACTTTATAGGCTCTACTAGCATACTATAAACCTTTACCTCAACTATGTCAATGGCTGTGTACTTGTAACCTCTCTCTAAGTAATCTTCAAAGATCTCTACATACTTCCTAAGCTTAGTAGGGGAGGGGGGCATTACACCATATTTCTTGGCATACTCGGTAGCCCATTTTATCAGATCCTCACTATTATGAGCTTCAACTAACGCTATTTGATGTACGCCTACTTTTCTCTCCCAGATCACATCTACACCTTTATACTTAGACCTCTCTAGAGGCAATGGTGTAAACTTGAACTTAATAAAATAGCGTCCTAGAACCCAAAAGGCTCTTTCAGAGGCCCTTTTAGCTTCTGGAACAGACTTAAAAGGTATAAGTTCCATTAGGTACACCTTTGGAATACGTATTGGAATCGATGGTGGAGGTGGTGGTACACCTCCCTCTGTCTGAGGGTACTCTACTCCATGAGGTGTATTTGGAACATCTCCGTTAGTGTACAGTCTATGCATTTTGACTATTGTACTGAGTATGAGCACTTCATGAGTCCCATTCCACCCAATAATGGCTAGCTGTACATTGTCCTCTAATGGTATAGGGGGAATAGGTATGGGTAGTTTATCACTCAGTATCCTATTTGGAAGTAGGAGTAGTAATAGTACGAGGAGAGGTAGCAATATATGTCTAGTCGAGATCATGTTCTCCCCTTAATACACTAGTTATATACATATAATAGCGTTACCATGTTCTAAAATTTGAACCTCTTAAACATTATCTTATCTTCTATCTATGAATTTGAGTTCTACTATTTACCACTTCATCTGCTTTCTAGGATAATTATTATCGATTTTTCTAGAACACTGTAATCTAACTCAAAATGGGTTTTTAATCTAATATAGGACAAAAGTCATACTTTTCTTGTATGTAGGTATTCTGATATGTAAGTGCCTATAATTTTTACTATGCTTGTAGCTGGTAGTTTACCAGTATTTATTACCAAGTCGAGGATAGACCAGTCGTCTATATCCAGTCCATAGTACTCTTTACATCTTCTCTTATTACTCTTCTCTCTTATCTCTATATCTGAAATGGCCTCCTCTAGACTTATCCTATCTCTTCTAGCTATTCTCTCCGCTCTTGTATGTATTGGAGCTATTAGTAGTACCTTCACGTCCGCAATATCCTTGAGAACCCAAGCAGCTAAGTGTCCCTCTATGACAACATTCCCCTTCTTTGCCTCTTCTATAGCTCTCTTATCCACCATCATATCGTACTTAGGATCCCTCTCAGCCATTTTATGAAAAGTGTGCAAATCTACTCCTAGTTCTTCAGCAATACTTCTGAATAGTGCACCATTTGACACGTATCTTAAGTTGAACTTTTTAGCTATGGCCTTAGCAATTGTAGTCTTACCAGCTCCTACTTGACCGCTCAGGGCTACTACAAGTCTCATATACTCTCCACTCCTATAGGTATTTTCTCTTTATAGTCATAAATCTCTCTAGTGGTAATATAATATTATGTCTATCAATACTAAGTTAACGCCTTTACGAGTACTTTATATGCCTCTATAGTGTGCTTTACTTTATCGTATAGATTTCCCCTATCGGCGATACTGCTTATGATTAACCATTCATCTTCATTTAGATCTATTCTCACATCCTCATCTATTCTCTCTACTCTATACTTTACTCTGTTAACCAGTGCTATATCTCTTAGAGTATTAGTGAACCTAAAGATCCCATCAGTCTCTATATAGTAACCATACTCCTCTTTTATCACCTCCAGTCCTAGAGGCCTACCGTTTATGTCTGTACTTATACATATGCAGATATTCCCCTCTTCATCGACCCTAGATACTGCCTCAAGTCCTCTCCTCCTGAGAAGTTCTATCTCCTCCAGTACTCTTTTGTAGTGTCGATACTCCTCTACCTTCACTGTACTTCCTTCCTCTACACCGTATAGATAGGTTGTTAAGCCCACTACTTTACCTATTCTACCTAGCTTACTGTAGGGTTGACTTATACCGTAGAATATGCAAAGTGCCTTTCCCGGTCTCCAGTATCCTATACTTCCTCTCTCCACTCTCGATACGTACTCTTTAGGAGTATAATCGAGGGGTGTGCTAAAGTATATTTCTTCCTTCCATACATGTACTCTCGACTCGAATGGTATATACTGGTTTAGTTTCTCGTGGAATTCTTTGTCCTCTAATTTCAATACGAGCTCTCCTACTGTCTCAAATATCAGTTTTAGATACATAGTCTTCCCGATCTTATTATGATGCCTCTATTTCTCTCTCTAGTAGTGGCTTGGATTCTGGTTTCTCCCTACTCCTGTAGTATTTAACTACGAGTTCACGTACTAGTTCCTCGAGTTTATCAGGAGACCTCATTCTCATCTCTAGGATATGCTTCTCTAATTCTGGACAGGTCATGCCTCCGGCTGGTTTAAATAATTTCTTCAGTTCATCCTCTATGTATAGGATTAGCGGGTGACTCTCTCTTTCCTTCTCCACCTCTATTGTAGCTAGAGGATTTCTTATGACTCTATCGAGAGTCCTAAGGATCATCGCTCCTAGGAGACTCCAGATTACCAGGTTACTCATAGTTATCATCTAATATTAGTAGCAGTGACTAATTTGTTTTATTCAAGTCCTATATACTATCCTCCTCTTAATAATATGCTCTTCATGAACTTCTTGAACTACTAGACTATTGGTATTTAGGTAAATCATAAGTTCTCTCAGAATCTCTTCAATACGCTTTTTAACTCTAAGGGCGGTTATGGTAGCACCTGCAGCACACCTATGTCCCCCTCCTCCTAGGGTCTTAGCCATTACTGAGACATCGTAATTAGCATCATGCCTAGCACCTAAGTATACTCTTATCTTCATGATCCCCTTAGGTACTATTACACAGGTAAACGCTGCTCCTCTTCTCTCTAGTAGTATAGATAAATACCTGTAGAGGAGTTTTAGATCCTTGAGGAATACCGCTACTGTAATAGGCATAATCTCTATTCTGGAGGCCATTTCCTCTGTAGCCTCTTTAACAATTCTTGCTCGTTCTATGTACGTTTTTATCCTCTCATCTTTTAATGCTTCTAAACCGACCTCAGCTAGTCTCTCGATTATGTAGAGCTTTCCACTATAGTCGGCACCTTTAACAGCTAGGTTTAATAGATCGGCTTCTTCATCCTCTATAGTCGCTGTATCAGTTTGTATAGCTATTTTCACTAGGCTATTGGATAGCTCATCTCTCAGATTTAATGCTCTTAAGGTCAATAATGCTGCACAGGGAGCATTGGGATCATAGAATTCTCTTTCAGCACAGGGTCTATTGGTTATATGGTGATCAGCTCTTACCCTTACTTTCCCTGGACAAGGGAGGTCGGCAACGAAATCCCATCTTGTAGATCTTATAATGAGGCTTTTGTTTACATCTACTGGAGAAGCTAAGACTACTACCGAGTCTCTGTACTTACGTTTGTATAAGGCTGCACTTACTATACCATCTACATCACTTATATCAGATAGGGCTAACCTCTTTCCCAGTATCATAGCCTTAAATATCTGAAGTAATCTATTGATACTTAGCACAAAAACCTAACCAGTAGAGCATTATAACTGTTTTGAGGAGATCATACTATAAATAAAAGGGTGCCTGCAGTTATTACTATCGCTAGTATAGCTCCTGCTAATAGCTGGGATACGGTATGCGCTCTCATCTTAATCCTAGCCCATGCGACTAAGGGTAAGAGCAGTAGAAGAAGAAAGTACTCACTTCCATACTTGAGTGCGAGAAAAGTAGTAGGTCCTGCTACTCCAGCCATATGGATACTTATCTTCCACTTAAGAGAGACGATGAGAACCGATAGAGTAACTGTAAAGTAGGTAAAGCATAAGTGTGCTAAATCTGTGAAGCCTAGATTACTTAATACCACTGTTCCAGCTAGATGGGAGAGACAAGCCAGTACTAACAGAGGCCTTCTATATTCTAGTCTGGAGACGAATATGTCTGTAGTCCCTCTCACCACCATTATGAGAATGGAGATTGTAGGGATTAAAGATAGGAAAATTGTTGCAGTTAGTAATCCTACGAGGAAACACGAGGTACTATCCTTAAAGGAAGTGATGAGTATGACTATAAGAGCGAATATCATAGCTGAGGTTAAGTGTGAGACTATCTCTGCTATTCGCAGTATCCTGCACGGCTTGGGAGATAAGCTTTTAGTCATGTCCTCTTTAAGAACTCTAGGGCTTTAAAAATGTTATCACTCTACTGTGCTCGTACGAGTCCTCCACTTAGAGCTGATATAAACATAGTAGACCTGAAGGAACTATTCCTCCATGAAGAGGTGGTTCCAAATCTACTTAAGAGATTGATGAAGGAGTTCGAGAAATCGTATTTCATGTTACATCCCATTATTATAGACAAGCGAAGTAGAGTAGTGCTCGATGGAACACATAGAGTACAAGCTTTCAGAAAGTTAGGCTTTAAACACATACTGGCATGTGAGGTAGATTATGCACATCCAGCTATACTAGTTCGTAGATGGTTTAGAATAGTACACTTGAAAGAAAAGAGTAGAGAAGATCTCATGTGTATACTGAGAGAATACTCTAGAAATTATGATCTCGAGTTAATATCTCTAAAAAGAGGAGTTAGAGATCATCTAAAAGAAGATGTACTACTAGTAAAGATCCCCCCTAAGACGTTAGCACTCAGAAGTGGTAGAGGCATTAGTACTGTAAAGGCCTATATACTGCTTAGGGAATTGGAGATGAGAATAATCAGGTCAGGATATACTATTGAGTATACCATAGAGAGTATTTCCAGTGACACCGCTGAGGGTAATTATGCTATACTAATCCCTAGGAGGATATCAAAAGAGGATGTGGTGGAAACTGCTACTAAAGGTATATTATTCCCCCCAAAGTCAACTAGGCACATTATACCCATTAGGCCTATGTTTGTTAATATTCCGCTGAGACTGCTTAAGAGTACTCTACCATTAGACTTGAAAAGAGCTATTGCTAAAGAGTATCTAGAACAGAGATCTGTAGTCAGAATTAGAGGCGGTATAAGGATAGATAGACTCTACGAAGAGGAATATCTTTACATATTTATTTAAATATGTATTATATGCAATGTCTACAGATGCTATCTTACTCCCTAACATATATTGAGCATTTGAATTATTATATCCTAAATTCGCTTAAAATCAAAGACTAAAATCTATATCCACTTCTCAGTATTAAACTGTTGAGAGTGTGTATAATGGGAAGGGGTATTCTAGTACTCAAGATGGAAGAACCACTCACTGACCTCTCATTGAGTAGACTTGCTGTAGAGAGAGCGAGAAGGAAACTCACTGAAATGGGATCTAGAATATTGGACTGGTCTCTAGAAGAGGATCTATCAAAAATCATCCTAATAGTGGATACCCCACTCAGAAATGTGATGGACGTATTGAATATGGCTGAAGATAACATTCGCTTCACACTGAGAAAGCATGGTATAGGTATGAGAACTGAAGTAAAAGCAGTTATAGAAGGCCTTGAGATGGATAGAGATCTCATGCTCAAACTGCTCCTGATCAGAGATACATCTTTAATACTGGATATCATAGTACTCATTCGTAAGGTCCAGGATTATAAGTCGATAATGGATCTCATGGGCTCACATGTGAATATTGAATTTATCCATAGATGCATAGAACTCTACAGGGAGTTAGTTCACGAGAAAGAATTTGAGAATCTACTAGCCAGTATTCTGAACTACTTTAGAGAACTCTCTATAGATGAGCTTCTCGGTATATGCTCGGCTATCATGGTGGTAAAAGAGGTAGAAGGTATGCTTGTAGAGGAGTTTTTAGAAAAGTACCTCACTACACTTCATGTATTTAATGTAGATAAGCTAGAGACTATCAGAAAGTTAAAGGAACTGGAAATATTAGCGGAGAGTAAGACCATACAGTTCACAGATAGGGGTAAGAAACTCTATGATTACTTAAACGAATTGAGAAGAATGCTCCTTCTTAAACTGGAGGAGAAAAAAGATCTGTCCAATACATTTGAGAGTATTAATAAGAATATAAAATATATAGTAATGTACAATGGCAGATTCATTGAGTTTAGATCGCAGAAAATTCTGGAATCCTTAGTAAGGGCTGGTATAGATGTGGACATATCTATCAAGTGCATAGATCGCTTTATCTCACTCCTACCATTAAATGTAGTGTCCTCTGAGTGCCTCCTTAGATCTATTAGTAATGCACTTATGTTGTACGATCCAAGTGGTAGGAGCTCATCTCTCTATGAATTCTACGTAGGAACTGGAAAATATTTGATTATTAAACTAGGAAATACTGAGAGAACATTCACTTTTAAGTTAGTGAGAAATATTGTAAGAGAGATCTCTAAAACTCTGGAATTAGACATACCATCTTACGTCGAAGACGAGGTAGTGGAGAGAGTTTATGAGAGTGTGAGAACGTTAGCTTCTCTATCAGCTCAGAGAGCTACTCTGATGAGAGATTACTATTCCATAGAGATCGAAGAGGGACTACTGAGGACATTATGTCAAGAGGGGTTGAGATTATCTATAGCAACACCGGAACTACTGAGTGAGAGTCTAGATCAAAGCATTATACTGATGTGTGCCAGAAGACTACTTACGAAATCTGTAGAGGAGATCTATAAGACTACAGTGAGTATCTGGGGATACAGGAGCTTGATTAGGGGCCTCTTCTACATATCTTCCGCGATGATGGTACTACTGAGGATGCTACCGGGATCTTCACTAGTAGCTAATGCTAGTGTACTACTGAGCCGATTAGAGGATTACAAGAAGGGGAAGATAGAGGCTATGGTGGATATCCACGAGGATGTAGGGAGAATAAGTCACCTACTTAAATCAGTGTACAGAATAGTGCATGTAGAGACGGTAGATGAGGATATTTTAAAATTAGCCTTGAGATTAGCGCGTAGACTAATATGTCTCATAGATAATGCATTGGAGTGAGCTAATCTCGAATATAAGGTACTTAAGATAGAAGTGCTAAGTCCTAAGTGAGTGTGATTAATGGTAAGATTTTTATGTCTACACTATCTTAGATGAAGGCTTATTGGTGATGAAATGAAACGTGGCGCAAACCCCGGGGACAGTACTTGGTTTAGTGCTACAGCCCAGATTCTGGCTAGATCTTTAGGTACAATGGTATTAGTGAGACTTAAAGGTGGAAGAGAGATTAGAGGAATACTCAAAAGCTTTGATCAACACATGAACTTAATATTAGATGAAGCCGAGGAGATAAAGAGGGATAGAGTACGTAAGCTAGGATGCATACTACTAAGAGGTGATAATGTGGTATTCGTAAGTCCAGTACAGGCGTAAAATAGTTAAAGAAAGAAATAGTAGTTAGGTGAGAGAGTATGGTGAAGGGTACTACATCGTTCGGTAAACGTAGTAGGGGTAAGACGCATATTAGATGTAGAAGATGTGGCAGGCATAGTTATAACGTGAGAAAGCACTATTGCGCAGCATGTGGTTTTGGTAGATCAAAGAGGATAAGGAAATACTCTTGGCAGAACAAGAAGGTTAATAGGGTAAGGATAGTATAACCGGGTCTATGTCGGATTCCCTCCTAACGGACTTTCCCAGTTGTAGTTTTGAGTACGGTAGGATTTAGATTCGTGTACTTAGAGAATGATATATGCTATAGTTAGATGATTTCGGAGAAGCAAGAGAGCTAGAAGTAGTTGGTAAACTGAAATTCTATGGGAGAAAATGGGAACTCAAAAGACTACATTAAGATCTTATGGATAGGTATGAGCGATAAAAGGGATCTTAAAATTCGAATAAGAATACTACACAATACAATATGATAACAGTAGTGAAATTCCCATTTTCGTAGAGAAAATATAATTACACCATTAATGGAAGACTTATAATTACAATAACCTTACATTATATAAAATGTCGAATTTCACCCTATTAAACTTAAACAGTAAAGAATACTCTAAGTTCAATAGGGACTCAGGAGTATGTTCATTTAAAGACATTCCTATAACTGAACTGAACAACGATCCTCTTAAGGAGGGAAAAACTAAGAGTGCTATGGATTCTAGTCCAAAAAATAAAGTAAGTTTAATCGATCAGATTAAGCATGAGTACCTGACGTGGATAATTAACATAGTAGATAGGTTTACATCTGAACTCAGAGGAACAACTCCTATAGCATTTCGTCCCTCAACTGAGGATGAAGAGCATATTTACATTGGCATAAATATAGCATCGACAACTATACTCATAGAGCCCTTCTTAGGTGATCTAGTAGAGCAACTTTATGAGGATCTAACCTCTGTCAGGAGTATAGCTGTGGATACTATTCTCGAAATCCTGAGTAATAGGGGACTAGTAAAGGAGCCTACCTATGAGCAACTTTCAGAGAGAGTCCTGAAAATATGCTTTAAAGATTTAAGTGAGATTGACCACTGTAGGAAGTATAAGACAAACCTAGCTAAGATCTTAACTTCGCCTGCATGTATAATAATTCCAGTACTTCTAGTAAGGATCACTGGAAGTGAGGTATATCTTCTAGAATGTAGGGAAATTAAGGGTAAAAGAAACTTAATACTATCTTTAGAGTTAAAGGGACTAATCAGTAAAACGCCTCAACGAATTGAGAAACCTTCCGTAGTCGAAAGGAAGAGGGAATCTTATATTGTTCCTTATCTTCCAACTCCTCATATTCTCATTGGAAGGATTGTCGATCTTATCAATCCTAGAGCTGGTGAGGTCTTTTGTGATTTTGGTTCTGGTGATGGTAGGATTTTAATAGCTGTAGCTAGAAGAGGTTGTTATTCTATTGGTATTGAAATAGATAGAAGGCTTATCAAGAAATGTTTTAGGAATATTAAAAGTTTATACCATAATATAGACCTTATCTTAGGCGATATGTTCTATTACCCACTTAGGAGAGTGGATATAATATATACCTTCCTAGATGAGAAAGCGATGAGACTACTAAAAGAAGATCTAGAAGAGATTATAGACAGGGGTACGAAAGTAGTATCATTAACCTATAGAATACCAAAGAGAAGACCAACACTAACATTCAGAGCATATGATAAGAAAGTACTAGAGGTAATGCGTGCTCTATTAGGTGATGTTACTGATAAACTTAGAGAATATAAGGTCTATGTATATCTTTGATTGCTCTTACTCCTGAGCTTGAGACATCTATAATGTTATCTAGAGCTAGAGTAGTAAGCATACTCTATGAGCTTACTACCTGTTTCGTATCGATGAGTATAAAGTCTTTCTTACCCACGAGAGATGTGAGGTATTCCTTACTCAGCTCTTTATACTCTGAGTGATCTGTCGCTATAACTATTACATCAGCTTCATGAAGTGCTTCTTCAAGTGATGATGTGAGGGGTATCCCCTTAGAGGTTAGCTTTTCGTCGAACTTCACGTAAGGGTCGTGTACTACTATATTTTTAAACCCACTCTTTATCATTAGATCTATGAGCTTATAGGTAGGGCTCATTCTAGTATCTCCTATATCTCCCCTATATGATAGACCCATTATCACTATTTTAGCCTTCGAATTTAACCTAATCGATTTAATGCTCTTCTTAATAACATGAAGTACATGCCTAGGTTGATCTTCATTTAATTTCCTCGCTGTCATTACAAGCTTGAGATCTATACTCAGTTTCTTAGCTTTCCATAGTAGAAGTTGTGGATATATAGGTATACAGATTCCACCTACACCTACACCAGGCTTGTGCAGATGGCAGTAGGGTTGACTATTAGCTGCTCTCAGCACCTCACTATAATCTACTCCAAGTTCATTACATAACCTCCATATCTCATTTGCCAATGCTATGTTCACATCTCTATATACCCCTTCTACAAGTTTTTCTAACTCCGCTACTTTAGGATTAGAGAGTACAATCACTCCTTTTTTAGCTATTAAACTATAGAGAGCTTCAACTACCTTTGCACTTCTGGGTCCTATTCCAGCCACTATCTTAGGATATCTCTCCTCTATATCTTCTACAGCCCGCCCTATCATAACTCTCTCTGGACTATAGGCTAATCCAAAGTCATCCTCTGCCTTTAAACTACTCTCTCGTTCTAGTATCTCTCTCACCAGTCCCTCTGTAGTCCCCGGTGGAACACTAGTCTCTACTACAACCACATCTCCTCTCTTTAACCCTCTTCCTATCTTAGTGATCGCATCTTTTAAAGGATTGAAATCTGGTATACCGTTCTTGAGTAGTAGTGGAACTATCACTATCTTTAAGTCACTCTCTTTCGAGGCCCAGACTCCGTCGGTAGTAGCCCTAAAGAGTTCATTCTCAATAGCATTCTTTAGAGTATTCACAACTACTTCCTCTGCGTGAGTAACAATTCCCCTATTCAGTTTTCTTACTTTTTCATCGTCTATATCCACTCCCAGTACTTTAGCCCCTGCTCTTATCCATACTGTCGCTATGGCTAATCCTACACCCCCCATCCCGTATACCGCTACTCTCAAATCACCCTTTCTAAGCAAGTTCTCCAATTCTCTTCTATCTTTAAATAGTAGCGTCACTACCAATCTCCGATAGACTAACTTATACGCCTATATATACTCTCCAATTCTACTCTTACTCTCATGCCCCCTTGAATCACTATATTTCTCTACATAGGAATTTCAAGTTTATAAAGTATGAATTCTCTCACAAATACTATCTAACAGATGAGAGTTTACCGTGGACTATCTTACCTCCCACTATAGTAGCCTTAACCTTTATCTTAATGAGATCTCTAACATCTAATTCATAAGGATCGGTATCTATTACTACTAGGTCAGCATATTTACCTTCCTCTATAACTCCTAAACTATTATCTCCACATGCCCTAGCACCATTAATAGTATATAGGGATAGTGCTTCCCCTATATCAAGCTTCTCCTCTGGACTAAGGTGAGCTAGAGAAAGCCCTTCGCTCTCCCCTCTTTCGATAGCAGCATACATACCCTTCCAGGGACTTATAGGTTCTACTGGAGAATCTGAAGAGCCTGCAACTGTAGAGCATATTTTCATTAGAGTTTTGAATGCATATGTCCACCTGGCCCTATATTCACCTAGTCTATCCACTATCCAGGTGTCTGATATTATAAAGTGAGGTTGAACCACTACTATAGGTTTTACTCTAGATAGTAGTTCTAGAATAGGAGGAGGAGTGAGAGACCCGTGCTCTATTCTTAATAGTGTGGATTTAATATGTAGTCCTCTAGCTATCCTGAGCACGGTCTCTATACACCTATCACCTATAGCGTGAACTGCTATCTGAAGCCTGTTCTCCATAGCCTCTTTCATAAGCGTCCTTAGATCATCCCTAGAAACTAGCATCATACCTCTATTATCAGGCTCATCAGAATATGGTTCATTGAGTGCAGCTGTTCTACCACCTAAGACCCCATCAGCTATTACTTTAATCCCACAGATTTTTAGTAGATCGTCGCCTAGACTTCCCATGATTCCTAGTTTTCTTAGGTAGGCTAAAAGATCATGGTTTAGGTAAACTCTAATCCTAATAGGGAGTTTACCTTCTAACCTCAATAGCTGTAGTACTATAAATTCTATAGGAGTTACGGACATTGCATGAAGTGTGGTCAATCCTGTGCTAGCGACTTCCTTAAGCGTTTTCTCTACGAGTTTTAGTAGGTCTTTAATAGTGGGTTGAGGTATAACTCTGAAGACCTTTTCGAGTACTTTTTCCTTAAGTATTCCCGTAGGTCTACCGCTCTCATCTATATGGACTCCTTCTTCTTCATGATCTATCTCGGCTAGTTTAAGAGCTGGAGTATTAGCTATTGCTATATGTCCACAGACTCTAATGAGTAGTACTGGATTATTAGGACTCACTTCATCTATATCATATCTAGTTGGATACCTCTTCTCTAAGAATCTCTCATGATCCCAACCCCTTCCTAGGATCCATTCTCCTGGCTTCTTCTCAAGTAGGGCTTGTTTTATTTTCTCCTTTAATTTCTCTATAGAATCTACATCTCTTAAATTAAGCCATACTTTGTCTTGTGCAGTTTCGAGTATATGAAAATGCGAATCTATTAGTCCTGGTAGTACTGTACATCCCTCTAAGTCGTAGACTACAGTAGCCTTATCTATAAACTTCTTGAGATATCCCTTATCACCTATTGCCAATATTTTACCAAATTTTATAGCTAATCCCTCACTCCACTTAGGATATCTCGGGTCACCGCAGAGAACTTTCCCGTTTATCAGAACTACATCTGCACCACTCATGTTTTCTTATCAATTCCTCTCGACTTTAAATATGTGTCTTTAACTAAAGACCAAAGGTGAAGATGAGAGAAAGTGTATAACGATCTAAGGCTAGCTGGATTATTGAAGTGCCTATTCTGTTGTTGCTAGGAGGACAACATCTTAAGTTCTACTGATTATATTGATGTTCTCTATCTTTATTATAGGTATTATAGTCTCTCCTTTTCTTTTAACATCCCTACTCATTCCAGTGATATTCTTAAGCCATGTGTAGAGATTTCCTGATATCATGCATTCTCCTACTGAATACACTTTTTCTCCTCTCTCTATGAGATGAGCCTGCTTCACAGTACCGGATACTACACCATCCTGAAATCTTATACTTCCAGAGAATCTACTCACAAATAGCCCTGTCTTTATACCCTCTAATATCTCATCTACCGACATATCTCCAGGCTTCACCACTATATTGGAAGGGGCTACTCCTAGAAGTGATGAAGCATTACCAGTAGGTTCCATGTTTAAAATTCTAGCCGTAAATGTATTGTTTATAAAGTTCTTGAGTATTCCTTTCTCAATTATAGTAGTGGTTCTACGGGGAGATCCCTCTCCATCGAACTTACTGGTTCCTATTCCCCCTGGGAGCAATCCGTCATCTACTATAGTAAGATCCTCTACTGCTATACTCTCGCTTAGTTTATCTCCTAGAGGACTACTCTTTCTCCATACATTATCTCCATTGTATGCCGAGGCCAGTGCCCTGAATATATGGGAGGATACATTATAGTCGAATACTATTGGACCTCTAAAACTCCTCACAGGTCTAGTATCGAGGGACTCTACGGCTCTTCTAGCACCCTCTCTAGCCATCTGTGTGAAATCTACATCTAGCTTCCTAGAGCTCATATCTTCTATAGCAAAGCTCCCTATCCTACTGGCTTCCCTAGCTACAGTCACTATATAGGCTGAGATACCAGTCCCCTTATCCTCTCCTAGGATACCGTTACTATTGCCCACATAGGACTCGCCCCATGATGTGGAGATCATACCTTGCATTATAGCTACTCTCTTATCGTACTCCTTGACACTATCCATTACATACTTTGCGTACTCTACGAGCTGATCTGGCTCTAGTTCAACTATCTTAGTATCGTAGATGTCTACTGGTTGTACATAGGGTTTTGGTGGAGGAAGTCCTAGCCATTTATCATTCCTATTAGCTACCCTAGCTAGTCTATAAGCAGTCTCGGCAGCTTTTCTGATATCATTTTCAGTTAGTCTCTGTACTGTAACTGATCCCATTTTCTTATCCACTATGGCTGTTATACCCAGCCTGACCCTCCTGTTCCAGCTACACTTCGATATGGTGTCCATCTCCATTTCCACTCTCATACTAGTACTACGCCCTAGCCATGCGTGAGCTTCATCAGCACCTGCTCTGATAGTGTACTCTATAGCCTTCTCAACCCAGTTCAGGAGGCTCATGCCCTACCACCTATCATGATTTTACACCTTATATGGGGGCCGCCACCATCTACGGGTACTAGTTGCATCTTACCACACATTCCTGGAGACTCTATCTTGAGATCCTTGCCCACAGCATCTACGCTCTTAAGTACATCTATTGCATTACCGGATACTGTAACTCCCCTATATGGCTCCTTTAGCTCTCCTCTCTCTATACGCCATGCTTCTTGTACTGTGAACATGAACTCGCCGTTTGTATCTGCCTGTCCACCACCGGCACCCTTTAAGTAGAATCCCTCTCTAGTATCCTCTATCAGTTCCTCTGGATCCCAGTCTCCACCTAGCATGTAGGTATTACGCATTCTAACTATGGGTGGAAAGGAGTAGTTCTGAGCTCTACCATTGCCGGTGGGCTCCATATTTAAAATTGCTGCAGTCTCTCTACTCTGCATATATTCCTTGAGTACTCCTCTCTCTACTATGACCACTTTTCTGGCCTTAACTCCCTCGTCATCGTAGGGAATCCATCCATTAGCACCCTCAGGACCGGGATCATCTACTATTGTGACTAATTCAGATGCTATTTGACTTCCTATCCTACCAGTGAGTATGGTACCAGTCAGTACTAGATCTGCTTCAGCGGTATGTCCAAATGCTTCGTGTACTATGAGGCCCAGTAGTCTATTATCTAGTACTACTGTCGAGAGACCACCCTTTGGAATAGGTGCTTTAAGGAGATTTATGGATCTCTCTGCAACTGTTTTGGCCATTTTAATGTGCTTCTCTCCTCTAAAGATCTCAAATCCCTTAACTCCTCCCATCACCTCATAAGAGGGTGATAGTACTCCCGCCTCTACAGCATTAGCGTAGGCTAGTAGGTACGACCTCACAGCCTGTATTACTATCTCGCTTCCCTCACTACTAGTGAAGATCTTGGTGAATGAGCTATCAGTGTACCTGGTTCTAGTATCCTTTATCCTACTATCGTAGGACAACATGGATCTATCTACTTCTAATACTAACTTAGCCTTCTCCTCCTCGGGTACCGTACTGGGATCCTCCTCTACATGTGCTTTTACTCTATCTTTTACTACCTCTACCTCAGCTAGTTCTACTCTACTTTTTCTAACATGTCTAGAGGCTTTGGCTAGCTTAATCGCACTCCTTACGGCACTTTGAAGTGATTCTATGCTTAGATCATCCGTAGATGCGAAACCCCAGGATCCATTGACTAGTACTCTTATACCTATGCCTATAGTACTGGATGAGGATACTTCCTCTATTACACCCCTAGCCACCGATATGGAGGTAATTCTATAATCTTCATACCTAACATCCGCATAGCTAGCACCCGCTTTACAGCAGTAATCTACGATTTTGTATAAAGTATCTATATCTATCATTCAATCACCACTTAGATAGTATTACTTCTTAATATAAATTTAAATTCTTGAGTTTGTTTGTGATTCTTTAAGATCATTATTTATATCTCACTCCACTCCTCCTCACCTTCCAAATCCGTTACAAGAATCCAAACTCTATTCTTCTTTACTATCGTAAGCTCGGTATTACAGTATGAACATGTTATTCTTGCCCCCTCTCTAGGGGGGAATTCTATTTCCTCCCCACACATAGGACATAATGCTTTAGGCATTGTACCACCAACTATACTTTTCCTCTATAACTTATAGATTTCGTTCCAAGAAGATAGTCTCTTTTTCACGGATATTGACAGCTACATAGATTTTAAGAATCCTAAATCAAGTATTACTATAAGATACCTATGGATGGAAGAACCTATATTACTCCTCTTAACCCTTCCTCAGCAATCAAACCCCATCTAGCACCTAGGGCTGATATATGTCTATTGACAAGTTCAAAACCCCTTAGTCTTACTAGCTCTTTTCTAGGTCTTACTAGTTCCTCTTCATGTCTATCTAGTCTTTTGAGTATTTCCTCTAGACCTATGAGCCCAGCTACAGCATACCTAAACTCCTCATCCTCCCTCAACAACCTCAATATCTCAGATTTTAGTCCAAACATCGTGAGTAAGACTAATGATTGCTTTTAAAACTTACTGATTGAAGAGTGAGTATAGGAAATATGAGACTTTCATCCTTAGCAGGAGATGAGCAGTAATACTATGGATATATGAAGACTTACTAACGGTTGCTTATCTGACGTCAATATGGATAAGTCAGTATCTGGGAAGATTCATGTTAGTTAAATATATCATATCATCTTTAGATGTATAAGCTAAAATTTATATATTGTATAATATACTAATACATGGGGAGAGGCTGGGTGTGCAAATTGAGAGTATCAAGAGACTTGTGGAGGTGCTACATGTGTTGGCTAACCCTGTGAGGTTAAAAATAATAGCCCTGTTAGCAGAAAGACCTATGTACGTGTATGAACTAGCTAAGGTATTAAAGCTCTCATATCCACTGACTCATCTACATCTCTCCGCTCTAGAAAGGGCTGGTATTGTGGAGAGTCACATAGAGATAAGTGAGGAATCCAGAGCAAGGAGGTACTTTAGGGTGAGGGATTTTAGACTAGAGCTAAGTCCAGAATTTATAAGAGATCTCATGAGGAGGTGTGGACATAGATGAGACTCTCTGCTATAGCTATAGCAGCAGTAGTAGTATTTGGATTAGGTGTTGTAGTTCCCGTGATGCTGGCAAAGTATACAGTTGAAGGTGGGCTCTCTCTATGGTTCTCCATACCAGTAGCCATAGTATCAATATTAGGAGCAGGACTACTCGGTCTCATAGGTTTAGCAGCACCAATAGCAGAGCTTACTGAAAGAGAGGAACAAGCTATAGAATCAGAGGTATATGAGGAGAAACTCAGAGCATATAGAGCGAGACAAAGGGCTATGCTAGAACTACTAGATGAAATCGAAACTACACTGAGTGAGATAAAGGACATTCTTGAAAGAGGTGGACTGGGATATGAAGGAGAGGAAAAGTGAACTAAAGTACCTGAGTATGAGTGATGAGGAAGTAGAAGAACTCATAGTGAAGAGACTAAAGAGTATACTATCACTTCTCAGGGAGATTAGGGATATGCTCAAGAGGATAGGTGAGATCGAATGAGTGGAGTGGAGAGATTTGAAGAGTATGAGAGAAAGCTCCGAGGAATACCGTATATGGTAGTTGGTGTACTTAGAAGAGAGATCTCAGGAGCTACTGTTTCCGTGAGAGGAGCGGGTAAAGTTGATGATAGTAGGATAAAGGCTTCTGGATCTGTCTATATAGGCAGGACGCTCAATATAAGAGAGATAAATGTAGCTGGAAGATTGGAGGCTTCTGAAGATCTCATAGCTGAAAGTATAACAATAGCTGGAAGCCTCGATATTGCGGGATATATAGAATGTGGCAGATTGAGTATAGCGGGTAGTTGTAAGGCTAAGGGTATAGAGATCAAGAATTGGGGGAAAGTGAGTGGAAGACTTATAGTAGGAGAGGATATTGAAGGCGGTAAATTGGAGGTAGCCGGTCTCCTTAAGACGCCTAAAAGTGTGAAATTGAGAGAATTGAGACTAGCAGGTAAGCTCGATGTAGGTGGTACCGTTGAGTGTAATTATATAGAGTTAAAGCTGAGTTCGGATTCCCATGCCGATAGTATTAGAGCGAGGGAAATACTGGTGGAGAAGAGCAAGAAGAGAGAAGTAAGAGTACAGTTATTCGGTATAAACCTTATAGACATAAGTAGAAGAGTTACTCGTAAAAGAGTAAAGCCCGTATTGAAAGTACATAAAGTAATAGCCGATCACATAGAGATCTACGACACTATTCTAGAGGGTGAGTTGAGAGGGGGAAACATAGTAATAGGGAAGGAGGCTGTCATCAAAGGAAATGTGTACTATACTAAAAACATAGTAGTAGATGAAAGAGCTACTATATTTGGAGAAGTGAAGAGAATAGAGACACGCTAAACAGATCTAACACGAGATCTATTGAAGCTTTAAGAACTTTGGATTTTAGGTAACCTTACCAAGTAAACCATGCATATATAAGCCTAGTTACATCATACATTCACTTAATCATTATATGCATTAGAATTAGTGTGCTCCTTATGAATCCATCTAACTGTCGTCAAGGAGACATCAATAATCAAAGGAACATACTATGTTAGAGCTACGCATTATCCATATAAGGTTTATTTAATAGAGTTGAAGATAAGTGGGCACGAATAGATAGATAAATAAGTGTCAATCTACAACTATTGAGAGTATGAGTGAAGAAGCAGTAAGTGAAGAGGCAAAAGAGGAGTACCCCACCCACACGCTAGATGGTAAAGAGATTAAGCTATTTGGTAAATGGTCCCTAAAGAATATAGAGGTTAGAGACCCAGGTCTTAAGAAGTACATTTCTCTGAAACCTGTATTTGTACCCCATACTGAGGGCAGACATGAACACAGGAGATTTGCTAAATCTAAAGTTCCAATAGTCGAGAGATTGATCAATAATATGATGAGACCGGGAAAGAACACGGGAAAGAAACACTTGGCTACTAATATAGTCATGACGGCATTCGAGATAATACACTTGAAGACGGGAGAGAACCCAATACAGGTTCTAATTCGAGCAATAGAGAATGCAGCTCCTAGAGAGGAGACTACGAGGATCATGTATGGAGGAATACTCTACCACGTATCAGTGGATGTAGCCCCCCAGCGTAGAGTGGACCTAGCTCTTAGATTTCTCACAGAAGGTGCCAGAATGGCATCCTTTAACAATCCGAAGACTATAGAGGAAGCTTTAGCTGATGAAATTATAGCAGCAGCTAATAATGATACTTCAAGCTATGCTATAAGGAGAAAGGA
>Ga0190311_1000099_pt1 | contig 31216 bp, 29 predicted proteins | sample 48700789_MG_FD_165037 | JGI IMG/M metagenome (GOLD analysis project Ga0190311, IMG submission 165037) | Hydrothermal vent sediment bacterial communities from Southern Trench, Guaymas Basin, Mexico - 4870-07-8-9_MG | ecosystem: Environmental > Aquatic > Marine > Hydrothermal vents > Sediment ...
TTCTTGGAGAAACCTAGGAGCATATCCAAAAAGATAAATGGAGAAGGTTTGTGGTATTCATTCATCGGAAATGAATGAGGACATAGGCGTTTATTAGCGATAATGCTAATATGAGTAGACGAGGTATGTGATACATATGATTAGAAGTGCTCCCCCATAGAGTTTTATTGGTGTTAGCCACTACGGTTCCGCCTTATAAAAGCTTAACCAAAGCCTATTTTTTGAGGAGATTGAGGAATTCTCTCATAAATGCTGGTAGATCAGGCCATGCCCTCGATGTTATTAGGTTTCCATCAACAATGATCTCTTTATCTTCGTATCTGGCTCCGACTCCTTCAACATCTGGTTTAACAGCGATATACGCTGTCATCCTTCTACCCTTTAGATATTCAGGGCATGTCCCGATTAGGACTAATGGGCCATGACATATCGCCGCGATGGGTTTATTTTTCTCGAAGAAATGCTTGATTATCTCCTTACATTTGGGATGAAGGCGGATCCACTCAGGCGCCCTTCCACCTGGGATTATCAGACCATCATACTCCTCTGGTTTGATTTCGTCGAAGCTCTTAGCGACCCATGGAAATCTATAGCCAAACTTCTCTGTGTAAGTCTCCCAACCAGGTTCGAAATCATGCACAACGGTGAAGATGAAGTTCTTTTTCTTCTCTGGAACAACAACATCTACTTCGATGCCTTCCTCTTTTAGCCGATAATATGGATAAAATAGCTCTTGGGCTTCGACACCATCACCAGCGAGGATAAGCACCCTAGGCATAGAACATCACCAATTAAATATACAAAAATATATTTTAAACTGAGAGACAATCTACAGAAAAATAATGGTTATTGAAACATATTTTTAAGCTGAGTTTTTGATCCTGGTGGGGATATTGTGTTACTTAAAGAAATTTCTCTGGGTAGGTATTTTCGCGATTATTTTTGCTTGGTTTGTGATAGGGCTCTGTTGGGCACTTAATCCGTGGTTTGCTTTTACTGAGGATGCTTTCAGCGATTTCGGTGGTGTGGAGGCCTGCTGCCCCGAGCTTTATAACTATGGCTTAATAATAACTGGTGTTCTGATAGTTTTATATGGTTCCGCTATATGTCTTATTGGTGAGGACAAACTTGAGGTTGTGGGAGCATCATACTTGTCGTTGGCAGGAGTATTCCTGGCTCTCATAGGTATATTCCCCTCTGGGACAAAGCCGCATACGTTTGTATCCTCATGGTTCTTTCTTCAGATCTATATAGCATTCATAGTTCTTAGTGCTGGGATGATGAGAAGAAAGCTTATCTATGGCTTAGAGGTGCTCATAATCTCATCGCTCGCAGTACCAGTAGCTATCCTCGCTGAGATTCTATGGGGGTGGCCAAGTGCTGCTGTTCTTGAAGCATATGGTATCATCATAATAGATATCTGTGTTGTTCTTATAACGATGGCGTATCTTAAGCTGATAGAAAGGAGGTAGTAGGAAAGGCTGTTTTCTAGTTAGTTAGATTTAGATAGTTTTTCCTAGCTACAGCTAGAAAAAGCAGAAGATAGAGGCAGATAGAAGCAGAACCCAAAATCACCAACACACCAAGAAAAAATGCGTAGTCCAAAAAACGGAGACGAAAAAAGACAAGAAAAATTTTTAAGCAGAACCTAAATATTATATATTGATGAGCAAGAAGTACCGATGACGGGGATGTCCCAGAGGCCGCCAAGCCCGCGGAATGTGGCCCGTAGCGTGCGGGCCGAAACCCCAATGAGCTGGGCGCCAAAGGCGGAGCGTCTCCGCCGATGGGTGCCCACGGGAGGGGATGATATGTGCGATGAGGGGTAGATATTCCTCGCAAAACATAACTAAACTTGGGAATACCTACCCAGAGTGAAACGCTTATGCTCTAATGACATTATTAGTTTGGTTTAGTATATTTTGTTGCCGTTAGCGGATATTTGTATGTTTCCGATGACATGGATATATCTATACACGGCATCATCTTCCTTTTTATGAATCTCAATGCTCATCATATTGTCCATATATGGGACTAAACTGTAGTTTTCGCGGAGAATTCTTAGCATCTCGTTCTCATTGGTGGTGTTCAGGCCAAATGCTATACTTTTGATAATACCACCATCTAGATGCCTCTGGATGTATCTAATTTTGCTCATTTTGATGTCAACAGCTATGTTGTCATTATTTTGATGGATGCTGTATTCGCAGATAGTATGGCTCAGAACATCCCGCATCCAACAGGAACTCTGGCATTTAAGCCCATATATAGGCTCGCCTATAATCTTCACAAAACCATTTGTTTTCACATATTTGCCGATAATGTTCATATCCATCCTTAGTATGCCTTGAGGCAACACACACCATCCCTTGCTTAGGGAAGCAGTATTTAATAGTAATGCGTCTTTAAGTACTCCGATTGGAACCCCCCTGCGTGTATCAATACTTATGCTTCCCCATCTTTGGCCGCTAATCACAAGCCTATTTCTATTCCTAAAGGAATCCACTATTGTCCTTAGAAGAATACTTCCTCTTTTCTCAACTCGATCCACACTTGCAGATGTTATCCCTATGCCCCCGATCTTGGTAACCATTATTATTTTCGGGCCTTTCCAAACCATGGAAGATATCTTTCTACCTATAAGTTCCATGATCATTCTGTTTGCGATTAGGATTATCAAATTGTTATCTTCATTGCTCCAAATAAGATTCATAATATGTCTAACGCTATAGGGCTGATTTTCAGTCCTAGTAAGGTCAGATATGAGAAACTTATTGTTCATTATCCAGGCCATGGATACGATATCAGTAAACCTCTTTCTTAGGGTGTTGCCTAGAACCTTGACCGCATCCAAAATCCTTCTATCCTCACCTATGCCTATGATCGCTATTTTTAGTTCTCTAGAGAGGATATTCTTGGTGAGGTTGTACTTAATCACCTCCTCCACATCCCTTATAAGTGAATATACTTTCCTGGCGAAGTTTTTTCCGACTGTGCATGGACTATGAATCTGTCGAGAAACATGTCTGCGGAGCTCAGCAAATATTTTCTCATCAATAATCTCAAACAGCAAATCAAGGAATATTTGCCCATCGGATGTTAAGAGCCCCGTACTAGGTTCTATGAGCCCAAGTTCTTTATGCTTATTCACAAGTTTTATTGCACTATGCTTCGATATCGACAATCTACTGGCCAGCTCGGATATCGATGGTAAGAAACCCAACGTGTTGACAATAAAAAGGAACTTAGCATCATTCACTGTGATATCACAATGAACATTGCCCCTAGAAGATATTTTTGCCAGCATCTCGAAGAGTCTTCGTCCTTCCTCGCGGACTTCAACTATAATCTTTCTCCTTGAGCGATAAAGAATCCGAATAACTGAGAGCTGCTCCAGTTTTAGGAGTGTATCATAGAGAAGCCCATATTGTATCCCCCTCAACGCAAGAAGATCCAATGATACCTCCGAGAAAACATCCTTATTCGGATAGTTTATAGCAAGCTTCTTCTTTCCATAAGCAAGGTTTCTGAGTCTTAGCAAGTTTCGCAAAATTAGGAAAAGCCCTCCAGCTATAACAACTTTTCTCCTATTGGGGGTATGACTCATTATGGATTCCAACTCCCTAGAGTTCTTGATGCCTGCTAAGAAGCAGGCATTGTAAGGATAGAGTCAAAGCGAAACAAATTTTTCGATTAATAGCGGAATAAGCAAACGCAGTGTTATTACATTGTGTATAATGAACATCACTAAATAAAAATACTAATATCCACTTTTAAAGATTAGTCTTAGCTGACCATACACATATGCCCTCGGAAGGGACTTACCACCTCGTCTCAGAGATGCTTAGTCAGAGTCTCTTCGGTATTTTTGCTTAAATATATGACAAAATCAATTCTATAGAAAAACCAGTTGGCACATATCTGATACCTCAACTTTGGCCTATAACATGTTCAAGTTTCTATAAGATTTGTAGAGTAGAGCATTAGAGTGTTTAATAGAAGGTCATATCTGGAGGTAGTAGTTGAACAAAACAAATTTTGAGAGCCAAGCTTATAGTTGATAAGAATTCTGATGAGGGAAGATTTTTTCTTTTCTTGTTCATATTTATATCGGTTAGTTTGATGTTTACCAATCTTGTTTCTCTTTTATCTAAAGAATTAGGAACGATTGATGAGCTCAATACTATCTCCTAATGATTTCTAACATCACCCTTAAAGATGGGTCTAGATCCATTCTCAGTCTCCTACGCAGTTCGGCTCTGAATTCTCCAGATACCTCATAGCCAAGCTGTTTTGTTAGGTCTATCCTCAATGTTTCTCCTATGTCTAACTTTCTGAATCTATCTCTATATTTTTCTGCGATCTGACTTATTGTGCTATATATTTCCTTGGCTTTGACTTCACAGTTTTTAATTCTCCGAAAACCTCTGCATCTCCCATCAATTATGTTTATGCAGTGAGGCCCAACTCCCTCAAATATTTTTGGGTGTACGATCAAACCTGCTAAGAGCAGACACCAAGCTACCGTCCTTATTTCCCATTGGGCATCGAAGCATGTTCTCTGTGTTATTATGTGTATCATCTCTTCCGCATCGAAAGCTGATGATATATGCGTTTTTACACTCATAGGTAGGACAAATCTAGCGTCCTCCGGATTTACCTTTCTGACGAGTTCCTCGTATCTTCTACCAGCCTCCAACACACTTTTTATATATCTCTCCGTGGTGTCGATGCCTGCTTGAAGTATACTTGGCGGTATCACAAACCAATCAGCTTTTGATGTGTCAACTCTGACATATCTCAGACTTTGTTGCATATGGGCTGCGATCCTATATCTAACCCATTGATGCGTAAAACTTCTGGAGACTCCCTCAATAGAAAATATATAGTATGGAAAGTCTAGGATGGAGGATAGTTTTTTTGTCTTAGCAAATCTTATCATTTTTTCAATATCCTCAAGGCTTACTTTTAGGTCCGGGGCAACAGTATGGGAAACCGTGGCCCAAGCCCCCTTACTGAGTATCTTCTCAGCGTCTGGAAAATATGCCCAGAGAACAATCCTCATAACACACACCAAGAGATAACATTAAGAGAGGCATATAAATGAAAAAATTTCTGAAACTAGACACATTATCTAGAGATGTTCTCAGTATCTGTGTATATGTCCTCCCGAACAGCTTCATTGAATCCTCTAGACTCTCTTAGTGTCTCAATTCTGATGAGAGAAGTCCTATACCAGCCCTCAGGAGTTTTCTGTTTTACTGGTAATAACCTCCAAATCTTCATTTTCTCCAGATATCCCCAGTTCTGATACACATTGAAATCCCTTATAACATCTGTTATGACTACTTTGAATTCTGAAACTAGTATGCTTTGTATATCTCTCCATTTATAAAGCGAGGAGTCTATGAGGGAGAGAGATACGTATCCAGCCCCTCTACTCTTAGTTAATGCTGCTATTCCTCTTCCCACAAAAAGCCTTATGGCTTCTAGGGGCTCCGGCGGATCTGTATGAAAGGTATCGTATTCATTAAGCATATTATCTGGCAGGGGCTCAGAAATATCTCTTGTGAGCACTTCTATCTCCAGACCATATTCATTCGACAATTTCGATATGTAATCCGTTAGGCGTCTATCGATCTCAATTACAGTAATCTTCCTCGCTCTTCCTAAGAGACCTATAGCTATCGATAATAGATCGTCATCACCTATAAGCAGTATTCTTCTGCCTCTAATATCCCCATACTGATCCATTATCGCAACTCTGGCTAAGGCAGAGTCATAGGTAACAAAACCTTGGTCGTATTCCTGGACAGGTTTAGGCCTCCTTAACACGGCTTTCATATATCCATTTATCACATCTATGGGTAAACGGTCAATAACCACACCACGACCTCCACAGCATTCACATCGATGGTCCCCCTCCACATACCCATAATCCTCGAGAATCCTTATTGCTTGGGAATTCAGACTGATAGCGTCTTTGGAAATGCTGAGAATTCCTCGATCCGCAAGAACACGTATAATCTCAGCTACCAATACTAGAGGCTCATGTGCAAGAGTTGCTATCATCCATATATTATCTGATTTTCGTGCCGCATCCAACACTCTTAGTATGCTTCTAGGGTCGCAGATAATTTTTGTGCGTTGGGAAATCTCCTCAGCCAACTTATCCAACATCGAGATCACCAGTTAAAAAGTGCGAATAGTACCATTAGGGGGAGAGTCTATCAATTTAACTTATCAAAATTAAACTTAAACAGCTTTTCTTACAGCCTAAATTCTAGCTACTGTGCTACATGATTAGGAATTTTTCTGCACTTAAGACTTAGTCAACGTTTTTTAGTCTCCAATCCTTCCAAAAGTCTATATCTGGACATTATCGCCGTCCAAAGTAATAGCTTATGATAGTATTGCATTATTCTATTTAAGGTAACTTAGTATCTACGCTATCCCATTTATCAGAGTCTATTTCTTATCCCTAATTCTTGAGATATAACTGTTAGATTTATCCACCTTCTCCTCACCGTCATTGTCTGAATATTTTGAAATATAGGATTTATTGTTTGTGTATCTGAGACTCTGGGCGCCATGTCTTCGTGGCAACTAAAAATGCTATGCGGGCATATATGCTTATTGCCATCATCCATGAGTATGTATCGAACCTAACTATTAAGATATCCCTATATCCTATGTACGTGTTCTGAGGGATAAGCCAATTGAGGTAGTACCAGACAAAATCATAGTTTCTGACACCTAAAGCGTTCACAATAAAAACAAAGAAGATATCATTCAGAAGCGATATTAGTATTCCTAGCCATATAATGTTCTTTATATCCATCTTCTTCTCTATGACAAGAGGGATGTAGGGAGCAACATAGACAACCAGGAGCAGTAAATGGTATCCAGGGATTCTAGGAAAGATACCATCAAATATGTTAACAGCTATGATACCATAGAGAATAGTTAGTAGCTCAAATCGGCTCCTAGGAATGCCCGAAAAGAGGTATTTTCTTTCACTCATTGGAGCTCTCCCCGTGAAATTAGTAAGCATACTCACTTTATAATTTCTAGAAACTCTTCTAATTCGGATATTGTTTCTACACTGGGTATTTCTGTTTTCGATATAGGGATGGCATTCATACCTATTGATTTTGGTGCTCTATGGTCTCTTTCAACATCATCGCCAACAACCAACACTTTACTGGGCTCATCGGCATAGTCTAGATCTCTCAACAACTCAAGTACTTTTAGATTTGTCTGGCTAGGTTTTCTCTTCCCAAAAATCTCTGTGGAGGAGTATACCTCGTCTATGAGTCTACATAAATTTGCATGTCTTATTTTATATATCGCTATCGCCGTGTCCGTATCCGCTAGCACAACAATTCTAATTCCTCTCTTCTTTAGATTTTCAATCAAGCCTATTGTCCTGGAATCGAGTCTGGCAAGTACTCTGCAGATATCATCAAATATTCTTGGCAATTCATCATATGGCCTACCGACAATCCGAGATATCGCTTCCAAGCTAAAATATAGAACTTCAGAATCGGCACTTAGCTTTGCTAACTCACCATAGAATATCTCCCTCACCTTAGAAACGGATAAATCCTTATGACCAGCCAGTATTGCTGGAATTAGGTAGTTAAGGAATAGATTCTCCGGATCTATTGAGATCAGTGTTCTGTCGAGATTGAACAGCACAACTTTAATTCCTGAACTCTTCAATATCATCACCACAGAAATCAGATAATCATATCTAAAACAAAAATATAAAAATAAGCGTGGACAGCCATCAAATTGATTTTCTGGGCTTTTTTTAGGCTTTCCGTCACCGACATCAAGTTTTTCTAATCCTAGGACTGAAAGGACTATCATAATTCGATAGTTATTGCGACTAATAAAAACAGCTAAAGATAGAGTTATATAGTATAGCGCTATGCTTAATATTTGTCGGGGGGTCTAAGATATCCTCAAGTGAGCATATTGTCGCTAAATACTATGATTATACATGCGAGTATGAAGATAAAAGACTTTTCAAGGATCCATACCATATGCTGGAGTTCATTGTAACCTTTTACTACCTCAGGAAATATCTCCCTCCTCCTCCAAGCCATATTCTTGACTGCGGCTGCGGCTCCGGGAACTACTCAGTTGTCTTGGCTGGTATGGGCTATGACGTCGCATTAGTAGATATTAGTGGGAAGCTACTCAGTATAGCAAAGAAGAAATTTATGAGAGCAGGAAGGATGCATAGAGTTACACACATTGTCAAGACATCATTAAGAGACCTAAGCATGTTCGAGGATGATATGTTCGATGCAGTCCTATGTTTTGGCCCACTATATCATCTTCCGTACGAGGAAGACCAAATCGTAGCTGTAAGGGAATTGAGGAGAGTCCTCAGGTCAGGCGGGATATTATTTGTCTCCGCGATAAGTTACTATGGAGTCATAAAAACAATCGTTATGATGTATGATGAGGAGCTTATCCTAGAGTCACATAGGGAACTGTTTGAGAAGGGAATACATCTATCTAGGTGGCACGATTATCGCCTAGATGTTTTCCCAGATGCGAAATTTTGGAGGCCTTCTGAGCTATGTTCCTTTATGGAGAAGCATGGGTTCATAACCTTAGAGATGGCCGCATGTGAAGGGGTATTTTCCCATCTCAGAGAACAGGTTAATCGTGTGGCTAAAGACAAAAGGAAGTGGAGGAGGATATTAGAGATAGCTATAGAGACCTCCAACGAGCCCAGCATAATTGGTGTCTCAGAGCACTTCATATGGATAGGCAAGAAAGCATAATTTCTCATGCTTTAGGAAAATCCGATTTTCTAACAACTATACTACCAAAGAGATATGGAATGTATCCCTCAGTGAAGAGAACGCCGATCATTAAGTAGAGTTAGAAGAATCATTTTTTAGGTACTGATTTAGCTGACTAGAAATGTCTTTTGAAGAACCTCCTCTGCAGAATCTTTATGGGAATTTGCTTTAGTTCTTATTGTTTCCCGGAGTTCATTGATATGTTCTAATGCGAATTGAGCCAGGATTGTGATTATATTGTCTATGTTTGTTAAGGGGATGCCGATGTTCCTAGATAGCGCTTTTAGAAGTCTATATGTATCCTCATCAATAGCTATGCTCATCTTTGTATGTGTTTTCCTTATGGCGTTTAGTAGTCCTTCTATGAGTGGTTCTAGTTTTTTGTGGTTGAACATGATGTTGTCTAGGACTTCGATATTGTTTTCCTCTAAGTTATCTTTGATTTCTCTTGGTATTCTGGTTCTTGACACTAGGTAGAATATTTTTGGTTTGTATATCTTCTGGTAGAGCTGAACGATTTCGTGGTCGCTCAGATATATCACTTTGTGCCGCTTTTTCTTCTTCTTTGTTGACTTCATTATTAGTCCAACAGCTTCGGATAGTCCTTCGTGGAGACCTCTTATCCATGCTGTTCTCCATTTCTCCACGGACATTATCTCAGCGAATGGGCCACGTATGTCTCTCCTTCTCTTGTACCAGTCTTCGAGCTCTTTGCACTCTATGATTACGTCTGGTCTCTTAATAACTATTTCTCCGGACAGATCTAGGGCATTAAGAAGTTTTTCGCCATACACGCATATGTCTGGTCTGAGCGATGTGTACAGCTTCCATACTCTACTTAAATCCCTTGAATCTCCCCAAGCTATTGGTCGTGGAATCTCCAAAAAGAATGATAAATATCCGCGCTCAGTGGCAAGAATAGCATTTGGAGGAATTATCGCTAGTTTTTGTTGTTGTGAACGTGTGAGAAGTAGAAACTTTGTTTCAGGATATATCATCCTAGCCCCTCTCTCACCGAGAAGCCTCATAATTGAGACGAATACCCAATTCTGGTACAGTGTTCTCATATTAGTTTTTAGACTAGTAGTCACCGCTGCGCCAGCCTTCTGCATAAACTCCTCTAGGCTGAGTCTGTTGCGTAGGAGGTCGAAGGCATAGAACACAAGTTTTTTGGATAGGTGGTGCTCAATATCCTCGAGGAAGCTCGCAAATTCCCGGGAGTAGAGAGGTCTATGTTCCAGGCCAAGGGCTTTGTAGAGCTCAACAACGGCCCTACGAAATATCCTCACCCAGTTCTCCGCAACTTGGATTTCATGTCCGAGTTTCTCTCTAACGAAGCTGAGCTTCATGCGATCAAGCATCGAATAGAACTTCATCTCGATGTTCCTATTAGTAAATGAGAATGTCCTCTGAGGATCATACTTATTCAGGAAGGTAGATAACTTATTGAAGATATCCAGCCAGGACATCGCAACAACCCAATAATAACTATAGAAATAATTCTCTAAAGGTTAATACCTAGGAGAAAGATTCATAAGTCTTATGAAGGATTTCTGCTCCCAATCATCTACATTATTTCGCTTCTTATTTTCTCAACTAACTTTTCAGCTTTTCTCATGGCATCCTCTACATCCTCTTTTGTTGCCCAGCCCTCATAGAAGTTTATATGCATATGTACAGCGGCATTCCATGAATCCCGAACCCATTGCCCAAAAACATCCACAATCTTATCTTTGTATCGCCACAGTTCTCCATGGCTAGATAGTCTTGTGTTATCCTTGTTATAAGCATATGCTTTTATAGCTAGAGCCACAGCACCCCAAATTTTTTCTGAAGCTTGTCTTAAATCACCTTTCTCAAGTTCCGCTTTTGCTTGTTCTAGAAGATTCATTGAAACTAGAATATATTCTTTTGCCTTTTCTTTTGGATCTATGCCAGCAGAGAGTTTCTCAAGGATAATGTCCTCTACGGGAACACCAAGCTTCTCAGCCTCAGCTCTGAGCTGGCTAGCGACTCTAGGAGGTATAACCATTGTGAAACCCAATAATAATCACCATAAGATAATAAGAATAGTTAGACCTATATTAAGCTTTAGGATTGTTTCATAGCAATAATCAAGCAACATAGATTATCAGTCGTCATATGCGTCATAATCGCATCTAAACCAATTATGCCGACCTAAGAGGAGTTCAGAGGATCGTATCGAGGGGGGCAGATACTAAAATTGTGGTGAGAGAATTATTGGATAAAACCAATGAAACCAGTAAGCTTCACAAATCCATACGAGACTATGAAGATTATTACTGTGTATATTACTAGTATCCCAAAGATTTCTTTCCTGTTCTTAGGTATATCCCTCGTTATTATTCTTGCTGGCAACAGAATAATCGATGTTAGGGGTTTGGGTAGAGAAATCATGAATGGTGTCCTTCTCCTATAATCAGCATACCTCTCCCCATATAATTCCATTAGGATTATTTCTTCGTGTAGCGCAACACCAATAATTATCATTGTTGATATGACCCATATTAAGGAGGGGGGTATTGCGAAAGCACCCCTGATGTATGAAAGTTGGGGTACTAGGAGTAGATAACCATAGCTCCAGACTATGTATCCAAGATATTGTGGATGCCTAGAATATCTATATATCCAGAAGTCGGTTATGTCCACTTTCTTAAACTTTCCATATAGCCATGTGGATGAACCAAGGAAAAAGATGAATATCCCTGCAAAGATTATTGTTATCGTAAAGAATCGAAACAGAGCATGTATAGGGGATCTCCAACCTAGATGATAACTAATAATACTCTCCTCTATATACAGAGGAATAAGAACTATATGGCCAAGCATAAAAATCTCAGACGAAGTATCAAAGAAAGGCAACCAGAGAACTCTAAGCACACCAATTCCAGCTAAGAAAAACATGGCAGAAGCAAAATATCCGAATACTGGTAGATACATTGCTAACGAGCCCAGAAAAGAAAACTCCTTATACCTAGTTACAAAACCAAGAATTATAAGTAAAATTACTATCAAGAAAGCTAAATAGCCTATGGGCCTAACATAGTCTAGAAATACCTCTATTTCCTCAACATCATAAAATATGTCTGGGAAATATTTCCGAAGAACCACATCAAGGATGCGGGGGATCTCCAGAGAAACATAGAATAGGGCTACAGAGAAAATAAACGCAAACAGAAAAGCAAAGATAAGTTCTTTTGAGAGTCTCCCCATTCCTAAGACCATACTAGACTATTTTTATTCTAAAAATAATTAATCCAAAAACTAACAAAAATACTGGAGCTTCTAAACTAATACATTGCGATAGGATTGACAGCAAATATATACTTATTATTAGAGAGTTAGAAGCCATAGTATATGCTCTTAGAAGAGCCTCTTAATTAGTCTGGTCATTAAAAGCAACCATAGAGAGAAGGGTCTGATGGTATATTGGAATTAGAGATTGAGGCTACTATTGATATTGAGCGCGGTTTTCAGTCCAATAAGCTATTTTACCTATTCGCAATTTTTCATCCCAATATTATCGTTAATATTTCCTATAGTGTACTATCGGTCATCCAAGATTAGAGGTATAGAGAGGCTTCTCTCCCATTTTTTGCATAGAAATAGTCTGTTAGATATACGCCGATGATTATCATTATTGCTCCAATTATCATCATTGGAGTAACCAGAAGTCCTATAAAGACAATCTCCACAGTAGCACTCACTACGATCTCTAGCATAAAGTAGTTTGATGATGTTGAGGCTTCAAGTATCCTCAGAGCCTTATACCAGAGTAGGAACGGTAACACAGTACACATAACCGCTGTGTAGATCACCGCAAACATCGCGATTATGGACATTGAGAAGTATATTTTCTCGAGTGGTAAAACTAGCCCGCCTAGAACCGCTACGTATAGAAACCATATCGCTAGAAGCTCTAACTCGTCGAAGCTGCTTTCTCTTATCTTCTTCGCTTCGGTCACATATATACCCCATATCGCACCAGCTAACAAACATATGAGATCACCTAAGATTCTCAGTTTTAATGTTGTAGCCGAACCAAGAATCACCATGCCCGCACCTACAAATGTTATGGCTATCGCTCCAATTCTCTCCTTTGTCAATCTCTCCTTGATCAAGAAATGTGCTGAGATAGCGGTGAATATTGGGCTCGTGTTTATCATAAGAGCCGCGTTTGTCGCATATGTATACTTCTGACCAATAAACTGCAGAGCATAGGCAAAGGCATTCATAATCCCAGCTAATCCAATGAGCCCACCCATTCTCCTAGGATCTAATCTTATTCCTCTAATCAACAGTATTGAGAATAGAATGAGTGTTGCAAGTGAGAACCTTAGGAACAGAAAAACTATTGGGCTCATAAACATTAGACCAACACGGATAACAGGAAAGCTTGTTCCCCAAAGAATAGCAGACAAAATTATCATAGCCCTAGCAATACTCCGGCGCATAGGCATCCCAGATACACAAAAAATTGAGGAAACTCCACTTTTATATAGGAAGTCTAAGGGGGCTACACATAATGAATACTATGTAGAGGCTCAATAGCCTTGGATAAAGTTTTTGTAGAATCTCCAAGCGTAAAATAACAATCAAAATTCTATCTAAGAAACTTATCTAGGGATTTACTGCGATCCCTAAATAGCTCTGGTTTCTTCTTCCTTGCAATTACCTCAAGTTTCTTTATAAGCTCCCTTCTCATACCTAGAAAGACCCCTCCTTCTTTTATTCTCAAGTATGCCCCACTTCGATCCCCTGCGCTGAGAATTTTAAGCCCCTTTATCCTAATCTTCCTTACTTCCATCGAGCTCACAGTTATTGGGTCACTAAGAACTATTAATACTTCATCTAGCTTACCAACCACAACAGCTGGGATATACTTCTTATCAGCATATACATCAAATCCCTCGATATCTAGATGTGTTACCAGAGCCCTAGAATACCCTTTAACATGAATATAGACATCACATTTAATAGGTTTATCCTCAAGGAATACCTCAACATCAATACTAATCTTGCCAACACTTGGGCCGGCCATCAAATAACATCCCCAGAAACATTAGACCACTATATACTAAATAAGGAAAAATAATATTAAAGTAATGAAACAACAACAAAATATTATCCCGAGAAAACAAGAAAAAAATAGAGCCCATTCTCATTCCAGCCAACAAAACACCAAAAACATGTACAGTTCCTGCGCAGTTTTTCTCAAAAAATCAGCAAAAAATCACAGTGTGTAGTTCTTGCACAGTTTCTCGCGGAAGCCACTAAATACTTCTCGCCCGTAATGCGTTCTATACATTCGAGCTGTTCTCTGTTTTTGTTTTTTTGATTTAGGCTGTGACTCTTTCTCCCCCGGATGCTTCTCTTTCTTCTTCTGGCCGCCCCATTATTGCCCCTATTATCCTTCTTACTTCTTCCTGGCGTTCTGGGTATTGGTCGATGAGTTTTAGTTGTTTTGTTCCTCCTTCTTTTCAACACTGATCGCTGACTTTATCTCTCTAGTGTCTATTATCGCGTGCTAGGAGCCACCAAAATTGGCTAACGAAACCAGTTTTGCAACACTTTGGTTGCCTTCACTTTTTAATCAACAACAGTACAAAATACTGAGACTTAGTATCGAGGGTCATACTGAAAAAGAATCTTTAAATATTAGTAAATATAATTATATTTACTATAGTAGACTGGTGCTAATCCGTGTCTGGAGAGGAACAATCTAGGGTTAAGGCCTATAATAGCTATCCAAGTGTATTCGTAAATATTAACTATTTCTTTGAGAAACTAATCGCTCCTCTATATATTTTACTTACGTTATTAATGGTTTTCATAAAAATTGATGCTGCTCCATTATATTTAATGATGATCCTATTTTGCCTCATTATCGCTCTTAGTATTGCAGTAGTTGTATTAATGTTCGAAAATATGGGGGCTTACGTGGGCGAATCGGAATTCTATGTGAAGTGGTTTAGAAAAAATGTTTTTGTGGATGAGATACTAAGCATAAAGCTACTAACTAGGGAGGAGAAAACTGTTCCTTTGATCAGCGTTGACCCCAGCGGTTCCATTTCGGTTCTATGCTTATATGCCTTCCTTTTCGCTACTGTACTGGATATAATCTTCGAGTATTGTGGCCTAGGTGCATATGTATTGATTGGAGTACTATTTATATCCTTGGTATCGCTATTCCTGCCAGCGAGGATAGGTTTTAGGATCCTCATATCATCTGCTTTTGCTCTGTTGGGAGGGGGATTAGGAATCCTATTTCGTGATGAATTTGGATCAGCTTCACTCGCTGTAATTGTGCTCACATCCATCTTTTGGTTAATTGGTTTTGTTGGGACATTCTTAATTAAGCCAAGATCCCTAACCATCAACATAAAGGCTGTCATTGGTGGCAAGATCAAAACAATACAGCTACAGGGTAAAAAGGAAGATATCCTGTGTCTTAGAGATGATTTGCTTAGGATGATGAGTGATGCTTAGGCTACCAGAAAAGCAGGAAAAAGTGTGGAGAATGATTAGTGAGGGGCTAAGCCAAAAGGATATATCTGAGATTCTTGGCATCACTAAGCAGGCTGTGAGCCAATATTGTCGTCAGGCTAGGGAGAAATTAGCGACGATATTCATCACAATCGCGAAGATCCTAGACCTTGATATCCATAAGCTAAGTACGGAGAGGGGTATTCTTATTGGTAGATGCAGACAAATAGATAAGAGAGTATTTGTCTTCTATATTCCTGGCTCTGGGCCTATAGCCCTATTTGAGGATGCTTTGAACACAAAACTCGATATAGGGACATCCTCACTTATCTACTTAATAGACTATTTCAAACAGAAATGCAAATGCAATAGTATAAGAAGAGTACTAGAATATGCCATAGCCTACGCAGAAAAATCATAAGGAGCATCTATCTACTAATGACTCAGTAACACTTTAGTGTGCCCTATAGTCTATTCTTTGCATTTCTTTTTATTGCCCTAAAGTCAAGTTTATATCCAAAAGATTTCTTTATGTGCAAAGTCCAAAAATAGCAATAAGGTGAAGACTAAGTTTTGATGCCCAACGCTTTCGCGATTATTTCGGTTGTCATGTTATATAGTTCTTTGAGTTGTTGTCTTGCCTGGGTGATGTTATCTTCTCGTATTAGAATACCCTGATTTGTTAGATGGATTATTATTCGCTTCACTTTGGCTCTTAAATATCTATCTTTTCAAAAAATATACTATTGTCCCTTTTCAAGGAAATATTATTTCTGATATCTAGATTTTCCGCTGGTGACTGTTTTGAGGATAACTATCCTCGGGGGCGGCCTCGTTGGTAGATCTATTGCATATAGGCTTATTCTAAATGGGCTTTTTGATGATGTTATCGTTGTTGATATTAGTGAGAGAAATCTCAAGGCTGTTAGAAAGCTATGTGGTAATAAGATAAAAACTGTTCAAGCAAATGTTCTGAAGAGACTTGAGGATATGGTTTCTGGAAGCGATATTGTCAGTTGCGCTCTTCCCGGAAGTATCAGTTTTGAGGTTTGTAGGCGCGTCTTAGGGTTGGGAATATCTGTTGTGGATTCATCATATATGCCTCAAGACCCATTCCAGTTGGATTATACAGCGCGTGATAAGGGAGTTGTGTATATTCCAGATGCAGGTTTCGCTCCAGGGATCTCTAACATTGTTGTAGGGTATTTCTTATCAAAATCAAGTAATTTGAAGAACATCAGAATCTATGTTGGTGGCCTACCTACCGAGCCTGTGGGCCCATTTGCCCATCTGGTTAACTGGTCATTGCTGGACTTCATAGATGAGTATTTAAGACCAGCAAGGATTATTCAGAATGGGAAGATAATAAGTGTTGATCCGCTAAGCGACGTTGAGATTGTAGAGATAAGAGGCACCAAGTATGAGGCTTTCTATACTGATGGTTTAAGGACGCTTCTAAAAACTGTTAGGGCTGAAAATATGTTTGAGAAAACAATTCGGTATCCCGGACATATCGAAAGAATGCGTTTTCTTAGAGAAATAGGCTTGCTGAGCGACATTACGATGGACCTAAATGGAGCAAGGATACCAGCAAGGAAGATTCTGGAGAATATATTGAGGAGACATGTCTACCGCCCGGATATGAGAGATAAAGTCGTTCTATACATCATAGCTGAGGGCAAAGAAAAAAGCTTTGAGGCGTATCTAGAGGAATTCTATGACGAGTCCTTGGGGCTCAGTGCAATGGCAAGAACAACAGGTTTTACTAATGCAATACTGTGTGAGGCAGTCATAGAGAAGATACGGGAGAAAGGTGTGTTCCCACCAGAATATGTGGGCATGGAGTATATGGATTATTTTATGGCACGGATAGGGAAACACATTAGAATAACTATAAGTGAGAATAATCCTAATCTCTATAAGGATAAACATAAAAACTGAAGAGCCAAGAAATTTGGATAGTCGAGTAGAATAAATCAGTTTCTTATTTGGTTTAGAAAAAGAAAAAATAATTGTTTCTTGTTGCTATCTTTTAGGTCTATATCGCGTATTCTGTTATCACATGGTATATGAAGAGTATGACTAGTATGGCGAAGAATATTGACGTTGGCTGTGTTATTAGATAGAACGTCGCGAATATGTTTGCAATACCAGAAGCCAATATCGCTCCTCCGCCAAATGTTGATATTGGTCTTACTAGTGCTTCGTATAGGTATCCTAAGAGCCATGAGAATACTAGCAGCATTTTGATTACTTTGACTATGGCTTCTGGTGCTTCTTTCCATGCCAGTTTGATTATGCTATCTATGATTAGGAGTATTGCGAAGAAGAAACCGAAGACCCCGCCTAAGAGCAGTGTTTGTGGAATAAAATAGTTGTAGGATAGGAGATTTGTTGTAGTTAAGTCAGCACCACTCGCGTTTACCCAGAGAATGAGTGCGATTAGGTAGAGCACTCCTACGAGAAACTCCATACCATACTTAATAGTTTCTTCTAGCTTCTCCTCACTCATGAAGAGGTATATTAAGATCAGGCCAAGTACTAGGTATAAGACCACAGCTCCGTAGTACATAGTGACATCATACGCAAGTGCTCCTGTATCCACTAGGAATAATGATAAGGCTGTAATAAATATGGAGCCTCCGAAACAGATCTTCGCTGTTTTTTCTTCCTTGACAATATATGAGAGGATAGCTATTATCAGACCTAGAAATCCTAAGTAGTACAGAAACTTAGCTATGTATTCGAACCCATAGGTATAGACAATATCTGTGGCTGAGACCACACCGATATATACGAGGGCAGAGATTAATACGGCGAACCCGCCTAGATACCTAGATATTTCCCCTATATCTACCTCCTTAGTTGACACAACTATCGCCTAGAGTTTATGATACTAGGAAAAATCTGAAAATGAATAGAAAGAGTTCTCCAAGCTTTCCAAAAAATATTCTATTTTTCGCTAATATAATAGAAAGTATATATAATAAATGGAAGTTCTGATAATAAGATGTTTAAAGCTCGTCTATCTCGGCAATTCTGATAGCTTCGCCATCTAGATATAGTATATACATAAACTAAGAAAAAAGGATGTGTATGAAGCTCACCGCAACTTCATTTCGAGCCTACTTATCTGGTCAACAAGTCTCTTATGTTCTTCTCTCATTTTTTCGATCTCCTCTCTTAATGCTTTATACTCCACACCCTTCTCCGCGAATCTCTGTATCTTTCTTATGGTTTCTCTCGCAGCACGTATTAGACCATCATGAAGCTCTTTTTCTATGAGGCTATGTAGTACTGGTATATATCTCTGATCCAGAGTCTCTCTTATCGCTGTTATTGCGGCTGATCTGATTCTTAGCATCTCATCTTTACATGCATTCAATATTATCTCCCTAGCCTCCCTCTTCTCATTAAATCTGGCCATTGCCCTTATGGCTTCCATTCTCACAAATGTTGGTTTGTCCGCCTTTGTATACTCCAGAATTATCTTAAATGCCTCATCCGTTCCGAGGGCTGCTAGGCCTCTTATGGCTCCTATAGTTATAACATCGTTATGTGACTTATCATCCTTAACTTTCTTGAGAATCTTTAATGCTTTCTTATACTTTGTTTTACCTAGGCTCTCAGCGGCTGCTGCTCTGACATAGTATCCCTCCTCTTTATTCTCAAGTATCCTTACTAATGCCTCTCCTGCTTCAGCATCTCTGAAGTTCCCAAGTGCCTCAGCTATACCTCTCCTTATCCGTGGGTTTCTAACTTTTTCTAATGCTTCGATAAGTGCTTTCTTTGCTTTTTCTATGCCTATGGATCCTAGTGCCTTCGCAGCTTCGTATCTTACCCCCCAGTACTCTTTTTCATCGAGTAGTTTCTCCTTTAGAGCCTCCACAACTTTGTCGCTTATCTTCTTCGATAGGTTTCTTATAGCCCTTATCCTGCAGCATATATATTCACATTTTAGTTTCTTTATGAGCTGTTCTGTTCCTTCGTCCTCCTTTACTACTGCTAGCACCCTGAACTCTGGGTCAACACATATGTATTCTGGCGGTTCATCTAGGGGGATATAGTATGTCTGCTCCTTCTCAGCAAGCCAGAATCTCTCCATCCTTTTACCCTCCTTGGTTTTGATGAGGATATCTACGGGTATCCTATAGATGTCCCAACAATCCTCCTTCTGGGTTTGTCTTATTGATATCCTAAGCATTTTCTTCTCTGTGTCATAGGAATACTTTACTGTGAGTTCTGGGTGCCCAGCATTATACACGTATTGGTCGAAGAACCATTCTAAGTCCTCACCAACAACTTCCTCAGCAACCTTTCTCAGATCCTCTGTATCTGCGCAGGAATAAGCATATCTCTCCAGGAATCTTCTGAGGATCTCCCTAAATACCTCATCACCAACGATGTTACGTAGTGTGTGGAGAACAAGAGCTCCTTTTGGATATGAATGCGCATCAAACACCTCTGTTGGATACTTATAGACTCTAGTCACTATAGGTCGGGAGTACCGTATGGAGTATTCCCGCAGATACGCATCCAGAAACCTTATGAGTTCGTAGACAAAACGGTCTTTGCCCTTTAGATGTCCCATATAGATGGCCTCGAGATATGTCGCAAAGGACTCATTTAGCCATATATTCCCCCAGTCCTTCGTCGTTACCAGATCGCCAAACCATTGGTGTGCTAGTTCATGCGAAACTAGGGGCTCACTCTCGAATTCGGCATGGGCTTTTTCGTCGTGTAGTGTTCGGTCAGTCAGTAGTGTGAGCGATACATTTTCCATTCCGCCGACAATAAACTCGCTTACGCAGACCTGCTTATAGTTTTTCCATGGATATTTGCATCCCAGGAACTCTTCGAAGAACCTGATCATGTCTGGTGTTTTTGAGAATGACCTATCTATATCTTCTTCTCTTCCCTTTGGAACCGCATATATAAGCTCTATATCCCCATATTTCTCCTTCTTTATGTCGAACACCCCTATCGCTATGGCTATTAGGTATGCTGTTATTGGTTTGTCCATCATCCAATGCCAGACTTTCCATTCTCCTTCCTCCTCAACCTTTCTCAGCTCGCCATTAGCAAACACAGTTAGTTCTTTGGGAGCATATATTGTTAGGTCACACGTAAACTTCATGTTTGGGTAGTCATATACTGGAATCCAGTATCTATTGTCCTCAGCCTCGCCCTGAGACCATATCTGTGGATACTCACCCTTCCTCTTAGGTAGAATGAAATACAGACCTTTCCTGGGATGAGCAGAGTATCCAACCTCAACGACAAATTCTGAGCCCGGCTTCAGCTTCTCTGGGAGCATCACGGTGAGCTTTCTGCCATCATACATATACCTCGCATCGGAACCATTGATCTTAACATCAAGAATCTCCATATCCACAGCGTCGAGCTCCAATGATTTGCTTTCCCTTCTCATAACAAACGAAAGTTTTGCTTCTCCCTCGACCTTTTTCTCATCAACAAATACCCTCAGAACCAAAGAGAGATGCTTAATCCTATAGGGAGGAGAAGGCGGGTAGTTAGGCTTATAATCGGGGAATGTAAAGTCGCGACCATGCTTAACAACATACATATCAAACACCAAAGAAATAGTAATTAAAAGAAAAATAAAACTATACGGAACTTTTGTTAATTAGGGGCTTTCCTATTTTGCCTAATGATACTTATTAGGAATTTCAAGTCAGGCGAAAACGAGTTATGTTTTTAGATGATGTAATCGTGTTCTTTTCTGAGAATATAAGTTATTCTTCTGGTGTTTATTAGATATATGAGAGATATTATGCTTGCTAAGAGAGCTAAGTAGAATCCTAATCCTCTAAATCCCCTTTTAGGTATCTGGAGGATATGCCATTCGTAGTTTCCATAGGGGTCAATCTTCATTATAAAAGCATCGTAGTAGTTATCTCCACTGTCACAAGTTTCACCTAATACGAATATCGAGTCGTAATATGTCACAATAGATTTGCCAGCGTCATCAGAGAAAAATGAACCCCACGTCTTTGACCAAATAATGCCTCCATCGATGCCAACTTTTAGTATGAAAACATCACTATGTCCTGTAGGGTTATAACTCGTTGTTTCTCCGGTTATGTATAGATAGAGATCAGAAAAGGCTATACTATATCCATAATCATCTCTTCCACCACCCCATGTAATATTCCACGCGAGATCTTCACTAAGTAGATCGAAGCAAGCCACAAAAACATCATAGGATTTCGAACTAGGGTTCATTAGATAACCAACAACAAACACATTATCGCCTATAGCAAAGATATTTTCTACCTTGATATCTCTTGGATATATCCAATCACAGACACTAAAAATCTCCCCACTTGGACTTAGACTCATCAAGTAAACATAATGTATCCCATCACTATAGGCGCAAACAATGTAGAGATCATCCCTATAGACGAAAATATCCACGATGTTCTCAAAATGTCCTCTCCATTGCAGATTACCATGTGTATCCAATATCATAACATAGTTTATCAGAGAGGTAGTATTTTTGCCTATGAGATAAATTTTATTGATGTACACATATACTGAGCTGATGGTTGATACTTCTCTAAACATTTTTATCCATGTAACATTTAGCTTTGTGTTAAGCTTTATAAGCAATCCAAACTCACTAGAGTCTCTGTATACTGTCCCTGCAACATAAATACTCATACTGTAAGCAAAAATAGCATGCCCTACTGAGGCATTGCTGAAAACCCAAGAACTAACTATGTGGCCACTAAAACTCAGCTTATACACAACAATATGGGGCTCTCCTGTTTGGCTGTAAACCTCCCCAAGAACATATATGTAGGATTCATAAATGCATGCATCACATATATTCTCCTTACCCGGTCCTCCCCATGTCTTAACCGGAGTTTCAAGGAACATATACACTCCTACAAGTGATAGAAGAAGGATTATTAGAACCACTATACTTCTCATTCAGCCTCACCTCTTTCCGACCCAAGTATCTTTCCCTTTAAAATAAGTTTTGCTTTCTTTTTATTTCCGAGTCTCAGCTCCACTAGAGCCAGATTATGCCTTATATGCTTATTCATCGGATTGAGCTCCAGAGCTTTCTCTAAATATTTCTTAGCTTGGTTATAATCACCCCTCCTTATAAATGCTACGCCGAGATTATAGTATGCCTTCGCGTTCTTCGCTTCCAGCAATAGTTTCTCTCCTCTCTTAAAATAATCCTCGATCTTTGTCTTCTCCCACAAACGCATGAATGCTACGCCAGCAATATTCTTCTCCTTTGGGGTTCTAAGGAAACGCTCTATCCTTGATAATAAATTCTCAACAACCTTCACATCCCTATCCTTCAATGGTTTGGTAATCTTACGTCCTAGAACAGACATATACTCCTCAATATCGGGGATCCCGACGATCTCTGGTGGGGCTCTAGGAACATCCTCTTCGACGACTCGTTCAAGGATGGACCTAATTGTTTCTTCATCAAAATTCATCTCTAGGTTGCGTAGAAAGGCTCTTTTCTTAAACTCATCATCAGCCTTTTCTAGGCGGCCCCAAGCTCTTCTAGCAGCCTCAATAAGTATTCTTCTTCTTTCCTCAATGCTATATAATGTATTTATCTTAGCTATTTCGGGAGCAATAGGACCATTACTTTTACCCCTGAGAACATCAGCCCAGAAGTCATGGGGAAGTCTAAATGAAAATGTTGTGGCGTCCCTAGCAAGATATCTTGTTACATTATCCAGAACCTCATCGAACATTATGTCCTTTATTGAGAGTTTTCTCCCTAGTCTCAGTTCCTTAGCTATGAGATATACATAGCTATATAAATCCTGGTTGATCTCATACTTCACCAAGTCTGTCATTATTAGTAATGTTAGAAGGACTTCATATCTCTCTGGAACTCCTCCAATTATTCTCCATAGAATATCATCCACATAGTCAAGCATTCCTTGTGGGATTCTCCTCGCAAATTCCTCATCGAGATCTTTCTTCACTATTTTTAGTTCCCTTATGACTTGCCAAACATATACTGGGAGACCCTCTGCTTTTTTGACAACCTCGTCTATGGCTTTCTCACTAACAATCTTTATAGCTTCCTTATCAGCATATCTTATAAGCATCTTCCTAATGAGGTCGTCGCTCATGGGTCTAATCCTGATTATACTGAATACGTCCCCGAATTGTATTCCACATATCTTCTCAGCCATGGCTACCTCCTCTGCTCGCCCAGTAGCAACAATATTCTTCACCCTATTTCTTACAATAGATCTAAGTGCAGAAACATCCATCCTTGGTATGTCATCATAGAACAGAATTATTCCTTCCCTAAGATGCTCATTAGTGACTATGACGGGCCCCTCAAGAATGTACCCGATTTTATAGCCCAGATTAAATATTTCTCTGAGAATCATAAACATCAAAGCTGTTTTTCCAGCTCCTGGAGGGCCCACAATCAAGACATTTTCTCCACCAAGAAGCCTATCCGTTGCCTCTCTGATAGCCAGGTCTCTCTCCTTACTTCTAATAAAAACCTCAGGCAGATAACCAGGAAGCCTTAGAATACCCTCTTCTCCCAATAGATCTGAAAAGCCCCTAATGATAGAATAGTACTGTGCCATATTGAATCACTATTATTCTACTATCTGAAATTTAAATATTTTCTATTTGAAATGATGGAGGCCTTTAATGTTTTTACTAATTACGATCAAAAGCATCAGGAAAACTAGATTCATTATCGGGAATAATAAGAACAATAATTGGTTCTCTAAGTAATGTGCAAGATAGGATAAATATGTAGCATCTACAGTAAATAGGAATATTATGTAAATACCGTTTATCCACCAACTAACTTTAGTTGGACTCTCTCTATATCTCTCGACATCAATGATTTGTGCTTGAGCTATTGGGAGGTAATAAATAATCGTGAGAGCGATTCCAGTTGAGATTGCAAAAGAGAGATACTCTGTCAGGGAGGGATGAAAATCAGCAAGAGGTCTTTCAGCCTTAATTTTCTGAGCAAATAAATCTAAACCATAACTCACTAGCAGTGCGATTATTAGAATGGATAATAGTAAGGTTAATCGAAATCTTTGGTCGAATCTACCCCTAAAGGCATAATAATCCAAAATGAAGTATTCGTTGGAGAGCCCAAGGAATGTTAGGATTATATAGAAACTGAAAAGGAAGTTTCCGCCAAAGAAGAAGAGACCTATAGTGCCGCCGAATATTATAGCAGCCAAGAATAGCCTAATAGTGTAGGGTCTGAAAGAGAAGAATAGTGCTACCTTACGCTTTTTACTCATAAGCAAAAACCTCGATTATTTCATTAGAGTAAAGGTTTTTACACAATTTAAAGACTTAGAACAATTATATGGATCCAAAAAGCTATGGTTGATGTCGTATTGGGCTAAGCAAAATAATACGGATATTATACAGTAAATTTGTTATATGAATAATGTCACTCCGTTGGTATATGTTAGGGAGTATTCAAAGTGTGAAAGATAAGCTGTGAGAAGAGTAACATAAAGCTCTATGCTGTGGCTCTTAAGCCGAAGATGAGGTGTATTAGGAGTGATTGAAAAAAAGTGTTGCTCACGAATGTCACATTCGCTATAGCGCACTCCTGACCCTACTAGAAGTTACCAAGATGAAGCCATCAGAAGTTCTAGATAGCATCAAGGTTCTAAAAGTGAGGGGCAAAAGAGCAATAGAGTTTCCTGGTAGCGAGGAGCTGAGGTATCAGAACCCGTTGAGCGCTACGAGTATGAGAACCCTATTCCTGACTAGCTTGGGTGGATTGTGGGTGTTGTGTTAGCTTTCATTGTGGTAGGTTTGCTTGAGGGATTTGGATTATCAAACTACTTCCCAATGTGGGGCGTATGGCTCCTAGTGTTTCCTCTGTCGGGGAGATTTGGGAACATGTCTTTAGTGATAAAACCTTTTATATGTCTGAGATACGGATAGTCAGTCATAAAGATAGGATAGTGAAGTTTGTTAAAGAGCTCAGAAGCGACCTTGGCAGAAACCCAATACTGGTCCTCAGAAATAGGGACCTAAAACGGCTGAGCGATGCTGCTAGGATGGACCTGATAAGCCTAGAAAACAGATGGGACGAGGTAATACATAGAAAACTATGATTCCTCTCTTTCTACTTTTCGACTTTTCTTCATCTTTTTGTTGTGTGATGCACTTTGATTAGGATCGAAGTTTTGGGAGATCTACACTATCCAAGGGAAAGCCAGCTTTTCTATGAGTTTCTAAGAATACTTAAACGCTATGATTTGGATTTCCTTTTTCTATGCGGTGATATAGTCAACTATGCGAATATGTTCTATCTGGAGAAGCTCGTCAAAAAGATAGTTGATGGGGAGAGAGTCCGCATCGTTGGCGTTATGAGGGAACCACAATTTTTGGCTCCCAGAGAGTCTCCGAAGAAGAAGTTTCGCATCTCTAGACATAATACCCATGTATAGTAGGGTTCTGAGGACCTATGGTGGCTTCTTGTTGTGGGGCTCAATATATGAGACAGAGGAGTTCGTGGTTGTTAGTGTTCCTGGATGGTACGACTTCAGTTTTGCTCCCAAAAACCTCAATTTTACCCCGAGATGATTATCTGAGAGGCTGGTTCTTTGGTTTTCAGTAGAACGATATGCTTTACACGAAGCTTAGTTTTCCACTAGAGAAATTTGTTGAGATAAATGTTGAGAGGCTCAGACAACAACTAGATTATGCAACTAGGCTCTACAAAAAGATCTTTGTTCTCCTACATTTTGTTCCAATCAGAGATTTTCTGAGATATAATGGTGATCGTGAGGATGTCTGGAACACATATGCGGGATCACAGAAGCTAGGAGAAGTTATATTGGAATACGGAGATAGGATAAGCACAGTTTTCTTCGGTCATTTCACATACAGGAAGCTAAAAGCAAAGAAGATACGGAGAGGCGGGATAGAATTCATAAGTGTTGATGCATCACAAGGAATAGAAGCAATGGAAATCATTGAAGTTTATGTTTTCTCTGCCTTTATATTTTGCTTATAGGACTTTAGTCAAGATTTAGCTAGGCTGTATAAGTATTATAGCGAATCCTAGAAAAACTAATCTGCTCTCTGTGACGGTCTCGGTGGATCCGATGCATCTTTATAAAGATAGAATAGTTATCATTCGAAGATAGTTGCTAATACTAAATGGTAATTTTAAATAGTATTATATTTAGGTATTATTATTCGGTAGACTGGTAGGTTCTATGGATCAGGTTGTTGTGTCCGCCAAGATTCCTAAGTCCCTTAAAAAGGAAATTGACCGCCTAGGTATTAGGGTATCTGAGGTGATTCGTAACGCTTTGTTTGAGGCTGTTCGTAAGCGTAAGTTAGAGTTAATAAAGAAGAAAAGAAAAAGGTTGATGACAATTTTAAAGAAAATTCCTGACGATAGAGTTGTTAAGATTGTTAGAGAATCTAGGGAGATGAGATAACTTGGATTACTTGTTTGATGCGAACGCCATATTCCTAGGTTATAAGCGAGGCTTGGAAGACATTATTGTCGAGGGATATACCATAAATTTGGCTGTTTTCGAGATTGGCAATATAATCTGGAAGGAAGTATCTGTCTACAAAAGCATTTCCATAAAAGAAGCTCTAGAGATTCTAGAAGCACTGTCAGATCTCCTCGAACTTATGACGATCATAAATATTAACATGCTAGAGAAAGAAATCTTGGAAATAGCTTCTGAGTTAGGAGTCACGTATTATGATGCTTCCTATGTGTATTCTGCGTGGAAGAGAAATCTAGTGTTTGTAACTGAAGATAAAAAACTCACGAGAGCCATTAAGAACAAAATGAAACTAAATGTTATCTCCTTATTAGCAATAAGTAAGTGATGATGCATCATTTTACAGCCTTGGAGCCCCCCATTTTGTTTTTGCTCAGCGATTTTTAGTTCCTAGAATTCTTCCAGTGGATTTAAATTTGATCAAAAGACATAGGTCTACGCTTCATCACTTTGCTCTGTCTTTCGCCATTTTGTAGAAATAGAACAGTACGTTAATTGGTCTACGGATAGTTGCATTAAAATTTTTTCTGTTTTCTATTTATGATCGGGACGGTGATTCTATTTGTCGTACTTCGAGTTTGACTACCCACTTGGATTATTCATTGCCTATGTTTTGGTGGGCTTTTCGTTTTCAGCTTTCTCACTATATTTAAGCTACTTATTCCACTTTGTGAGCAAGAAACATGGTATAGAGAGGCTTAAGCTCTTATTTATTTGCTTCGCCTTAGTCGGTCTAGCTTACCTCTTATAGACGATAGGCTGACTCTACTTCGCTGAATATGGCAGGTTGAGACACCAATAATAATTTTTGTTGCACCATCAACTTCCTTCCAAGTATGGCCGCTTTCCGTATGTGCTCTATCTTCTGCTGGTATGCATTATTCTAACTATATGCTAGGCTTCAAAGAAATGATATGCTTTCGCGAAGAGCTACATAGTCGTTGCTATCGGCGTTATCGGTGCGGCTATAAGTTTGCTACCACAAAATATGTGGATGAAGTCGAATATACCCAGGTTCCAAAAGCCCGTTCCTTGAATCCCCACTCCCCGAATTATATTGAATCTGTCATCAGGCTCACTACAGCACTCCTAATCATAATCATCGGCTTTCTGGCAATATTCTCATATTACTTACTATACAGGAGAAGCTAAAGGAGGGAACACGAAGATATAGTCATGAGAAAAAGACACAAATATCTCTTCCTAGGAATTCTGTTGATGATCTTCGCTGTGATTTATCTCGCAATGAAGAACATCCCGATGCTAAGGGGAGAAGAAATACTCCCGCCATCAATCGTAGCCTTACTGGTAGTAGCTCCCCCTCAAATGCCATCATTATCCTGCCTACATATCGGCATTCTAGCCCCCAGAATGGATTACTAAGGGGCGGACGAAAAGTTGAGCCGACAAGAAATTATCAAACCATTAACAATACGTATCAAGTGCCCAGTCTGCGGAGAATAAACGGACATCCCGATATCACCAGAGGACTTCCAAAATGTGCTTTCTGGTGTCGCTAGGGTTCCAATACAGCATGATCGCTCAGTACCACATCTAATAATAGTCGATGTTGGCAAGTATGGTTTTTTTATCCGAGGGGCATATGTTTATCGCCAGACGATCCAGTCAACACAAATATCTGTAGGGAAAATCATAGATGCTCTAGGCCTAGAAAGAGTAACATATATACTCCACTTCTCGAGGTACAACAAACTTAAGATTACCAGTAAAAAAGAGCTTGTTGATAAAGTAAGACTTCTATCCTACGTGCTTGATGAGGCAGAGAGATTGCTAAATAAACAAAACATAATAAATATTGATAAGATAAGGAAACCAAAAGCTACGATACAGCCACTGAGACAAATATTGTTACAGTCATTGAGACTGAAGACCAACAGTGCCAAAGCTGAATGGATATGAGGCGAATACAAAAAACTAAGAGAGTGTTTAAGAGAATTAGAGGAGATCTTTGAGACCAAACCCTCATGGACGCCGGACATTCTTCTAAAATTGCTAGGAGGAAGCATAAATAGAGACGAACTGAGGTTGCTTCTTGACATAATGAAGGATAGAGGCTACAAGTATCAAAGAGAATAAAAGATGCTGAATAAAAATAAAAGAACTATTCGGCTGAATTTTTAATGAACCTATTTTTGTCGCCTTATAGGTTCTGTTATGTTTAATGTTGTGGTTTAGGTTGTCTGTCTGTAGGCTTGCTGTAGAGTTTATATAATCTAAATATTCTAGTCGAGGTCTGGTGGGGACTAAATATCGGAAAAGTAAAAAATCCTAGCATTAAAGATCTATAACGAATCAGACACCCCTAATAGACTTCCCCAGGAGAGTTATTAATCAGCATCTCTACCACTAGGAAGAAATTTGCTGGTTGAGACGAAAATGAATCCGTTTTTGTTGTTTCTGTTTCTCCTATTTTTCAATACTGATCGCCTATCTGATTCCTCTAGTGCTGATTATTGCGTGTTAGAAGCCGCTAAGATCGACAAACGAAACTGATTTTGCGACACCTGTCTCCAATATTAGAAAGAATACCACCGTTCCTAGGAATGCAGACAGTACGCGAAGCATATGATATTGCCCGAAATAGCTAGCTTTAGAGACAATAATCTTTCATTCTTGCTTCTTGTTGGGTTTTGTTTTCCTTTTAATATCCAAAAAGTATAAAATGCTATTAGAATATAGAAAAGGTTGTATATGGCGATATGACTAGTGTTAGGAAATAGGATGCCTAAAAAGCTTGTTCTCGAGGATATCTTGTGGTTTATAGAGACTCTAAAAAAGGATAAACGTGTCTTAAATCCGGAGATGAGGCTTGAGTTAGCGGCGGAAATGATTGATGCTATTATTGAGTTGAGGAAAAAGAATAATGTTCAAGGAGTTCGTGAGAGAGGTCATAAGGATTCTGGAGGATAGTGGCATAGATTATGTTATAGTTGGAGGGTTGGCGGCGATATACTACGGGGAGCCCCGAGCAACTCAAGATATAGATATAATTATTAGACCAAGGTCCGAGGAATATATAGAAAAGCTATGTGACCTATTTACGAGTCGAGGTTTTATAATAATTGGTGGTTGCTTAGCAGTAAAAAGATCTATGACTGAGCGTATCCATACGACGATTTATGATAAAAACTATTTATTTAGAGTTGACCTCCAAGGCATCTATAACCGTCTCAATTTCCTAGCTTTTGAAGGTAGGCGCAGAGTCAAAATTTTTGGTCTTGATGCTTGGATTCAGGGGCCTGAAGATCTCATTGTGGCGAAACTAACATACTATGTTGGAAATAGAGATATCAGAGATATAATAGCAATATTGAGGAATTCTAAAGACCTGATAGACTGGGAGAGACTCATACGCATAGCGCAAGAATTCAGTGTTGAACCACAACTAAGAGAGATAATCAAGCATTTAAACTCGGAGTGAAGCTACGACTAACTCATCATACAGGCGAATTCCTATCCAAACAATCAACAAAATTACTCTCTTAAGCGCCAAGTATATAGGTACTAAGAACAGGAAAATCAGAAATACCACAGCAAGTATTATATCGGTCTTGATAAAGTAGATAAGCATGCCTTTTGATTCATTACTCATTTCGCTTCTATAATCCAAATAGACACGAATACACCACAGTAAGTCAACAATCCAGTACATCGAAAGCATCAAGGAGTACTCAAAAGGATCATCAAGATGCAAAAATAAATTAACAATAACGATGGCCATGAATAAATGAACAAATATCTCCTTTAGAGATTTAGCAGGAAAATCATTATAATACCTAAACCACTGAATATAAAAATCAAGCGCAATAACCAACGTCATTACGAATATCACAAGACGTGGAATCGGACCAAAAACATCAAAATTTGCTATGGAGATACCAATAATAATACCATAGACAGTTATAAATAATCCTTTCTCAGCCTCCATAACTTCCGCTGTTGACGACATTTCAATCAAAAATACACAAACAATATTCCATTTAAATACTTTTATATGATAACCCTCCAAAAATCCAGATATCAAAGATACCATGACAACCATGAGAATAATATGATATATAGTCTCTTTCTTAATATATAGTTCCCAACATTTCGCTCTAAACAGTGTCCAATCATAATAAAGAGGATAAGCATACAATTTAGATATATGACAGTCCGAATCTACATTCTACCTGTTTTTGCTTGGGGATAATATTAGGTGTAATACATAATACATTATTTAAATTATTTAAATGGAATATTGTTTGTGTATTTTTGATTGAAATGTCGTCAACAGCGGAAGTTATGGAGGCTGAGAAAGGATTATTTATAACCGTC
>Ga0190311_1000100_pt1 | contig 30915 bp, 33 predicted proteins | sample 48700789_MG_FD_165037 | JGI IMG/M metagenome (GOLD analysis project Ga0190311, IMG submission 165037) | Hydrothermal vent sediment bacterial communities from Southern Trench, Guaymas Basin, Mexico - 4870-07-8-9_MG | ecosystem: Environmental > Aquatic > Marine > Hydrothermal vents > Sediment ...
TTCTACTATATGACCATTTCTCGGCGCTTCTATAGAACCTACTGGCGCATTTACATACCACACTATGTAGGCTATACGGAATCCTCTATCGCTCGCCATGTCTAGGTACTTCTCGAAACTTTCGTCAGGACGCATCACCAATACGTTATCTGCACATAGCGGCACTCCTGCAGCATACGCATATGAAATTTCTGAGTGGTGAATTATTATCGTAGACTCATTATTAAGGATCTGAAGCGCCTTTCTAAAGAGCTGTTCTGCAACATGTTCTTGCTCCGGAAACATATTTCCAGCAATCAAAACTGGTGGATGTGTTCTTCGAAACGGATCTCGAATGGGATATATGTAAAAGAAGGCAGGATATACTGCGGAAACAACAATATTATATACTATAAGGATTCTGATAAGCCCCCTTTTGCCTTGGCTACCACCGACAACCTTAAACATATATATAAGAAGGGGGAACGAAGCTAGGAACACTATCCTATATGTATACTTAAGAATAAACGATAGTAACAAAATCGTTGCGGCCCAAACCAATAGTTTTTTATTTTCTTCACTTAGTAGCAAATCCCTCATTCTTCTAAGATTTCTACACAGTACTAGAAGCATAATCACTAGGAGAGGTGCAAATAGCCAAGGAATATATAGTAGTAGCTCGCTTCTTGATACGTACCAATATGACTGAATTACGCATATTAACGAGAACCTCTCCATGATAACTTTAAGGAGGACTATTACCCCTACTCCAACTGAGACTCCTAGACCCACTATTATCGATCTTCTATTCGGTACTACCAGCAGGTCATAGAGAATTCCTCCTCCCAAGAACACTAAGCTAAGTGGATGGGCTAGGCCTGCGAGAATAGATAACATGAAGGCCGCCATATCCTTGCGTTCCCTGTAGAATGCCAACGCGAGAAAAGAAAATGCTATTCCTACAGCATTTCTATGAAGATCCCAGAGAATTCTAAGAACAACGAAGAAGGTATAGACATAACATACAAAACCCAGTATTCGATCTTCCGAAACCCCACATTTCTGAGCCCAATATGCTACAGAGAACATAAATAACCCAGACACAATGATAGAGCCTATTTTCACAGCTATCAGAGCATCACCTATGATAAGGTATAATAGGTAAAGGAAAATCGAGTAGAGAGGAGCACTAATAATATATTCCCATCGACCACAAACGCACATAAGTACATAGTGAGTACTAGGATCATAGCCAACAGGAAATCTTCCTGCTGCGACTTCTATAGCAGTCCTTATAATTACTCCCAATAAGAAAGCCTTCATGGGGACTCTAAGATTCTCTAAGTTAAGTTTCCCTAGGGGCTTTCTGGAGAACATACGTGTTATATTGCTGGGTTTACTCACCTTCTTCGCCTTGTCCTCCAACACCTATCAGTATCATTTTACAAATCTCCTAAAATAATGGACGACCAAGAGTTCTTATTATAAGAGAAAAACCAACTTCAGTTTTTCATTATTTATAATCCAAATTTCTCACAGTCTACATGGCGAGTTGTGGTGAAAACTTATGGAGAACTCAGAAAGCAAGGATTCAGCATTTGTTCAAACAGTTTTATCAGCACTTAGGGCGAAACTGCGCGAAGAGGCCCAGGAGTTCATACTGAGAGAAGCTGCAATGAAGATCCTCAAGTACATTAAATTACTTAAAAAAGACTTTAAGGTAGTGTCAGGAGCTGGGCTTTATGTCGAAGAAAAAGTGAAGGATTTAACTATACCTGTTTATGTTACATTTAGGTTCCCTGAGTGGATCGAGATTAAAACATTACTGGCGACCGCAGAGGAGTTACCGCCAGAAATAGCCAATCAGTGCAAGGTCTATGAAATCCTTTTAAGACTTGCAAACGATTTCGCCGAGCTGAGTTTCACTATAGATAAAAATGGGAATTTGTATGCCCGACAAAACATCTTGGTCGGTGCTCTATCATTTGATGTTTTTAAAGAAGAATATGAGGCCGTTGTATTATCGGCAGTTATATTTAAGAAGGAGCTTTTATCTAGATTCAAGCAATGCAAAAAGGAATACGAAGAATTCAAGGAGGCCTATGAGACGCAGATAACCTAGGGGGGATAGGAATGTCCCGAATAAGTGGTTTTGAATCCTTTTTCATAGACAAACTGATAGGGTATCTAAGTCTAATGAACAAAAGCTTTGAGGTCACTCCCGAGGGGATCCTTGTCCACGAAACTATTAATGGGAAAGAAACTTTAGTAACAATATACATAACTGAGAAATGGATACGGATCCACGCAAACTTAGGCAGTTTATCAGACGTGCCAGAAGATAAAAGAAGGGAATTCTTAGAAAAGCTACTAAATGCCAATTGGAACTACCCAGAGATTAGTTTCGGGATCGATTCCGAAGGCAACATATATTCAATACAGGACGAATTTGTTTATGCACTTTACTATGATGTTTTCGAAGAAGAGTATAATGCCGTATTGGCATCCATAGAGATTTTTAATGAGATAAAGAAAGCAATTCTTAAACCCGAAGAAGCAAAGGTACAAGAAAAGAAGAAAACCCAGAAAGGATAAAGTGCTTTCCTTCAAGAGATTCCCTAGCTAATTTTTTTGAGCGTCTTTACGAAGATTCTAGACGCGATTTTCCATCTCATAGTGTGATCGGCATAGCGTACTTCTTTATTCACAATGCTTTGCCCATCAAGACCCTTTTGTATAGGTATGTCCAGTAATGCATAGATTGTTGGCGCAACATCATATACTGAGCGCCCACCCACATGCCCTCGGACGATTCCTTCGGACTTAGCTATGAATATGCTGTCAAAATCATGATAATTTGTTGTCTTATGTATTATTGGAACAGCCATGAGGATTGCTGATGTTAGATATCGTGCTCTTATACTGCCAAAGATGCATATACGAGGGGATCTTCTGACATATGGCCCCCAGTAGATATTTTCCCTAGTAGCCACAAGACCAAATAATCTTCTGCCGTGTTTATCTCTTATTCTAGAAAGCATTTTCACTGTATACCTCACATAGGCTTCTTTGTTTCTGATTCGCCTGTTAACACCTATAAAGAATGCAGGTATGTTAAGAAGACTAAATACTGGCGAGAGATCCGGATCGACAAATAGTCGTATATTGCTACGCATAACCATCCTATATATTCGCCTATGAATATTATGGGGGATGGGAACTTTCTGAAAAAACCAAAACATTTTCTCTAGTACTTTCTCTGAGCTACTTTTTCGTCTAATTTTAAGAGTTTTTAGGCCGCCCCTAGACTTTCTTCGTGATGCTACTCTTCTGATAGTAAAACCCCGGGCTAGGCCTAATTTCTTTAGAATCGTGTTTACAAATACTATTTTGTTATAGACTTTGAAGCCATGATCCGAAATTATAATGATATCCATGTTTCGCTTACATGCCCTCTTGATGATAGAATCTATCAAGCTACTAATCTTCCTAAGGACTTTCTCAACATATTTGGGTATGTTGCCCTTGACTATCACGTGGTAAAAACTATGCATCAACCAATCAAGATCACTTATGACAATGAAGTAATTTTCTAGGTATCCAAGTTCTAGTAACCCCTCTATAACCCATCTTCGTATTTCCAATTCATGTTCTAAGATATCGGCGAATTTCTGCCATCCCAAGACACTTTTAAGTGCTGGGCTAATAGGCCTGCTCTCCTTCACTATATCATAAATTATGTTTTTCTTTTCATGCCTAACTACGATTCTCCCATTCCCCGCTAACCAGTCTGGAACACCAACACCATACAGGAGCCTAAATGGATATGAGAGAGGAACATTAAACAATACAACAGATCTCCTAAGCATAGAGAGTATTTCGAATACATATGGGAACCTCACATCAAGGCTGGTATGTATTCTTACTCTACCACGAGATGTGCTAAAAAAGCTGAATAAACCATGTTTACCTGGGTTCACACCAGTGAATATGCTTATCCATGCAGGAACAGTCTGAGGAGGAAAACATGTTTTGGCTGTGGCTCTAAAATATCTTCTAGCAATGAAGTCTACCGATCTGAGATATCCCATCTCCGATAATTTCTTTAGTCCTTCGGATCCAAGACCATCGATACCTAGTACAAGAACGCCCATTACTAGCACCAAAAAGGGAAAGGATAATAAAATTTCTCAGTATGTTCCTAGCTCTCCTCGTTTTCTAGCGTCATCATATACAATATTGAAGATTTTCAAAGCGATAGGATACCCAATAATAGCATAAATCACCATGTAGATTACATCACTTAAAATTCTTGGATGAAGCAGATTGACGCCCCATATCAATGAATACCTTATTGCATCAAGAGAAAATGTTAGGGGCAACAAGAAAGATATAGCCCTAAGCTCTGTGGGTAGAAGTGTTATCGGGAAGAAAGTCCCTGCAAAAAACTGGTTTATCCATGTCAGAGCCCACCCTATAGGGTTACCTTGTTTAAACTTTAATATCATTGCTGCCGATGCTATCCCTATCGGCAGATTACTTAGCATCAACAATACGATAAGCACGCATAGCGTTAATGCTGTGTCAAGATTTAGAATAATCGGCGCACCAAGGAAGAGACCAAGCCAGAGAATCAGCACCAGAAATATTGTTGAGTATAAAAAGAAGTATAATATGTCGCCCAGGAAGAGCACAATAAAGCTTGTAGGTGTTGAAAGTATACTCTCTATGGTTCCATAAAACTGCTCTAACCTGATCGTCATAGAGAGACTACGAAGACTAGCAGTTACATAATGTGATATCGCTATTCCTATCAGCGCAAAAGCAAAATAGCTTGGCCCATACCCAGCCCTACTTATGTCTTCTGGCGTTATTATGAATGCTAATAAGAAGTATGTTAGAACCATAAAAAATGTATTTGCGAAGTCAAATATAATCCAGGTCTTATAGCTAAGCCTTATCTTTGCCCTCCTAATCATCGAAGCAAGTACCTTTTCTCGAAATGGAACTTGACCAGAAACTTTGGACTTAAACATCTCTAATGCTTCTTCTACGCTCATACGCAAAACACCTAATATGTGCCTAATACTCCCTCCTTCCTCGCAAGGTTAAGATACCTCTCAAAAATCTTAAAGCCAAGGTATATCAAAGGCAAGAATACCAATAGGAATCCCAAGTGGAGGAGCATTTGGGGATGAAGGATCGTCCATTCATTCATAAGAGTTCTTCTAAACATCTCTAAGCCGTGTGTGAATGGTAACAGCATAGCGATATAGTATAGGGGCCTATAATTGTAGAGAAGTGATAGTGGATATAGAACACCTCCGAAAAACTCCATAACTAGTGATAAGAAAACCAGCATTGTCTCCAGCTGTTTGTGCTTTATATACATCCCAGCGGCTATTATTCCTATGCCGACATGAACAGCTATTGTTAATAGCAATATGAATATTGCTTGAAACCAGAGTATAGGGTCTCCAGAGATTTTAGCTCCTAAAGCCATCCCAACAAGTATCGTACCAACGAACCACATGGATGACCATGTGAAACCATAGATTACCTGGCCGATAAGCCAGGATCTAAAATTATCGACATCAATAGCCACAAGACTTTCAAAAGTTCCCTCCGATATTTCATGTGAAAGTTTGTGTGCTAATCGAGATATCGAGGTCCAAAGATAGCGAGACATACCAATACCTAAGACCGCAAATGCTAGATAGTCAGGGGAGTATCCAAGAGAGCTTAGAGCTTGTGGAGAGACAAGAAAGCCAACAAAGTAGTATATTAGAACACTAAGAATTATATCGATGAACTCTATCGCAAGAAACATTTTATATGTGGCAATAATTTTTAGTTGATAGTATAGCGATGCTAAGGCTCTAGCCATGAAAGAATCTTTTTTTGTTTCCCTAACCCGAAATATCTCCAACGCCTCCCTAACGTCTTCGGCCATATCTACCCACCCCAACACCAGATGGTTTCATTGAGAATATTTTTACTCCAGCAAGCTTAAGGAAGGCTTCTTCTAGTGTTGGAAGAGCTCTATGCACAGACTCAATGTTATATCCTCGGAGGGCATTAGCTATCTCAGGGATTGCCGTTGCATGGTCCGTCACGGAGACTCTTATGATTATGTTTCGTTCTAATATCTCTTTGGATAGTACTTCATTCACGACCGAGAGAGATGTTATCCTCCTCAAAACATCATCGAGTACATTACCATTTTCAGCGAGCTGTATCTCAACAATCTTTATTTCTTCTACTTTCTCTCTAATCTCTCTAGGTGTGCCAATGAATATTATGCGTCCACGGTTGATAATAGCTATTCTATCACACAACATCTCCACCTCATACATATTGTGGGATGTAAAGAGAATGGTTTTTCCTAGATCATCCACAAGCCTCCTTAGAAAAGTTCTGACTTTCCTCGCAGACTCAACATCAAGACCCAATGTCGGCTCATCCAATATGAGTATATCTGGGTTATGTAGCAGAGCTCTGATGAGCATAAGCTTTACTCTCATCCCCGTGGAATAGTTCATAACAAGTTTATGTGCATCATTTTCCAACTCAACAAAGCGCAGAAGAACCTTTATTCTTTGCTCCGCAACATCTCTAGGAACATTATGTAGCTTAGCAAAAAACATCAGATTATCGTACCCAGAGAGCCTCCAATATAGAGCTCTTCCACCAGTCTCACCCATCATCCAACCAACACGCTTCCTGACCTCTATTGGCTCTTTAAGTATCGAAAAGCCATCCACCCAGGCCTCTCCCTCATCGGGTATCAAAAGCGTAACCAACATTTTTGTGAATGTCGTTTTACCCGCACCATTTGGCCCCAACAACCCAAAGAATTCCCCACGCTTAATTTTCAGCGAGACATGATCAACAGCAACAATCTTCCTTTTCCCAGACCTAAATATCTTGGTTAGATTTTCCGAAACTATAGCATATTCCCCCAACAAACACACCTCCTCAATAATCTATGATCCTCCTGCAGATTTCAATAAGTTCGACCAAGTCCTTCATCTTCTTTTCAAGGAACAATTTTCCTCTCTCCGTCAAAAAATATATTCGGCGGGCGGGGCCCTGCTCACCTATCTCCCACCGCGATCTAACCAGACCCTTCTCTTCCAAACGTCTCAATACGATATAGACTAAAGGTTTTGATATTTCTTGACGGAAAATATCCTCAAGGAGTTCTATCAATGCGTATCCGTGGAGATTTCTCTTCGACAATATTTTTAGGATCGCCAACGATACCAAGCAGGCTTTTATGCTTCTTTCTGAGTGTTTTCTTTCCCGCCCATGCAATTTTATGTGCCTCAAAGATAGTTAACAATATAACCTATGTAAAAATATAAGTGGTATTCATATATCTAATAATAAACTATTAAGTGTTTTTGGTTATTGTTGGTTTTTCAACAAACATTTAAAGTGGTGTTGCCAACATTTCATACCAAGAATTTCCTATTGTTGGTGAGAGACTTGAAATTTTATGAGGAGCTAGATAGGCAAAGGCTAAGCTATCTTAGCTTATTTATATTCGATCAGCCCATAGAACCCGTCAAGATTGATGAGTTGTCCTCGGCCTTAGTTGAGAATTTTGGTGGGAAAAAACAGAATCAGGGCGATTTCCATATTATTTCTAGCAGAAAAAACATCGTATTTCTGTGGCCGTATCAGGGGCAGCAAAAAGAACTTGTTATTATTGTGAGACCCAATACAATAATATATAAGAAGATACAGAGGGCTCTGCTAGCCATATTGCTTGGTTTGATAGTTGCTGCTATTATTGTTGCAGGCATCGTAGCATATTTATTATGGACTGAGTATTTTGAGTGGGCTCTCCTCCGAAGCCTATTCAGTCTTGCAACAAAGATCGCTGCGTATACATTAGGCGCATTTATAGCGGCGTTAGCATTAACCATGTTCTTATCATCGGATATCGACCGCAGATTCATTCAAGGAATTAATCGTACGAAGGACATTGTTTTAAGTGTTGTTGGGAAAGTATTCGGTGGAAAATATGAGAAGATAGAGACTCTTCCAGATGTGCTTAGAGAAAAACTTACTGATATAAAAGCAAAGCACCTAGTCACATTAGCCCAGATGACACGAGTGCGATTTCCCGGACTCTAACCCTCTGCTTTTTTTCCTCTAACATATGTCTCGTAGATCGCCCTTGCAGCCCTGATGATGGCATCTTTCTCCTCCCAGGTCAGGACATTCCATAGCGTCGGACCTAGTTTTCTGCCTATCTTTATGGGTATGGAGACATGTATAGGGATAGGTATTGACTCAAAGTTATGAGGTATCGATAGACTTAGGATTCTTCCCGTATTTAAAGCGATGCCCCTGACAATTTCTATGAACGCTCCTACGGGGCCCCATATGGTTGCTCCTTGTACGCCGATGATCTCAGTACTTATGGTCTTAATATATCTTTCTGCTGCCTCCACATCTATATGAGTGTCACATCTACTTATGAATTCTTTGAATGATATACCATTAATACTTACTGTGCTCCAAAGCACGACTGCTTCTTCGCCATGCTCTCCTCCAACGTAGCCCTCAATATGAGTTATGGGAATATTCAGGTTCTTTGCTAAGTATATTCTCAATCGTGCTGTCTCTAAACATGTGCCCACCCCAATGATTTTCTCACTTTTGGTTAGCTCGCTTACATAGGTGGATACAGCATCGACGGGATTTGTTACGATTAGAAACCAGGCGTCTTCATTCTGCGGAAAAACAGATTTTACTATATTGCCCACGATCCCAAAGTTCTTTACCACAAGATCCCTTCTACTCATTCCTGGTTTTCTGGCGACCCCAGCGGTTATTATTATCAGATCTACATCACCTATCTTTGTAACATCCTCATAGGTGCTTATGTCTATACTTATTCCATGGAGTGCTAATCCATGATAAATGTCTTCTCCTACAGCAAATGCTAGCTTTGGGATAACATCAACAAGAACTAATTCATCGACATAGGGCTCAAAACCCAGACTGAAAGCGAAGGCAGCTCCTAATCGTCCAGTACCAACTATGGCAATCTTCATTTTCATCCCAACAGAATTCTCTGGATAGGACATTTTTGAAAATTTTCCTGTTGTTTCATAAAAAATAGAATAAAAGATGGGGATTCTTCTGAGATGCAATGATATCCTAAGTCTTGCGATTTACAGCTTTAATAGTCGTTTAAGATTTTTCTTAGCCTCCTCTAAAACATCTAAATAGAGATTATTCCCATGAGAATCAATGGCCACAACCAGTGGACCAAATCTATTCACTCTTAGCAACCAAACCGCCTCTGGTATTCCGAGCTCATCTAACCAGAAAACATCTTCTACCTCCTCTATAGCTTTCGCTGCTAGTATTGCTGCTCCACCAACAAATGCACCATAGAACGCACCGAATTTTTTGCATGCTTCTGTTGTCTTCTCAAACATCCCACCCTTGCCTATTATACCTCTTATCTCGAATGTTTGTATAAACTCTGCTTCTAAGGCTTCCATTCTAGCTGATGTTGTTGGTCCGGCTACTAGGATTTTCCATTTGTCATTAATTTTTCTTACAACAGGCCCTACATGGTACACCATAAGGCCTCGTGGGTCAAAGGGGAGCTCTTCTCCTCTTTTTGCGAGTTCCAACATCTTTCTGTGAGCAGAATCGCGTGCTGTGAATATTCTTCCCGACACATAAACTATGTCTCCAGCTCTCAGCTTTCTCACAGCTTCCTCGCTTAGGGGTGTTTTTAAATGATATTCCGCCATTGCTATCACCCCTACTGATATATCCTTATCTCTCCATCTGAAACCTCAAGAAAGGCTCTTCTTAGGGCCCAACAGTTAAAGCTTATACCCACCAGAAAAGTTGCTGGATGTCTACATGCCCACTCTATCCTAGCACTAAAAACTGTCCATTTTCCTCCGAGACCCATAGGGCCTATTCCTATCATATTCGCTTTTTCAACAATTTCATGTTCGAGTTTCGCTATCTCTTCGTTTGGATTGCTTGCATTCATTTTATTTAGAAGAGCTTTTTTAGCTAGCTTCATAGCGACATCTTCTGTGCCGCCTATTCCTATTCCAAGAAAAGTTGGTGGACAAGGCTTTGGTCCTGCATCATATACCGCTTTTAGGGCAACTTCTATGACTCCCCCAATCCCTTTCGCAGGGGGAATGGAATATAGCTTCGCTACATAACTCGATCCTCCTCCTTTAGGGAAAACAGCTATTCTAAGGACATCTCCCTCTACATGTTCCCAATATATGGCAGGTATTCCTTGTCCAACATTATTTCCAGTATTCCTCTCCCTCCAAATGTCTATAGCGTTAGGTCTAAGAGGAACTTCTTTTGTTGCCCTGATCGTCGCATCTACAAGGATCTTTCTCAGTTTGGATGGCTTTATGGGGGAATCGTCGCCTAGTGTAACATAATAGCTAAGAAGACCTGTGTCTTGGCATATAGGTATCTTCTCTTCGCGAGCTATACGAACATTGTCCAGAATGGCTCTCAGCTGAGCTCTTCCAACATCACTAGTTTCAGTTTCGTAAGCCTTTCTAATGATTTCCTCAATATCTGGAGGAAGCGAGTATTCGGCTAAGCCGATAACTTCGACGAGCTTTTTGAGTAAAACTTCTTCTGAGGACCCCATACCCCAACACCAGAACTCCCTCTACCAAAACGCAAAAAATACCAAAAATAGAGAAGACATATAAATTCTCATATCTGGCTATGCTACTTTTTGGCCTAGGTACTATTGAAGGTTTAGATACGCCTCTCCAGTATCCATTTTTGTATGTGTTTAGTCATAAGTCATCATTTGGCTACTAGGGTTGTATTGTATGCTGAGACAACTAAGATTTCTCCAGTTGGGCTGAAAACAAATAGTTCTCTTAGATATGTTATTTGTCTTCCGCATATCGGTGCGAAGTACTCTACATCGTAGCTATAAGTTATCTCTATAAATACTATGTAGCATGACATCTCCAGATATAGATCTTCATTCGGATTAACCGTTGGCACTCCCGTGGTATTTATCAGTGTGCTATCACGCAAATACATGCGATTAAGATGATATTCCTTGATATCAACAATAATTTTTATTAAGATTGCATCCAAAATCGAAATATTTATTGTAGCCGTGCCAGATAGCGCCAATGCTGTATAATTAAGCGTACGATGTTCTGACATCTTTTCTTCGAATAACAGTTCAATAAGAGACCTCCTCATATTTGCTATCTTAAAATACTTATTGACTGTATCGTTATCAAAAATGTCCAGCCCATATTCGTCTCTCAGAAAACCATATTCGCCATTTTCAACCACAATAAGAAACCTCTTAGAATCTTCATCATCCCAGAACCTCCATGTGTAGATCCTAGTGTGCGTTGCTGGTAGAAACAATACCATTAGAACTACAATAACAATTAGTATAAACAATGCGAATACGATCTTGCGGGCCCTTCCAATCATCACCCTTCCCTCCAAAAAACTAAAAAATAGGTAGTAAGATGGAGCCTACCACTACTGTTCTTCACTGCCTTTTTCTTCTGGAAAAACATCCCATATTCTTATTGTTCTATCCTGCCCCCCACTAATTATTCTCTTCGAGTCGGGACTCCAATCTATCGTATTCACTTTTCCTATGTGGCCTCGAAGCTCCCCGATTAATGTCCCCTCGATATTCCATATTCTGATCGCCCCATCTTCGCACGCCACTGCTATGTATTCCCCGTTTGGAGCCCACTTCATCGCCATTATATTCGATGGGCACCTTATAGCTTTTATCGAACGCCAAGCTGGGTAGCTCCAGAACCTTATTATATTTCCTTCACAAGCACTTGCTAACACAGCACGATTTGGGTTCCAGTGAACAAATTTTATTGCTCCAAGATGACCTCTTAATCTTGATACTATTGACCATTTCTCGGTAAGCCATACGAATAGATTACCATCAGCCCCTCCAGTAGCTATATATACACCTTTTATCTTTTCCCAATCTGTTGCCAAAACAGATCCAAGATGCCCCCTCAGCGTTTGTATGCAATCCTCCTTTTTGACATCCCATATATTGGTTGTCTTATCAAGAGATGAGCTAACTATCTTCTCTGACTGCGGGTCCCAACTGACAGCTGTTATCCTATCTGTGTGACCAACAAGCTCAGCGAATACTCCTCTAAGTTTGACATCATAAACCATTATCTTCATATTATCAACAACAACAGCAAATGATGATGAATCAGGAGACCAGCTGATAAGCATAGACTCTCCACGAATTCCAATATATTTCCTATATTTCTCCCAGTTCTCAGCATTCCATAGAATTAATGTTTTGTCCTTAGCAGCACTCACAAAGAATCTACCATCTGGTGACCAAGCAACAGCATTTATCGGCTCCTTATGCTCCTCTATAACTACGTGAGAGACTGAACCCAAAGTTATCACCAACGCTCATCAAAACTTATAAATAAAAATGAAAAAATCTCCACGAAAAGTTTATGATAATCTACATATATTTAAAGAAGAAGTCTGAGAGTAACTATAGCCTCAGCAATAAAACGGAATAATTTTTGAGTATACTCTTGAGGCCTTATATGTGGGCGATGACCTATACTGGTTTTATCTATGGATCCTCATAGGTTTTTTCCTTATAGCTATCGCTTCGATCAGAGGAAAGTTGTTGAGAAGATATATGATTATGCCAGAGCTGGAGCAACTATATTTTTCCATGCACCTACAGGCTATGGAAAGACGATCGTTGTTCTATCAGCGCTTCTACCAATAGCACTAGAGTATGATAAGACTATCATTTGGGCTGTGCGGACGGGAAACGAGACTGATAGGCCTATAGAGGAACTTAGAGTAATCTCCAACGAACTTGAGGAGCCTATTTATGGGGTATCAATACGTGGAAAACGAGATATGTGTCTTCTAGCCCGAGAGCGAGGAATAATGGATTCTGAGGGAGTGGCCGTTCTGTGTGATAAGATGAAAAATAAATGTTTGTTCTTCTCGGGGCTTAAGCTTTTTCGAAGTATTCCCAAAAAACCTCTAACATTCAGCGAGCTTCTAGTATTGGCGGCAAAAAGGAGAATTTGCCCTTATTATTATCAGCTGAGGACAATTCCATACGCTCATATCGTATCAGTAAACTATAACTATGTTTTCTCACCCACCATACAATGGGCTCTTAGAAGCTATGTTGACTTCAGAAACGCAATACTAGTGGTTGACGAAGCCCACAATCTACAACAAGTTATGGCAAACATAAACTCAGACAAGATAACTATAGGTACGATAGACCGCGCAATAAATGAGCTCAAAGAATTCGCGTCCAAGCAGGCCATTGAGCTACTTCAGAAAGTAAGAAAACTTCGAGAAGTACTCATTGAGGAGGGAAAGAAAATTCTTGGAGAGGATGATGTTTTCGAACCTATGGAAATCATCGAAAAAGCGAATATAACAGAAGACGACTTCGAAACTGCTCAGAGAATTGTTGAGAAGATATATGCAAGAAAGATAGCTAGGGGTGTCTCACCGAGATCCTCGCTTAGGCATCTCTTCAGTTTCTTGCAGTTGGCTATTACAAGTAGGAGAAAGAGAGGAGTCGCATTCATAAAGTTTAAGGAGAAGAACCAATACGCATTCGAGGTTTGGGATATGCGTGCATCAGAAGTCCTTAGGCGTATTTGGAGGCTTTTCGGCGTAAAAGTGCTTATGTCTGGGACTCTAAAGCCATTTAAAGCGTTTGCTGAGATTGTTGGAGTTAACTCATATAGATCTATTACGGGTTATTTCCCCGTGCCTAAAGAAAATGTATTGGCATTGATACTTAAGGGCGTTACAACACGAGGAGAGGAATTACCAGAAGACATGATAATCAAATATCTTGATTATCTTAGAAGGATTCTAAGCTTAGTTAGAGTGAATACTGCCGTGTTCTTTGCTAGTTATAGGATTATGAGCACACTTCTCCCTGGACTTCTTGACATCCTGCAAAACCTTGGAAAGCATATTATTATTGAGAAAGAAAGAATGCGAGGAGACGAAGCAAAGAAAGCGTTGCGGGAATTAGAGGAGAAAAAGAATGTTGTTCTCTTAGCCAACGTATCGGGACGCTTCGCTGAGGGCGTAGATCTACCTGGCGAAACATTAGAAGGGATAATTATTGTTGGCATACCTTTTGATAGACTAACCATACGAACAACAATTTACATAGATTACTACAAAGAGCTCTATGGTGAGGAGAAGGGTGTTTATTATAGCTATGTTCTGCCAGCACTAAGAAGAGTAGCGCAAGCTATGGGGCGGGCTATAAGATCCCCAAAGGACCGAGCAATAATAATTGCAGCCGACGAAAGATTCACTGAGAAGCGCAATTTAGGGCTTCTACCAGAATTTTTCCAAAAGAATGCTAGAAAAGTAGACATAGATGAGGCATCGGAGCTCATAGAGAACTTCTTCTCAGGAAAAATTGATGGTAATAAAAAGAATGTTTATCCACGGTAATCGAAGTAGTTTCTTCTTATAATTTTCTCCTTAATCTCTTTGAGGAGTTCTATAAGTTTGTCTAAATGTCTTCCTTCTAAAATATTTTGGGAAAGCTCACTAAGATTCTCTTTTAGTGTTGATAATATTTCCTCTGCCAACGCCTCATCAGCTATCTTTATCACATTACTCCCTTGAACCACTTTTACGTAAGGAGGATCTACTTTGAGAACCATACCTTTTGTCACAATTTTTGCGCTATTTTGCTCAACTTTTATCACCGTATCACCCCAAACAAACTTATATTCTTGGGGCCCGACTCTCGCCGCCAATCTTCCACGTTTTATGCTTATTTTCCTGGGCGAGCTCGATATGACTGCATCGTCCCACCATATCTTGACCCTATCGCCCTTAACGGACATGAATACCCAACCCTTATCCAGATCACTTATACTTATAAGGGTTTCCCTCGGAGCTTTCACTCTCTCTGGTTCTCCTTCCTGTACCTTTATTGGGCCAACTTTGACATATTCACCTCTTTCGGTTTCTATTACAGTTATCGGTCCTACCTTAACATACTCCATGCCTCTGCCAGAGTAAGCTTTTATGAATGGTATATCCACGAAGCTTTCCTTGCCGAACTTTCTCCTGATCGCATCTAACATTTCTTTGGCACTAGAAAATACTTCATCAAAATACGCAGCCCCACTTTCCAATTGCAAACTAAGCTCACTTAGTATCTGTCTACATGCACCTTCATCCATAACCACACAGATCCTATCCGCCTCTCCTCTGAAATTTCTGCCATCAAGCTCAACGCTATAGGATATTTCTCCGAGAATAAATATTCCTTCTGCAGATCCATCCCTAATCAGAGGTATTATGTAGGACCCTCCCTGGACTATGAGTTCTATATCACCAGGTAAAACGAGGCTCTGGGTTTTTGGGAGGCTATATATCTCTGTTCCGACACTAATATTTGCTAATCCGGGTAAGGATGTCTCCTCGGTTCTTATAAGCAGTATGGCAAGTATCATTGCTACGAATAGTACCCCTACGGCTCGCCAAATCCCCGCTAGGAAAATCTCCCAGCCTGGCCCCACAATGTTTATCGCATCAAGGATAAATGCTATTATACCTATACCTAGAGTATCCCAAAAAGCTGTGCTTATAGCATTCCGAATAGCCCTTGTCGGCCTACCAAGGGATAATTCTATTGCAAAGCTTCTTGTAACGGACCCTATCACGTATAGTATCAGTGATATTATCAGTAGCTTATCGGCATCCTCGAATATCATTAGAAGAGCCGATAGAACGTTGAGTTTCACAAATATCCAGTAAACAAAGAGACCCACACATGTAGATCCAACAGCTTTTCCAATGATAAGCAGGAGGCTTCCTGAAACACCTAAAATTTTTTCCTCGAAATCAATGTTTGACATAGTAGCTATTATTGCTGAGATTATTAATGCGTCTGGAAGCCACATGGGAATCTTTGGGATACTCGTAGCTATATTAATGATTATAAGTATGATGCCAGCTCCAAGGAGTGTAGCTCCGATAGCACCACTAGCGTCAATATAGTGAATCTTCATCAGAAGAGAGCCGGCGCCAATCAGTATAAACGCTACTATTAGAAGGGCCCATTTCTCAACAGTACTATAATATCTGCTAAGCCAATCGATAAATATTATGCAGAGCAGACCAGCAACAACTAAGATTGGCCCAAGCGATCTCCCATTCATAGTTTCTCACCCCGCAGGAAGCGATTATATACATCAACAATGAATAGATACACGTCTCTCCCCCTCTCTGAGATAACATATTTTCCCCTTGCACGTTCTTGGAGAACAAGTCCAAATCTTTGAAGCTTAGACAGATGATGCCTTAGGGATGATGGTCCAAGACCGAGTACTGATTCGAATTCACTAAAGTATCTATCCCTCTCCCATAGGAGTTTGAGGATCATTATTCTCTCTGGACTACTAAAAACACTAAAGAATTCCGCTAAAAGCTCTGGGTTGATATCAATTCTAGGTCTCTCCTCATACTCTACTTTTCTCTGACGCTTCAATTCTGCGATTTCACGTTTAAGCTTTTCGATTTCGGATAAAAGCTCTCTAATTAAACTAACCGTGCTTTCTCCTGACATTACTAATCACCCTACTACACATAATTGAAGTATAATTACATGTATTTAAACTTTACTTTTTTGAACTATATCTACAGAATATAGCTATTCGCAAAGGTAACATAAACAATTGCAAGAAACTTTATGGCATAACAGATATCAGCCCAACCCTATATGATGTGGTGGGGCCTTATATATAAGTTCTGGGAGATGCTTTCCAGCAACGCTAATTATCAGCTTACCCGTTGGTAGCATTCCATGATTATTATTTAAGAAGAAATAAATCTCATCGCTTGGATCCGCCTTTCTTCCTATCTCCTCAAATATCTCTGCTAGTTCTTCCTCAGAATAGATATGATGATACCACATAGTTCTTCCATGAAGACGAACATAAATGGTGTTTGTTGTCCTAAACACCTTATTTATGAAGTCAGGAGCGTCAACAGACACCATTGTTGCTCCAAGCTGTTTGAGCCATTTTTCCCATTTCTGCTTAAACCACTCATCATTTCTAAACTCAATAGCAAACATCCTGCCTATAGAAATTTTATGAATGAACTTCTCTATTCTCTCTACCATGACATCTGTTGGTCTGAGTGATGGGGGGCATTGGAAGAGATAAAAACGTATAAGCCCTTTTTTCTCCATCGGTTCGAAAAGATTTCTAAACTTCATCCATGTTCTTACAGCTTTCTCACTGAATCTATATCTATGGGTTATCAGCTGATTGACCTTTATCGCCCAGACAAGTGAGCTCCCTCTCCGAGCCCAACTCTTTGGGAGGGATGGATAAGGAAATCTGTAGAACGACATGTTCAGTTCGACCGCATTAAAACCCGTGTTCTCTATGTACCATTGAAGACTCCCACCCCTATTCCAAAAGTAGTTCCATCCACTAGTTCCCACATATAGTATCATGCATGAACTCGCCTTAGCCTATCAAAGATTTTATCTCCTATTTTTCTTATAGATGATAGTTCTCCTAGGTGAACTCTCTTATGATTAGTAGAAGACTCGAACTTACCACCTTCTCTATAGTTGCCGCCGATCTAGAAAAAGGAGACTGGGGTGTTGCGGTAGCATCAAAATTTATAGCTGTTGGAGCCCTAGTTCCTTGGGCCAGAGCAAAAGTAGGTGCTATCGCTACTCAGGCATGGGCAAACATATTATTCGGTCCAGAGGGACTAAGATTGCTCGAGCAGGGTCTATCGGCTAAGGATGTTCTAGATAGGCTTCTAATGAACGATGATATGAGGGAACATAGACAGGTAGGCATAGTTGATTGGAAAGGCGAAGTTGCTGCGTGGACAGGATCACAATGTTTTTCTTGGGCTGGACATGTAATTGGCGAGCACTATGTTGCCTTAGGAAACATCCTTAAGGGCCCTGAGGTTGTTGAGGCTATGGCGAGAGCATTTGAAATAACTAAAGGTGAGCTCGTGGACAAACTATTAGCCGCATTGGAAGCAGGAGATAATGCTGGGGGAGATAGGAGAGGAAAACAGTCGGCGGCAATACTGGTTGTTAGGGAAAAAGGTGGGTATGGAGGCTATACTGATAGATATGTCGATCTTAGAGTTGATGATCATCGAGAACCTGTTAGGGAGCTTAAGAGAATATTTAGGATTTGGGATTTAACTCTGCTCACAAGAGAGGATCCAAATGATATCGTTAGGCTTGAGGATGTCGCTGAGAAGATACAGCTGGCTCTAAGGAAGCTTGGGTACTACAAAGGAGAGGTTACTGGGAAGCTTAATGAAGAGACTCTTAAGGCTCTGGAGGAGTGGATGCTCATAAACAATTTTGAGAACAAGATGAGGAAAGATGGATACATCTGGGGGAGTATCTATAGGTATCTTCTTGACCTAGCCGAAATACATTGATTATAATTAATCTATGTTTCTATGTTTTCATGCAATTCAAATATCATAAAGCCTAGTAACGCTAAGAAACTTGCTAGATAGAAGATATACATCATTATGAGTATCTCAGCCTCAGATGAGGTATACCCGATACTTACCAGAGATTTCTTCCATATGTCTGGGAGAATACCTGCTGTCAGTATTGGAATTACACCAAAACTAAGAGTTCTTATCATGTTTTACTGTCCTAAACATCTTCCTTTAGCCGCTTCTGGGACCATATCGGCTATATAGAAATATGCTATGCTTGTTGATAATAACCCTGTTTATCCCAACCAATATACTTATTGGAATCAGCCATATGATCTGTCTTGGAATTGTGTACGGGATTGGCACTAGTATGCTCAGAGAGAAACCGATTTCAAGAACCCGAACTCTACCCTTTTATCGGAGATCCCACCTATAATTAGGTTTGCAAAAGCTGAGTCGACCCTATTGTGGTAAGAGCTATTGCTAATGGAAATACATAGGATATCCTCCTATTTTCGAAGTTGACATGAACGAATTTCTTTTCCCGTTCTTAGAGCAACTTCGGTTTTTTGTCAATTGCCACAAGTATTATTATTGGCTTCCAAACATTATTATCGCAGATATGTAAAAGAGATAGGGAAACCCACAGCTTTTGTTGGATAGTCGTGGAGCAAACCTCCTAGGAAACACCAAATATTCGTCCTACGGCCTCCACAGAGTATAACTGGCCGACAACGATGCCTCTGGTATCTTTTGTTGTTAGATCTGCTAGGAGTGCTGACCAAGCAACATTGCCCATTGACTAGACGCTCTCAAGAATAGTTAAGCTAACCATAAGGAAATATGAGTAGAATGATGGTACCTTCAGAATATCTTGACCAGTAAACAAGCTCCAAGCATATGGAGAAAGAAGAATATAGGAAATCCCTGCTATTGTTTCTCCGATAACTATAAATGGTTTTCTTTTCCCGATCTTATCCCTTAGAGAGCCCCAAATTGTGGTTGTGCCATCGAGTTAGCAAGCATTGGAAGCATCATTACTAACATAGCTTCTAAGAAACTTCGTTTTGGCACCTTGAGCATGAAGAGCGTAAGAAAGGCATAGAATAGGCCTCTTCTCACAGCAACTATGAACTGAAATCCGCTTAAACCTACTAAGTTTCTTGTTTTCAACCTGTAATCCCGAGTATTAGCTAGTTTATCTCCTTTCTATGCGATTTATCAGACTTATCAGTAATTTCTTTATGTGTGCTACAACTCTATCATAAAATCTTTTTGCGAACTCTGCATTGTACTTGGGGCTTCCCTCATCGGCTTTGTATAGGATTATTGTGCCTGCCGATGGATATGTTTCATAGCCCCTGCTTAATACTATTATCTCGTTTTTAAGTTCGTCCTCTGGAGGCCGCTCCACTATATCAGGATATGTAGCAATAATCATCGCTGTTTCATCTATTCCTGCATGGCCTCCTGCCTCACCAAATACCTCCTGCTTGATACCCTCCACTTCAATCCACCAATGAACAGCTATACTACGGATGGCATCTTCTGTCCAGAGTTTAGCTAGTGCTTCTTTAATGGGAATAATATTACCTCCATGACCATTCATTATTATGAATGTTTTGAATCCGCTAAGTCTGAACCCTTTTATGATATCTATCAGAAATAGTTTGAGGGTTTCTGGATCTACTCTTGATGACCCAGCATAGCCTACTAATGAGTTTGTCACACCATAATGGATTGGGGGAGCTATCAACGCCTTTATCTCTGGTGCTACCTCTCTTGCCAGTGAAAGAGGTATCAGGTTGTCCGTCCCAAGTGGAAGATGAGGGCCGTGCGGTTCCAAAGCTCCAATAGGTATTATGAGGCGTCTATATCCAGATTCCATTAATTGTTTTACCTTTCTATATGTGAGATATTCTATCTCCAGATTCAATATGCTCTCCCTCGGGAGCTATTCGAAGCTAAGTACTTTGTTCTCATTGAGTGCTATGAATTTTCCTTTTCCCATATAGTAGGCTTGGCTTGCCTTTGACGCTATGAGAACACCATCCTCATCAAACAGATCTTCTTGGTACCAAGCATGGATTATTTCGCCAACGAATAAATCATGATCCCCTGTCCTGACGACATCGACAACCTTACATTCTAGGATCGATATGCTTTCGGCTATGAGGGGTGCTTTTATCTTCTTACCAGCAAACTTCCTTATCTTAAATCTCTCAAATTTATCAACTTCAGCACCACTTATGCTTCCTGTGTCCCAAATTAATTTGGACATCTCAAAGGGAAGAAAATTCACCCCAAATTCTTTGTGCTTCATGATGAGTTTGTGTGTAAACCTCTTAGGAGCTATTGATACCCCATATAGTGGTGGGTCAAAGGATAGATATGTATGCCAACTAGCAGCCATGGCGGTGGCTCTATTAGAATCTCCCGCAGTTATTATTACGGTGAGTTTTGGATAGGTTAGATACATAATAGCTTTTCTCTTATAGGGCCTAAGCATGGCTTATCACCATTGTATTGCTAGGAGAATAAATCTTAAATCGTTTTTGCCTAATAATTAAAGCTGTCTTTCAAAATTTTCTCAAAGATAGAACTAAAGGGATATGGTCTGGGCGAGGAACATTCAGATATAGAGGAAGCCGTAGAAGCAGGGATCAAGAATAACTAAGAAATTATTGGTTATTAGGATATGGAAAGATCTTTTAAAGCTGATTCCCCTCCCCATATTCAAGAACTGGTTTTCCTGATACATATGTCTGCACAATATTCATTTCTGAACCCCTCAGAACTATCGCTCTGTAGATATCATCCACAAAGGCAACATTTGGTTTTGTTAGATCGAAAATAAAGAAGTCTGCTTGGTACTCCTCCTCAATTATTCCCGTCTTTAGGCTGAGAACTCTACTAGGCATAGATGTCGCCGCAGCTAAGAACAGATGGGGGTCTGGTGCCGCACCCTGAATTCTAGCCAATCTGACCGCCATATCAAACTCTCTGAAGATATCGGGAGAATTCAACATTACATTATCCGTTCCAAACGCAAACATTGCTCCTAACTCTATGGCATCGGCTATGGGCGGTGGTTGAAGACCTAAATACATATTGGCGCGAGGACAAAAAACTAGAAGTACACCCTCTTTGACTAGAAGAGATAATTCTTGTCTTTCTGCGTATGTTAGGTGCACAACATAGTCAAAGTTGGGGAATAATTTTAGTGCTCTCATAATATCTGTAGTTCCGAACTTCTCCATGCTTCTCTCCCGTTGATCCTGTGTCTCAGAGCCGTGGAAGGCAATATATTTCCTCCTTTCCTTAGCTTTCTTAAACATCGAGACTAATTCATCGTTGCTATATTTGTTAAGAGAGCTTAGCCCCAGACCGTCTGCAACCTCTAGAACTTCTTCAACTGAGGATTTATCGGGTCTTCCCATGATGTAGCAGTTAATATAGGTCTCAGATACAGCGTCCCTTAAGAGAGAGACCCCCTCAACCCCTCCCTCACGAAAATCAAAGAAAGTTGTTATCCCTCTACTAACCATCTCTTTTAGCGCTGTTATCATTGCACCTACTAGGACCTCTGGAGGGGCTTCTGATAGAACACTAAATTTCACGCTGTCGCTTCTAGCTACAGCCTCAAATATACTCATCCCATAGGCTTTCTCTCGCGCGATGCTATCCCCTACATGTGTATGCATATTTATGAATCCTGGTACTAGCACCGCTTCGTCGTAAAATATGTCGGCACGACTCTTATCTCCACCAATAATCACCCTAACAATTTTTCCATTTTCTATCTCCAACAACACATCCTCAAAAATTCTGAGGTTTTGTCCAAGCAAACCATATGTCGCACCAATTATCATGGGTATCAGCTCACGAACTATTAGATACCAAAACACAGGCCATCTCTAACCTTAGGCGATGCCATGGGGTTGTATCCGGCTATACAAAATATTTCTGTAGATACATTTTTATGTTTACGTTCTTTATGATTATTTTTTGGGCCTTAGTATTTTTAGGGTGAGCGTATATGAAGATTACTGTCGATCTGCATGATAGGAGACTCCGCGACATAGTAATTTTCAACCCAGAAACGCCTGTGGACATAGGAATTGTTGGTGTTCCCTTTGATGGTTCAACTAGGGGGAGGCCCGGTGCGCGTTTCGCGCCCAGGTGCATACGAGATAGCCTATATTCTATGACAACATATATTGACGACTCCGAATTGGAATCTATTCGTATCGGAGATTTTGGAGATGCCGAAACCTCCTATGGCTCTGTTGATAGAAACAAAGAAGAGATTTTTAGAGTTGTGAGAAGAATATTGACAAAGTGTAATAGAATAATAGTTCTAGGAGGGGATCATTCAATAACTGAGCCCTCATTTAGGGCCTTTAGTAATGATAAAGATTCTGTAGGCCTCATAGTTTTTGATGCCCATCTTGACCTGCGAGAACTCAAAGAAGGAGCAGTATCAAGTGGTACTGTCATAGGAGACATTCTCAGGAAGATGCCAAACAAACTCAGACCAGAAAACCTTGTATACATCGGCATCAGAGAATTTGTTAATCCTCAGTACTACATTGAGAAAGCAAAGAGTTTAGGGGCTAAGATATATAGGGCTATGGACATTCTCCTCAATACACCAGAGACATTTAAAGCGTTGTTAGAAGAGGCACTAAGCTATGCTTCAGACGGTGTGGATGCTGTCTATGTCAGCTTTGACGTTGATGTTATAGATGGTACTTTTACACCAGGACTAAATGCTCCAAGCCCCTTAGGACTTAGACCCGAACATATAGCATTCGCACTAGGATTTCTTGGAACTAAAAAAATTGTGGGAGCCCTCGATGTCACCGAAGTCGCACCTCTGTATGACCCAATAGGAAATACATGTGGAATCGTAGCAGCATGTATACTTAGCTTTATAGTTGGATACGCAAAGATGCGGAGGTGATCTGCGTTGAATAAGAGGGTTAAAACAGGTGTTTCCCTGCCGGAGGATATCCTTAAGATAATAGATGAGTACATGGAGCTTGCGGGTGTGAGAAGTAGATCTAAAATACTTTCGGATGCTGTACTAAGCTTTGTTAATGAGAGATTATGGCTAAGAGTGGAAAGAGACATCATGGGCGTTCTTATAGTTATCTATAACGAAAAGAGGGGTGAGACTGTGAAAAGACTTCTAGATGTCCAACATAACTATTTAGGTGAGATTACCGCTACTCTTCATGTACATGCAACACACGACAAATGTCTTGAGGTAATATTAGTTAGAGGAAAATCAATAAAAATACTTCGTCTCTTAGGAGAAATACAAAATATAGTTGGCGTTGAATATACCAGATTCATACCTTTTGCTGAGATCTAATAATCTAGCTTACAAGGATCCCAGATATAACTTAGTAGTGTGCATGGATCCTCTAAATCGGCTTCCCTAAAAAGTTTTCTAGTAGCAAACTCTTTTTTACTGCCTGAGAATATTGTTTTGCCATCTCTAATTATCGTTACTCTGTCTGCGAGTCTGAGTGCTATAAATGGATCATGTGTAGCTATGATTATTATTTTATTTTTCTCCTTAGCATTGTCTATATAATCCATTATTTTCTTCCTATAATTCGCACCTAGATTCGCAAATGGTTCGTCAAGAATAACAATTTCCGGGTCATGAATGGTGACTGCGGCAAGCATAACTATCTTTTTCTCTCCGAAGCTAAGTTCGTAGGGTGACCGGTCCAACAAGTCGCAGATTCTAAATCTCCTTGCAGTATCTAAAATCTTTTCTTCGAGCCTATCTCCCTTATAGCCAAGTTGTCTAAGTCCGTATGCTAGTTCTTCTCTAACGGATATATTAAATATCTGGTCGTCAGGGTTCTGAAAAAGCATCCCGACCTTCATCCTATACCTAGAACCCAATAGTGATATGTCCTTTCCATCATACAGCACATATCCCTTCTCTGGCTTAAGCAGACCAGCGATTATGTATAATAACGTTGATTTTCCGCTCCCATTAGCACCTAGAAGAACGCATATCTCACCGGGATTTGCGCTCAAAAAAGCTCCTCTAAGCGCCCTTATCTTCCCAGAATATGAATACCATATGTCCTCAGCTGTTATTCCTCGGGACATACTAGACACTAAATATATGCAAGAATAAAAACCGATGCTGTAGCTAATATAAGAAGAATATCCCTTAAACCTACATTATGTGTTTCTATGCAATATTTTTCCATATCGAAGCCTCTAGACTTCAAGCCAAGAAAAATTCTATGTGAGTTGTTTATCGAACCTATGAATAAATCACCTATAATACTACTTATGAGCTTCCATTCCCTTCGGAGCCCTCCAATGAGTATCCTAGAGTATCTAGCAAGGATTTTTCTTGAGGCTTCTCTGAGATTTCGGTTCAGAGCCGCCACGAAGAATGCGAAGAGAGCTATTATCTTCTTGGGAACTCTAAGCTGGCTTAGACAACGTGCTATGTTTCGTATACCCAGGTACGCGACAAAAACTTCGAATATCACTATCGCTGTTATACTTCTGAGGATAAATATGATGTGAAAAGGAAGCCATACTCTCTCATTGAAGAATACTATGTTTATCTTCGCTAAGATGCGTCGTGGACTAAGAAACATATACGATGAGATTGAAAGAAGAAAGAGAAGCGAGAATGAAAATAGTTTATAGAAACGAGAAGCATCAATTTCACTTATTAGGGGCATAGATAATCCTATAAGCAGACAAGATACAAGCACTAACAGATTATCCGTGAATGCTACTGCAGAAACAAAAAATATTGAAGAGAGAAAGGTTATTGTTGGGTTAAACTTTGTTTCTCTCGAATGGTTAATTATTTCAAAGGCCTCGCTCAGATCTCTTATTGTCTTCTCAAGTACTCCCATCTAAGCTTCACTTCCACGCCTTTTTTCTATTAGCTTTATGCCTAGATAGCAGATACCCCATATGACGAGAATTCCTATCAAACCTGCTATGATGTATCCTATCTCGGGAGGTAGACCGGGGACTGAGTAGTCATAGAATGGTGTCCAGTTAAATTCCAACTCCTTAAGACCTAACATCTCAGCGGTTTCATCAAGTGGTTCGTGGTACCCCACGATATCCGCGAGGATAACACCAAATAATGGACTTATGAAAAGCAAACCTATGATCAAATATAGAACCCTTCTGTTCTGGATGAGATTCATCCTTCGCTCACCTCCACTATAGGAAACGAATATCCCCTCCTAGCGAGATAGATGACTACAAGACCCGTTATTACGCCTTCTATAATGCCTAAGATGAAATGGCTTATAGCCATTGCAGGTAAAGCTATGCTTAGTCCATATCCAAACTGCACGGATAACCCTAGCTCCACTCCAGCAGTAGTGCCAGCTAATGCTATACCAAGCCAGCCTCCAAGAAAGGCTCCTAGAAACATCACTTTTTCGTTTGAAGCTCCTGGGGATAACTTATCCATAATTAGCCTATATATAATATACCCTACTAAAACATCGACTATGGCCATGTTAAGTATATTGGCACCAAGTGTTGTTATTCCTCCATCGTGAAACACAACACACTGCACAAATAGCACAAGTGAGAGCACTACGAAGCCTAGAAAGGGCCCAAGAAGAATTCCTGCGAGAGCCCCTCCCACGAAGTGAAGACTTGTCCCCCCTGGTATTGGCCAGTTTAGCATCTGAGCAACAAATATTGTTGCGGCTAGGTTGGCGATTAATAATACGTGCTCTATGGTTGCTTTCTTCATGAAGTATCTATATGCGAATACACCATATATTACCACTAATGCGTATGTAATAACACAGATCCAAGCGTCTAGGAACCCATCTGGTATATGCATCTTGAGACACCTTGGTGTTACCATATTGAAAAATGGTGTTACTAATCAAGATAGCAAAATAAGGCAATAAACCCTACGGATATATATTCTTCCTAAAGCGGAAAGAAACCTATTAGCTACAGCTATTCTCCTGTCCTATGAACTCTCTCCATGAGCCTACAAAAAGCACATATTCCTGCTTTGCTTTCGGTAGGATAACCACACTTTTTGCATTGGACTAATTGCGGCTCATCTACGATCATTTGGCTTCGCAACTTGAGGATTGATCTAACCAAGTTTATTTGAGAGGCAGGATTCATTCGTAGAATTGAATCCCAAATGCTCCTATATTTGTGTGTTGTGGCTCCTATGCTTAGGGGGCATGCCTCCTCAATGACTGGAATATTGTTGAGTTCAACATAAAGCCTATTCTCCATCTCTGATAGGTAAAACTGTGGTCTTATTCTTCCAACGAGCTTCATATCTATCTTAGGTGGGGAGAACTCTGACTGTGCACGAATTATTGTGTATATGTCCTGCGTAAGTAGGGCTTTCAGAAGGATTGTCGATACATCATCTATATTATGCCCTGTTGCGACATAGTCGAAGCCATTTTCATATGCAACCTTATTGAATACCCATCTTTTTATTATTCCGCATACCGCACATGGTGGACGTCTACTCGTCCTGGCTATTTCTGGTATTGTATGTCCTATCTCTTTTTTCAAATAATATGTTATTAGAACTACACCTATCTCCTTCGCAAATTTCTTTACAACATCTTCACTCTTCTGAGAGTAGTCATATATTCCTAAGTTTATATGAAATGCTGTTATCCCTATACTGTCTTCTACTTTACTTATCTCGTTGAGTGCGTGGAGTAAGGCCATTGAGTCTTTTCCTCCTGACACAGCAACAAGTATTTCTCCCCTTATTCTATGTTTGTCTAGTATTTTCTTTATTCTGCCCATGTAGTATTTCTTAAAGTGCTCGTCGCATAGAGGTAGATTTGCATATCGTAACCTGACTATTGCAGGTCTTTCACAAAATCTGCATTTTCTCAATTAGATCCACCAACAGTAGTTTCCCCATCGAAGTGCTATATTGGTCTTATGGATTTCTTGATTTGCGTATTAAGTTCGTTGGCACTTAAATAAAAGATATTTATCATTCGAATTTAGTAGAATATGAAATTTTTTCAAATCTTTCTGACGTGGAGTACTCCCGAACTGGTGAGGCCTTTGGAGTTATCAGTAATTATCCCGACGCTCAATGAGGAAAGAAATATAGGCTATGTTCTCTCGAGGATCCCTTGGCGAGTGTGGAGATGGGGAGAAATTTTGGTTATTGATTCATCTACGGATAGAACGCCAATCATCGCAAGGAAGTTTGGTGCTAGGGTAATAAAGGTTCCAAAACGTGGAAAGGGCTATGCTATGAAGATTGGTGCACAAGAAGCTCAGGGAGATGTTCTCGTGTTCATGGATGGTGATGGTACCGACCCTCCAGAGTACATACCTGTTATGGCCAAAGCCACAAAGAACTATGATGTTGTGATATGCGCACGGAATCCCAGCCATCAGCATGGGAGTTATCGGTATAGATTAGCATCATATGTTTATATGCCTATGCTTTGCAAACTATTTCATGAGATAGGTTTTAATGTACGAGGAGACCCACTTGCTGGATTCAGAGCAATGAGGAAAAAGATATGGAATAGACTTAGGATCAAATCTAACGACTTTTTCATAGAAACCGAAATTAACATAAAGATTCTGATTCTTGGGCTCAGCGTCCTCGAGATACCTATCCCGACACTTCCCAGAGGCGACAGTATTATTAGAAGTAAATTCCTAAGAAGCATTAATCAACAAATGAGGATTCTAAGAACGCTTTTATATCTAAAAAACTCGAAAATTCTGCCTAGGATGAGCAGGGCTAAGTTCACGTTCCTAAGCGAGGAGATACATCTAGACAAATTTGATGTTGATGAGAGAATTATAGATGCTGGAGAAATTCTTCTTGAGAAGCTAAGAATGATGATTCCGAGGATAGGGGCACCAGCAGCCTCCGGTATCGTCAACAGGCATTATGGCGATATTATTATCAATCAGATAAATCTCCAGGGGCTAAATCAAAAGCTAAGGGTATATTAGAATACCTCTTTTTATGGTGAGCTTATAGAATTCATTTTTTATTTTGAAAGAAAAAAGATAATTTCTCATAGATATTTTCTGGGATCCGTTATTTTTCCTTCTATTGCGGAAGCTGCTACGGTTGCTGGGGATGCCAAATATATGAATGCTTCTGGCGATCCCATCCTACCTTTAAAGTTCCTATTTGCCGTTGAGATACAAACCTCTCCAGGGGCTAATACTCCTTGATGCTTACCTAAACATGGACCACAGCCAGGGGGTATTATTACTGCTCCTGCATCAAGGAATGTGTCTATCAGCCCTAATTTTAGAGCTTCCTTTAAGACTCTCAGAGATGCAGGTCCTACAATCAATCTTACATCTGGATGTATTTTCCTATCCTCAAGAATCTCCGCTGCTACTTTTAGGTCTTCCAATCTTCCATTAGTACATGTTCCTATAAATGCTTGATGTATCTTCGTACCCTCAACCTCTTTAACAGTTTTGGCATTTCCCGGAGAATGTGGCGCTGCTACCATCGGCTCCAACCCAGATACATCTATTTCGTACACAGCTTCATATTCAGCATCATTATCTGGGTATACAGGTTCGAAATCCGTCCCTATGTTTTTCCGAACATACTCCAATGTCTTGTTATCGGGCGGAATAATCGCCGCTTTAGCCCCCATCTCCATCGACATGTTTGTTATTACAAGCCTTGAGCTTATACTCAGTTCTTCTATTGCTGGTCCATGAAACTCAACAGCCTTGTAGTTAGCACCATCGACGCCTAGCCTACCTATCGTGTATATTATGAAATCTTTTGAGTATACTCCCCTGGGCCATTTACCTTTCGCAACAATTTTGATGGTTTCGGGGACTCTCAGCCATATTTTACCCGTGGCCCAGACCATAGCCATATCTGTAGCTCCGATGCCTGTGGCAAAGGCGCCTAGTGCGCCATGTGTTGTTGTATGTGAGTCTGTGCCTACTACGAGCATTCCCGGTTTGTCGTATTCTTCTGCAAGAACTTGATGACATATTCCGTACCCAATATCATGGAAATGCTTTATTCCTTGTTTCTTAACGAATTCTCTAAGCCTCTTATGTGTTGTTGCTGTTTTTATTGTTTCCGCAGGGATTCTATGGTCGAATATTATTACTATTTTTTCTGGATCCCATACTTTTTCTAGGCCGAGTTTTACGAAGTTTTTTAGAACCATGTCTGCGTTCTCATGAGACATCGCTAGATCAACATTAGCGATAATAAATTCGCCTGGCTTCACAATATCCTTTCCTGCTTTCTTGGCTAGGATTTTCTCAGCTATCGTCATCCCCATATCCGACCCCCTATTTTCCTATCTTTATCTCACCAGATTCTATCTTCTTCTTTAGATATGGTATTAAGCCCCCAGCTTTGAGGATTTCCATCATAAATGGTGGGAGAGGCTGAGCCTTTATTGTTTGTCCAGTCCTTAGATTCTTTATTTCTCCGGTCTCGAGGTTTATCTCTAATTCATCACCCTGCTCAACAATTTTCGTTACTCCAGGAGCTATCAGTATAGGGAGACCAAGATTTATTGCATTCCTAAAGTATATCCTTGCAACGCTTTCAGCTACTATTGCACCTATACCAAAGTACTTTAGACACGCTGCTGCCTGCTCTCGTGAGGAACCGCAACCCCAATTCTTACCAGCAACTATTATATCTCCTGGCTTAGCTTTTTCTAGGAATTCAGGGTACGTCGTTTTGAAACAGTAGTACTTTGTTTCCTCTGGATCCGTTATATGCATGAATTGTCCTGGGAAAATGAAATCTGTGTCGATATTGTCGCCAAACTTCCAGACTCTACCCCTTATTATCTTCTCCATATCCCCCACCTATTGCTCTTCGATTTTTTCGAGAGTACCATACATTTTCTTCAGAATTACTTCTGGTATATATTTTTTCTCCATCTCCTTTATTTTTGAAAGACCTATAAACTCATTGAATTTTCTCCAGTTGATACACATATGCTCCCATTCCTTGGGAGATTGCGATTTCTTTACCATATCTAGCACCTCGAACATAGCCTTTGTCGCAGCATATAGCAGAGTAAGTGGAAGTGAAATCATCTTAACTCCCACTTCTTCGAGCTCCTTGAATGTAAAATATGGCGTTTTTCCTCCCTCGATCATATTAAATGCTATCGGTACTGGAACATTTTCCACAAGCTTCTTAACCTCTTCTAATGATTGTGGCGTTTCGACATATATGTAGTCAGCGCCTGCCTCAGCATACATTTTTGCTCTCCTAAGAACCTCCTCAAAGCCTGCAACAGATCTAGCATCTGTCCGTGCGCCTATTACAAAATCAGGGTCTATCTCGTTCTTAGCATCTACAGCAGCCTTTATTTTTCCTACCATTTCCTCAGCAGATATTAT
>Ga0190311_1000104_pt1 | contig 30505 bp, 34 predicted proteins | sample 48700789_MG_FD_165037 | JGI IMG/M metagenome (GOLD analysis project Ga0190311, IMG submission 165037) | Hydrothermal vent sediment bacterial communities from Southern Trench, Guaymas Basin, Mexico - 4870-07-8-9_MG | ecosystem: Environmental > Aquatic > Marine > Hydrothermal vents > Sediment ...
AGTCTATGATTACTCACTGGAAGAAACAAGATGTACTTTGGCAAGAACATCAAGGTATTGCGCTAAACGTATACTTGGGGCTGTTTAGGGATTTTGTTGGTAATCCTCTTTACTATCATGCAGTTGGGTTTAAGCCCCGTGGCTGGTGGTTGAAGCTGAAAAAATTAGGTAAATTTGGTAATCACATTTTCTATACGGAGAGGCGATAGTTCATGGCTGGTATCTCAATAAAACAGTTTAAGGGCACAATACCAAAACTGAGTCCCAGGTTGTTACCGGATAGCTATGCCCAAATAGCAAAGAACTGCAAAACAGATAGAGGTCATATAGAACCGATCAATGGTCTTCTTAATGAAAACATAACTAGTTATCCTACGAGCGGTGATATTAAATCAATATTCAAGAATGATGATGGGACTTGGCACTACTCATCCGAGATAACTGATTTTGTAAAAAGTCCGGTTAAAACAATAGAAGCTAGATACTTTTTCACTAATGGATATTCAGCTTATAAGGCAGATGAGATTCTTGATGCCCCATTGCCATTAGGAGTTAAACCTCCGATTGACCCATTAACCATTGAACTAGATCCAACAAGCTCAAGCGAAGATATAGTAAGAACTGTAAGCTACGTGTACACGAGGGTTACTAAGTGGGGTGAAGAATCTAAGCCCAGCAAACCAACGGCATCGGTGGACGTGAAATCCGATCAGACAGTAAAACTTAGCGGGTTTAGTAATGGTGGTGACCCATTCATAGAATCATATAGGGTTTATAGGGTTGCTACGGGAACTCAAGGTGCTAATTATGAGCTTGTACCATATCAAGAAACCGCTGGCACGGTACAATATGATGAACGTGGCAATGTCATTTATGATGTGCCAGTTGAGGACGTAGACGCCCCCACAAAATATTTTCTTGATAAAATTGATGATATATGGCTCGGTGAAGTTTTGCCCTGCGAAGATTGGGATACTCCGCCAGCACGGAATCTTGTCGCTAATGGTGATTTTCAACTTGACGATGATTTAGAAGATGATCCGGCTTATTGGACTCCGGATAATGTAGGCTCACCTACAAACAAGGAAGTATGGATACCATCCTCGGATTATGCCCCCCTATGGATGCAGAATCAAAAGGTATTTCGTGCCGTCTGTGCTGATGCTAGCGATGAAGTTAAGCTAACAAGCGATGAGTATATAGAAGTAGATGAAGATGAGCATTATTGCTTAAGTGCTTGGGTTAGAAATTATTCTGGCACTAGCAAATCATCTCTCGGATTATATTGCTATGATGAAAATAAAAATTATTTGTCCGTTGTGTACGCTGCAATGAATAATTATGCGGCGGGTAGCTCTTGGGAACAGAAATATGGAGTTATACACCCAAGCTCCGAAACGGGCGAAACATATCATTTTCCCGCTGGAACGAAATATGTAAAAATAAGATCACTTCCTCAATATCAAGAAATAGGTGGAACGCTAATAACCAGAATTAGACTGGATAAAGGACAAGAACCGCAGCTAGACCTTCAGGGGCTTACCTATGTTGGCAATGGTGTTCTTGCAGGCTTTATGGGGCGAACTATTTATTTCTGCGAGCCTTACTACTATTATGCCTGGCCTGCAAAATATGCCCTATCAATGGAATCTGATATTATCGGCATAGGACAGGCTCATGGACAAATTGTTGTAATAACCGAGGATTATGTATATATCATAGATGGGCATAGCCCCGAATCCTACAGCATTACTAAACTGGAATCACAACAAGGAGGTATATCAAGACGCTCTATTGTGAGTACAGCATATGGTGTATTTTTCGCCGGACAAGATGGACTGTGCTTGGTAAGCAATGGACAAATGGAAAATATAACCAAGAATCTTTATACTAAAACACAATGGAAAGATTTAGAGCCAGATACGCTTGTTGGGTTCTTTTACGATGACAAGTATATTGGCTTCTTTGAGGGCACAAGCACGGGTATTATTATCCCGATTGGGGCAGATAGACGTGAAGTAATAACTATTGATCTTGGACTAACTAAAGATGTGTACGGCGGTTATATTGATGCGCAAGATGATACTCTTTATTTGGCTGTTACTGATAGCTCTACCCCTCGTGTCTATAAGTGGGATTCTGATGAAAATAACAAACTAACTTTTACCTGGAGAAGTAAAAAGATAGCAACCAGGAGGATGCAGTTTTCTTTTGGTGCCATTAGAAGTTCGGGGCAGATTACTGTCAATCTTTACGCTGACGGTACAGGGAAAGATGCAGTTTCTGTAGATGATGACATTTTTAGATTGTCAGGTGGCTATAAAGCAAAGGACTGGGAAATTGAGATAGAAGGCAATAATACAGTTTATTCCATAGGAATAGGTCAAACATCGGAGGACGTTGTTGGCATATAAGCGCAAAAATTTTCCACTACCACCACCGAATGATCCAAGCTTTAATCCCAGGATTAAAGAAGTAATAGAAGTGCGTGAAGGTGTCCGTGGCAACAATGACCATGCCTTTGTTACGTTTGGCGATCTTAAGATAGGGGTTGACTTAGGCAACAGTTACGCTCATGGTAACTATGTAGCTACGAGCAAACCAGTTCTAGGCGATGGTCAGCCACCTAACCCACCAAAAAATCTTAGTGTGGTAAGTAGATTCTTCGGCAATTATCTTACCTGGGATAATCCGTCCGATGCAGACCTAAGCCATATAGAAGTATGGATGGCAACGACACAAAGTAGAAGCGCAGCTACAAGAATAGGTATAGTTACAGCACCAGTAAACCATTTCTTTCATTCTATGCCTAGCTTAGATAAAACCGAGAATCATTATTATTGGTTGCGTGCTGTTGACTATTCTGGTCTCTATAGTGAATGGGAGCCAAATGATGACCAGGGTGGCTATCTTGTATCTGGTGAGCCGTCCATTGAGGAGCAGATTGATAATTTTATTGAAACCATGAAGTACGAGATGGACGAGAGCACATTTCGTACCAATGATGATGGTCATATTATCGGTTTTGGGCATATCTATGTCGGCGATGACGAGAACAATGTTGTTGCTATTTTGTGCGATAAGTTTCAGATAGTCAACCCGAGTGATTCCGGCGATCTGAAAACACCCTTTATTGTTGGGCAGGTTGGTGGCGTTTCAACCGTAGGAATAGATGGTGCATTAGTCGTTGATGGCACTATAACCGCTTCTGCTATAAACGTAGGATATTTGAGCGCAATAAAAGAAGATGTTGGCGAATTAACAGCGGGAGCGCTTCATTCTGCTAACTGGGATGACGATGGCGGGATTTATATTGATCTTAGTCAAGGGACGATAAAAATAGGTGATGACCCCTCTGACCCAGATTTTATATATGATGGCAGCACGAAAACATTTACCGTAAATGGCGTGGTGATAGAAGACGGAACTATTAATGGAGACAAAATCGTTGCACATACAATAACAGCCACACAGCTAATTCAGAGTGAAGCAGTTATCACGCAGTCAGCGCAGATAGACACTGGAATAATCGAGAGTGCCCATATAGGAATAGCAGAGATCAAAACTGCAAACATTGAGAATGCCGCAATTACAACGCTGAAGCTGTCAGATTATAGTGTTCTTGTCAGCAAGGTTAAACAGGCTGCTGCAGGAAATAACGAAGAGGCTGTTGCTAGGTCTGTGTGGCAAGGCACAAGTTTTGGTACTTATACAAAAATTAAAGAGTTCAGGGTAGCTCGCTCGGGAACGTATAGAGTCACTTGGAAATTTAGATCAACCAATACCAACGGAACAGCATATAGCAGAATATATAAAAATGGCACGGCTTATGGGGCAGAACACTCAACCAATAGCACAACCTATCAGAATGTAACTGAGGATCTATCATTTAGTGAGAACGATCTATGCCAGATATACTGTAAGACAAGTAGTACAGGATATGATATGGTTTTATATGATGCTAAATTAAAATGCGATGGAGCCTTTTCGTCAATAACTCTTTTGGATTAGGTGGATATAATGACAGATTGGACACTTTTCGATAAACAAGGACGCATCTTGATGTCAGTCAAATATTCTGAAATGAATTATAACGACTCTACTTACAACCAGGGAAGAAATGTAATAGAGGGCACGTCAGATCCATATCTGGATTATGTTGACATAGGCAACAAAACAATTAAGAAACGACCAAAAATGTCTTTAACAATAGATAAAACATCCATATTAGCAAATGGCTCGGATGCAGTAACGATAAAAGGTATACCGGACAATGCTATAGCAAGAGTAGGAACCCATGAGGTCACGATAACAGACGGCACTCTCACGTTTACAACAGACATGCCAGGAGAATATACAATCTGTCTTGAGTGTTTTCCTTACCTGGAAGAAGAGGTAACAATAAATGCGACTTGACATCAGAGCAACACCGCAACAGAAGGTTAGAGAAAGCATTAATAAAAGTTCAATGCTTAAAGAACTTTTATCACTTTCCCCAGACGATATAGACGAATGGGTAGACAGCAACGTTACATCATTAAATGATCTCAAGACAATCTTGAAGGAAATCTTGAAGGTTGTAGCATATATTCTGCATTCCAAAAAGGCCATAAGGAAAAAACAGGATGAATCTGACACAAGACCAAATACTTAGATTGATTGGTAAGATGCAACTACAAATTGAAGCGCAGGGCATAATCATTGAACAGTTACAGAATCAGTTAATTAAGCTAGAGAATGAGAAGCAAAAGACCGAGGAAGAAAATAATGGAAAGTAAAATATCAATAATGCCGTATTGTGAAGTAGATGGAATAAGGACACTTAAGGATTCTCAGGTAAAAAACCTTTTTAAACGTATGCAAGCCGATGGTACAAGTGAAATTGTTTTCTTGGATGGTTCTATAAAGTCAGCCACAGAGTTTTTGAATGCATTCAAGTATAATCAGTCTAGTTTACTTTACATTGTCTACTACGAGGGCGTTGAAGCCGCTATATTCTGGCTCACAAGACCACAGTCACGATGGGCACAATTTAACTTTTGCATCTTTAAAGAATATTGGGGCGATAAGGCTCACGAAATAGCAGCTTATGTTTTGAAAACGGTTATTACCATGAAAGATGAGGATGGTTATTTATTTGATGCCTTGCTTGGCGTCATAAGCTCTAGGAACAGTTATGCGGTTAAATTTGCCATAAACTGTGGTTGGACACCGATAGGGGTATTTAAGAATGGAATTTGGAATTACAAAGAAAAGAAGTCAGAAGACGCCGTGCTTGTATCATTTGATAGGAGGTGTTTAAAAAAATGCAAATTTATGAGAAAATAGTTATAGACATGGCAACAATGCAAATTGTTTCCGAAGTGAGCTACGAGTATCATGGTCCAGTAGCTCAGTGTAAGGGCGGTGGAGGAGGCACTACCACTGTTAAAGGAGAAGTAGACTATGAATATAATAGGCGTATGGCACGTATAGCCGAACAGCAACAAGCTATAGCAAACGAATATTTCAACTATTGGAAACAATATTATAAACCAATGGAAATTGAACAAATACAGTCTAATCGTGGTCTAATCCCATTAGAGACAGAAGTGGCAAGGAAACAATTAGAGTCTCAGGGGGAATTATTGCCATTACAAACTGCATTAGAAAAACAGCAACTTGGATTGAGAACTCAGCAAATAGGAGCACAAGAAGAGCTACTTCCCTACCAGACACAGGTAACTAAGTCGTTCTTACAGGAAGCCAATAATGTTAATCCAATAGATTGGATGGGCATGGCTCAAACCGATGTAGCTCAGAGTTTTGCTAACCAAAGAGGGCAGCTACTAAGGCAAGCCGGAAGACTTGGATTATCTCCTGATGATCCGAGATTTATGTCGGCGCTGTCAGAACAAGGCATAAACTTGGCTCGCATGACCGCAGGAGCAAGAACGGCAGCAAAGAGAGCAGCAGATGCAGAACGATTTAGAAGGCTTACACTTGGTAGCGGAATAAAATAAAGGAGGATAGGAAATGCCATTATATGATGTTCCAAGTCCTATTCGTTACGTAATGGGTGGTTATGGGGCGGCCGCTGACACTCTTAGTAGAATGCAGAAACAACGCAAGCAAACCATGGAAACATCTGCACCACCGCATACGGCTGGCGGGGCAATAATGAATACTGGCGGTGGAGCACTATTAGGCTATGAATTAGGCCATCTACTAGGTGAGGCTGGTTTATCATTACCGCCTTTATTGGGTGGAGCCGGTGCAGCAGCAAGCAATGCAGCCGTAGCTCCAGGAATGATAGCTACAGCAGCAGGTCCTGTAGCAGCAGGTGGAGCAGCCGGCGGAGCGGCAGGTGGAGCAGCTTCTGGCGCTAGTGCTGGTCTTGGCCTTGGTGGCTGGGGCGCACTTCTTGGCGCTGGAATAGGGCTACTTTCGTATTTATTTTCATAGGAGGAGACAATGCCTGATAAATGGGGACGCCCCACTATGCAAGACTGGGCAACTTTGGGTCTTGCCGTAAATTATATTAAAAAGGGGCAAAGGGAAGAAGAAGAAAGAGCGATAGAGAAACAAGCCGAGCAATTGGCTATGCAATTGAGAGAAAATCCCGATCTTGACCTTTCTGCGTATGACCCAAAAGCAGCAAGAATGGCACTCGGCTATTACCATAAAATGAAGGGTGACGAGTTGGCTCTTGATGTCAACGAGATGAAAAAGAATATTGCGCAACTTGAGTATAAGCGCAAGAATCTGATGGATCAGTATGTGAAAGCGAAGTCATTGTTGGAGGCAGGGCAAACAGAACAGGCCAAAGATATGTATAAACGGGTGGTTAATCAGATTTACAATCAATTTCCAAATCCATTTAAGGCCGAGGTTCAGGGCAATAAGGTTAAAATCTACAACATAACAGATCCGGAAAAGAAGCCGTTGCAAGAAATAAATATCTCAGAAATACCGATAGAAAAATTAGATGAAATGATACTAAACAATCTTGCACCTGAAAACTATATTAAAAATGCGCTTGCCTTTAGGGGATTCGCTCAGGAATATAACATCAAATCTTTAGGTAATGCCAAGATATACAGAAACAAAAGAACTGGAGAATTGATGTATTTAGCGCCAACGATAGATTGGAGAAAATCAGATAAGCCAATTTGGGTGGGTTTCAAAGATCTATTAATGAAAGATGCCATTAAATTAGACGACATTAACTGGAAAGATTGGGAACCCGCCGGCACTGTAGAAAAATACAAAACAAAAACAGGAACTAGCGCAACCGAAGCACCGGCTGGGGCAATCACGAGTAAATCAATAGTTACCTTGCCTGATGGCACTAAGATGGAATACAAATTGGCTAGAAATGTTTTAACAGATCTGGGTAAAATGCTCAAATTACCCACTACAGAACCACCCTTAGATGTTGAAGATATAAACGAATTTCTTAGCAGCACTAGATTTCAAAGCAATGTTGAACAAGTAAGACGATTACTTGAATCAAAAGACACACCAGAACCGGTAAGGCGAATGGCGCAGAGGTACTTTGATATTGCACAGGCTATTGGTTATTTAGCACCAACATCCGAAAGGCCAAAACTTAGTACTCCTACCCCTGAGAAGAGAAAAGATCTTGAGGATATCTTTAAAAACGTAACAAAGATTTATGATTTTGACCGGCAAAGAGGCATAACACAGGTGAAATAATATGGCACAAATTGTTAGACTAAAAGACGAGGGCATAGCTATTAGATTCCCCGATGATATGTCACCATCCGACATTGAGACCGTTATCAGGACACAGATATATGGTCAGGATGTGATAAAAAATGTTCCACCCGAGGAAGAACAAGATTTTTACCAAACTATGGGACTCACAACCCAACCTGTAACAAAGAAACACGAGGACATTGCCCGTACACATCCACAATATGGTTTGAGGGCTGATGGCACAATAAAAGGACCTGGATTTCTTGGAGCACTTAAAAGGCCAGATGGCAAGGTCTCAACCGAACTTTCAATAGGTGTAAACATAGGAGGAAAGGAAGTTGAAATTCCGGTTCTTGTTCCAACACTTACAGAAGATGAGATAAACTATCTACTTAAGGGTGGCAGGCCAACAAAAGAAATAGTTAATAAGGCAGTTGCACACGCGAGAAAAAGAATTGAAGAGGGAAAGAGTCCATTCTTAGAATGGTCAGAAATTATTTCATCACAAACAACCCCACTACAAATTGCATCAACTTCTAAAACAATGAACCCGAAGGACATTGCCCGTGCACAAATAGAGCTTGAGGCTAAACAAAGAGGAATGTCTCCCGAAGCATACAAAGAATCTGTATTAAGGGGGAAGAAACCTCAAGAGACAAAGCAAAAAACAACGCAAGGGCAAGGTTCTGTGTTGTCTGATTTATTGGATGACGTTGAAATCGGTGTAGTAACTCCTGTATTGCAATTCAATGAGCTTATAGGTCTAGGAGAACTTAACAAGCCATGGTATGAAAGATTCAGGCAAAAAACGGAAAGAATGGAAGCCGGTCCAACAAGAGATTGGAAACTTACGCATAGAATTATTCAAGGTGTTAGTGGATTATTGCCACAAATTGGCATGGATGTTATGACGGGTGGTGCAACCAAGGCGCTCACCGCTGAGAGACTAGTTCCCTGGGCTAGTAAACTACTTGATATGATCCCTTCTTTTGCTTTGGGCTGGGGGGTAAGGGAAGCAGCTAGTGAAGGCAAGGAAGCGATTAAAGGTAAAGAAGCTCCTGTTACTGTAGCGACAAAGATATTACAAGGTCTAGGAGAAGGCATAAGTAAGGGGATGTTGTGGGAATCCCTTGGGACACTTAATCGAGCCGGACGCTGGCTGGGATTACCAGCACTTACCACCGCCGATACGGTATACGAGAAAATCAAAAGAGGCCAACCTATAACTAAAGATGATATCTTAGATTCTGCCGCTGAAGGCTTGGCATATTCAGCACTTTTTGAAGGTATGCCACAATTATTTCAATACGGCAAAAGAAAAGTCGCCGAGGCGCAATTTAAGCGCCTATCAGAACCCATTAAGAAAACAGTATTCAATGACCTAAGAGACCAACTTATTGAAGGACGATCGCTAGGTAAACTTACAGATAAAGATTTACACAAATATGAAAAAAAATACCCAGAGCTTTTAAAGGATATAAAATACAAGGCGTTTAAAAATGTTAAGAATGTTGTTGAGACCGGCAAGGATGATTCTGGCAACCCGATAGATATTAATGAGCTATTGAACGATGATAGAATTAAGGCTTTAGGGTTAGATAAAAGCATTCATCAGATGCGAGGCGAAACAGTACCAGAAGAGCCTAGTCCGCCCGTCACAGAAGGTGAATCAGCTTTTCTTGATATATTAGAAAAAACGCTAAAAAGTCCTAAAAAAACTACTACCGAAGAAGCAACAGTAGCTACAGAACAATTGGCTAAACCGGAAGAAAAAGCTACTCCCCCTACAGATGAAACAAAGTTGAGTTCTGAGCAAATAAAAATATCTAAAAAAGAAAAATTAACCAAAGAAGATGTCGGAAACATATTAGCCAAACAACCATTGAATAAAGGCAAATCTCACAAAGACCTTGTAGATAAATGGGTTTCCAGCGATAATTTTACTCTTATGGACATCCCTGTTGATTCTGTAGGGATGGCAACAGAACCAAAGGACATCCCCAGGACAGAGGGGCCTATAATTGTTGATGAAAACATCAACGAAATAGGCCGATACAAAGGCAGATATGGAGCACCGCCAGATGTTATTGTTCTTGACGGCAAGCACCGGTTAGCCAAGGCAATCCAAAATGGCGAAAAAACCATTAAGGCTTATGTTGGTGATAAGGCTATACCCCATCTTAAGGAAGCGATTAAGCAGTTCAACAAAAAGCAACAGGATATTACAAAAGCGGTAATTAGCTATTGGGAAAAACCTAATGGCACGACATTAAGAGAGTTATCCATTGTTTTGTCTGACAAGGATAAAATCAATAAGATTCGTGAGGCAAGAAAGGCTTTTTCTGAAGGTAGACTTAGTTCTCTTGATGTTTTTAAGGAGTATAAGAACGAACCTTGGGCTAACGAAGCCTTGAATAAGCTACGATCCGAACTCACGAAGAAAAAAACGACTAACAGGGTCTTAAACGGTGGCAAGCTAATTGAGGTTAAACCAGACGGGTCTGATAGTATTTTCAGGATAGAAGGTAGAAATGTTGAGGTTTTGTCGAAGAAAGAGAAAGCAGGTACAGGAGAACAAGTTAAGGAATATAAACAACCCTGGGAGATGACTAAAAAAGAATGGAATAAAAAATTAACAAGGGACAATGTTTTTGCCGAGAAAGTTATAGAAGACATTAAGAACATGGGCGTAAATGTATCTCCTGCAGGAGATGTGTACATAACTTCTAGGACAGACATTGATGAATTGGCGGATAAATATCCGTTAATGTCGGTAAGGGTTAAGGATGTAAATGGGCATAGAGCTACAATTAATATTACCAATTTTGCTAAGTTGGCCAAGGTACCGGCATTTACAGATCGTGTTAGAAGTGTACAGTTATACCTCCAGTATTATCCTGAAGAAAAAGGGTCTGGTTTTATGGACAATATTTTTGAGACAGGCCAGCGAAAGTTATTGCAGAGGAAAGAAAAAAGAACAACAGAACCAATAAAGCTTGTTGAGGGGATAGACTACATTAACAATTCAACTATAACACGAACGAAACAGGCAGAATTTATAAGTGCTCTTACAAATCCCAGGGTGCAAAAATATTTAAAGAGATATGGTATCAAAAAATTTATAATTGATCCACCATATAAATTTGAACTGTCAGAGCAGGCCAATATAGATAAAAAAAGACGGGTACTTAGGATAAATGCAGATGTTGACGACCCTGTTAATTCAATCTTACATGAAATAGGACACCTTGAATATGATAAGTTATCAAAGGAAAAACGAAGAAAATGGGCATCTATTTTATCCCGTATTCACAATAAAGCTGTTGATGGTTATAAAAAACTTAATTTACCTGAAGAGGCTTATGCTGAAACATTTGCACATCAGGGTGAACCTTGGGCTGACGAGGCGTTAAAGAAATTATCTGAGGCTAAGCTTACACCGAAAGAAGCCAAGGAAGGAGAAGAAAAGGCAAAAGAAGAAAAACTACCAGTACCTGCAACCTCCCGCCCTAAAGCCAAGATGACCCAAGATCAAATAGAAGTCATCAACGGCGCAATAGACCTCCACAAGTATTATCTGAACCGTGGTGGTGAAACGCTTCTACATCTTGAAGAAGCTGCCAAAGAAGGGATTATTCCTAAAGAACTAGTAAAGCCAATACTTGACCGTATTGTCCAATTGGAAAGACAGGGAAAGCTGGGAGAGACCGGTGCTGAGTGGCGATACTCTGTAAAGAAAGTAAGAGAATATTTTGATGATATATTGGCGGAAAAGGGTTTTGAGGTTGCAACTACCCCCAAGGAAGAAGCAAGGCAAAAAAAAGAAAAATCAAGTGTTTTGCCACCAGAGGTTATCAAGGAAATCAAGAAGCTTGAAGTTGAATTAGATAAAATAAAAAAAGAATATAATTTAAAACAATCCCTGCGTGGGCCAGGTGCAATTGGTCAGACAAAAGAAACAGCATTGCTCTGGGACAAGATGCAGGAGATAAAGAAAAAGATTGACGCATTAAAAGCACCTATAAGGGAAGTAGAATGGAAGAGGATAGAAGAGGAAGATAGGGCTAAACGTGAGGCTTGGGCAAAGAAGCGTGAAAAAGAAGTGGCTGAAGCCCCGGTGTTTAGAAGGGTTAATGGTTGGGAAATAGTCAAACATAGCGGAGATTATGTTGTCAGAGATCCGTACACCAAAGAAGATGTATACAGATCTTCTCGTTATAAACGGGCAGAAGAAGTAGCCAAGGAATCAAAACCGGAAAAGCCAGCAGCTAAAGAGGCCGAACAAAAAGAAAAACAAATCCAAAAAGAGATCCCCAAGCCAGAGGTTGAACCTAAACCAGAAGAAACTAAGAAAGAGGAAAAAAAGCGCCTGGAGAAAGAAGCTGAAGCCCCTCCAGAATATGTTATTAAATATGATGAAATGCCAGCGCAAATTGCCCACGAACCATATACTCCGGCAGTCCAAGACAAGGTAAAACGAATGGTCAACAAGATGCGCTTGGCCGTGAAGGACTTCCAGAAGGCACCAGTATTTACCGTTGTAAAGGGCGACAGGGGGAATCTTAGACTGGGCTTTACTGACTCCTACCGATTTAAATTCTGGCCGGAAGTTTTCAATATTAACGGGGCAGAACTTAAAGAAGGTCAAAAAATCAGAATAGACCTTGATAGTTTTAAGAAAAAACGAAGAAAACTTTCTTACGAAAAGAGTATTCTTGCTGATAAGGATAAAGCTTATACCGGTAATGGCGTTACGATAGCCGGTGACATCGCCTATGCTTCACAGGTTACTAACGAACCTAAAAGGGGAGTGCTAATTCATAACTTACCCAAAGAAGAAATAGAAAAGATAAACCAAAAAATGTTAGGTGAATTGTTGCCATCCTTTGATACAACAGTAAAAGCAGAAGAAACCACGAAAATTGAGGATCTTGACTCCGGACGATATTTCTTAAAGGTTGGCGAAAATGCTTATATCCCTTATAAGGCAGCTAAGTTTTTTGCCTCGAATAGTGATAAACCATTAATGTTTGAATATGACAGCAAGGCTGAGAAAAAATTTGCGGGCGTTAAGGCGGGAGATAGGCTCATTGGTTTCGTAGGTGTTTATGAAGATATAAGACATTCAAACGAAGAGTTACCTAATGGATTACCCAAGCCTAAAAAAGCCAACGAAGGTAAGTTTGGTGATCTTAGAGAATTGCTAACTGGAGAGTTCTCAACACAAGAGAAAAAAGGAGTTTCAGATGCAGGTATTGAAAGAGAAAGCAAAACTGCTAGAAAGGTACTACAAGGAAAGAGGATTAAGGAGGCGAAAGGGGAGAAGAGACTTACTTACTCCGATCCTGTTGCGGAAAAGCACCTCAGAAATTGGGCAGATAGCACGATAAAGGACAAGGGAGATGTTAAAGAAGTCAGGGAGGCCGTCGATGCTACTATTGATGCCATAGATAAGCTGCCACCAAAAACAAAGAAACTAATGGAGCAGTTGACCATCGAACACAAACGGCCACCTATAGTCATTAGAAAGGATTTTTCAGGTATTCCAGACGAATTCATCGGAACATATAAGCAGGCTGCCGCTGTTACTGTGAATAGAATGAGGATAGATATTCCTCCAGGCAAAAAACCCACAGAGAGTGTACTGAGGCATGAACTTGTGCATTTTAAATGGAACGATCTGGATTCCTCAAAGAATTCCAAGGCTCAGGAACTGATTAAGATAGCTTATGAAGAAGCAGTAGAGGATGCCTCTAGGGCAATTAAATACGCCTTTAGTTCTAAGGCAAAGAAAGAAGCACAAGAGTTAATTAATAAGAATGATCCATGGCTACATGATTCAATTAAGTACATCAAGCAACGTGCGCTATCCATGGCTCGCAAGGCTAAAAAGACGCCCGGTAAAGATATTACGTTTAGCCTTGAATTGGATTTAATGGTCGGCGGAGAACACGATGTGCAGCGACTGATAAAGCATATTTCCGGGATCGAGTACCCTACCGATGTATCAACCATAGCATTCTATAATGCGCTGGCTAGGCGCTACGATCTGAAACTTAGTGAATCTTACGGCAAAGAGGAATTTGCCGCATATAAAGCTGGCGTTGATAAAGAATTCGCAGAAGAATTACTAGGCACACTTGTTGATAAGAAGAAGAGGGAGACCACCTCCGTAACTCTTTCCTTCCTAGGCACACAGCAACTTTACGATGCGTTATCTAAGTCTAAAACTATAAAAGAGCTTGGTGAGGAACTTAACAAAATTCGTGCCGTTGTATCTCCTACGGGTGTTTCTGAAAAAGCTAAGACGGGAGCAGCTATACGTAGAGGCAACATCGGTAGGGCTACATTAATCAGGAATGCCTTTGTCCAGAAGGCACAACCTTATTCAAAAGCGTTTCAAGCTTTGCCCGATGATTTACAAATGGAAATATCAATGCAAATTGAAGAAGGCAGGGCTAATAAAGAAAATCTCGCCAAGGCCGGAGTTCCCGAGAAAATTGCAGAGGTAGCTGAACGTTACGCTAAATTCCATAAAAAGACTATGGATTTTGTATGGAAAGCATTAAATGACCGTGGCCTACTTAATGAATACATAGAAAATTATTTGAGCCATATTTGGAAGAAACCAGACGAAGCTACAAAGAAATTCAATGATATCTTTCAAAAACGACCGCTTTCTGGCAATAAATACTACCTTAAAAAAAGAGTTATAGATTATTACCGAACCGGTATTGAACAATTGGGATTAAAACCCAAATATACCAATCCTGTTGACATTGACACGGCATATATTGCTCAGGCTCTTAAGCTTATTTCTATCCATGATACTATCCAAGAACTAAAAGATATAGGTGCGTGGAAATTCGTAAAAAAAGGCCAGAAACCACCAGAAGGATTTGCGAAGGTTGATGACCCCGTTGCAGATGTATGGTTTAGAACCGAAAAAGGATTGGTTTCCCCCGGTAATTACTATGCGCCGGCAGATATTGCCAGGATACTCAATAACGAGGCCAGTCGTGGACTGTATGGACGATCTAAGGCTTATGATTTATTACGAGAAACCAATAATGCTTGGATTATGGCAAACCTTGGCATGTCTGGTTATCACGCTACATTTTCTCACATCACATGGGCAACTCATTATGGTGCATTAGGCGTTTCCGAATTATTAAAAGGCGATTTTAAGTTAGCTGCACGAAATCTTATTAAGGCTATTCCAGGGGTAAATTTGCCAGCATTTGTCAAAGACATAAAACGTGGTCATTATTTGCGTAAGCTGGTTCTGAATCCTGAAAAGGTTACTACTCCCTGGGAAAAGACTTTTGTGCAGTGGTGTGAATGGGTTAACGCAGATCCAAAACTCGATAGATATTATGCCTTAAGTGCCTGGGAAAACATGGCAAAGTTAATCAGACAGAAAAAATATATCAAAGCACTGCCTAAATTGCCCCTTGCTATTATAGAACTATCGTCTAAGCTTATCATGGAACATCTTGTTCCAGACCTTAAATATGTTTCTTTTGCTGATCTTCTTGAACATGAACTAGAACGAAAAGCACCTAAGAATGAATTAGAAGCAAGAAAAATTGCAACTGAAGTATATGACATGGTTGAAGACCGCTTTGGGCAAATGACTTATGATAATCTTTTTTGGGATAGAAGGCTTAAAGATATTCTAATGCTGAGTTTACGAAGTGTCGGCTGGAACTATGGGGATATAAGGGAAGTTGCAGGAGCTACTGAGAATGTAGGGCAAATAGTAAAAGATATGATAATGGAGAAAAAACTCCCCCGTAACAAAGATTTGTCTAACCGAGTTATCTTTGTAATGATGGTCCCTATTGTTGCTGGACTGTATGGCGCAGCTTATGAATATTTGCATGGTGTGAAAATTAAATCTGAATTTGACCTTATAGCCCCCAGAACTGGCCGTAAAAACGAAGACGGTAGCGATGAGCGTGTCATGTTTGCTAGTTACCTAAAAGACTGGATAGCGTTGGTGAAAGAACATCATCGTGGGCGTATAATAAGAAATAAATTATCCCCTGTTCTTAATACGCTTATTAATCTCTGGGAAAATGAAGACTACTGGGGTAACGAAATATATGGTGCAGATAATAAACTTCAAGATATAGCTAAGTATGTAATTAAACAATGGCCTCCGTTTAGTATCCAAGGGTACAAAAAAATGCGTGAACATGGAGCTACAGTAAAGGAAGCATTAGAACCAAGCGCCGGCATAACTCTAGCCCCCAAGTATATAACAAATACTCCGGCACAGGAATATATTTACGAAACATATCATAAACTAAAAGGTATCCGTACAAAGGAAGAACAGCCTGAGTTTGAGTGGAAACGTGAATTCAGAAAAGAATTAAAGGAAACAGGCAAGATAAATAAAGAATTGCTTCATGAAGGAATAAAAAAACATTACATAAGAAGTAGAAGAGGTATCCAATCTTTGTTGAGATCATCAAAGAAATCCCGGGATGTTTTCATGCTAACTACGCTTAAAACAGTACACCAAGTAAAAGCATTATTATTGGCTAGAGACGATGAAATACCCAAATATTATCTTGCGGTTAGTAGAGCAGCCCGTAAAATACTACGAAAGGAATATCCCGAGCGGTATCGTCATATAATCAAGGTTTTAAAAGATATGAAGAAAAGACAGAAATAATCTGCTGTCTAGCTATAATTGCGCCAGCGTCAATGCTTATGCTTTTATGGATTATTTTATCCGAAGTACATTCTCGCCAATTAATTACTACATTTACTTTCATCTCAAATTCTGCTTATAAATTAGAAGTGCCACCCGCCGGATTGGGGGCGACGGGCAGCACTGGCACTAACCATACGGGTTACCGGCTCGCATTCAAATCCTGATAACCCTAACCATACTGATATGTGTTCTACTTATCATCCATAGGTATCACCTCCCTTCACAAATTACACATCAAAACAATAATGACGTTAATTCATTACATAAATCCTCTAATCTCTGATTTAATGTGCTCAATCTATCAGAACCATTTGTTAATATATCCAGAAGACTCGGTGTAGGCTGGTTACTTTGTTTCTCAATATTTGGTGATGGTACGGGCATAGGTTCGCCTTCGCCTCTTATCTCAGCAAGGATGCTAGAAAACTTATCTAGCACTTGATTATACCTTTCAATTTGATTATGAATCATTAAGTGTTTTGCTTCCCTGTCTGTTAATACCTGTGTCTCCATCTTGATCTCCTTTCTCGTTTTTTGTTAGCGCGTCATAACCCCTTCCAAGCATAGCCGCTTGAAACGGTTTTCTTTTCCCAGGCTCTAAGCTCATCAAGCCGTGATAAATGAAAAATATTTTGCCTTTCTCTTCATCTGAGAACTCGTCAAAGAGGCTATCAAATTCAGCTTCTAACATCTTAAATCTTATGCTATCGGACTCTAAATAATCCATCTCAATAAGTCTCAAAGCCATGTACTCGGCATCAACCACCGCAATGCCATTTTTGGTCTTGAAGCTCTCAACTGGCATCATTGTCTCCGTCTTCATCGCAATGTTTTTGTGTTCTGTATATGTATTTTCCTCCCGTATTTTGATTTTAGCCATCTTCTAAACGCAAACACATCTTCTTCCGACGACTTAGAATAATTGAATAAGACTACAATATCTCTTATTGCTCTAATATGTTCTATCGAGAACTGTTCTATCTCAATGTAGTTGAAGATTGCCTTTAGTAGCTTCTCTTTGTCCATTTCACTTTGAGAAACCAGTCGATTAAAAATGGCTTCATCAATCTGCTCCGCAAAATTCTCAAAAAAAGCTTTTTTTACTAGCCCTGAGAAACTTTCTCTTTTTTTATCCATGTTAAGAGGCCTCCTTGGTTGTTGTTCTTTCTTTTATTTCTTTAGCAAGTTTATCTATTAATATTTCCATCTTTTGACTCATTGTTTTCATATCTCTTATTTCCAACAATGCTTCATTATAATTGGCTTCATTAATGTAGATTGATAGAGTCTCAGTAGTGTTATATATCCATCCTGAGTAATTTCTGATCTTCTCAAGAATAGTCTTGATAGACTCGGTGTTATTGCTCATTTTCTCCCCTTAGTTCCCTGCTGAATTCTAAACACAACTTAAAATCCTTTCCTTATACCACTTCTCGTAGCCTCGTCTGTCGTTGCAGTACATCATGGCTGCGCCCTCAGCTTCGTCTACAAAGTCATCATACAGCTTTTCAAATATTTCCCATTGATCGGACAAATATCCAGTATTTCCCATTACGCATCTTCTCCCATTCTTCCTGCAACTCTAGAAACTTTTTTACAACGTCTTTGCAGTCACAATTTTCACATACAAATGGGTTTCCGTGCTTGAAGCCTGTACCATTCAGGTATACCCATCTGGCTACATCGCCCTCCTTGAAAAAGCGACCACACAGCCCACACCTGAAGTATCTACCATCACGATGCCCACCCCAAGGACGCTTCAGGTCTTCTTTGGTGACCACAAAGGGCTTTTGGTTGGTGAAATCTCGTTTACTCATCTTCTTTTCTCCATCTTTTTAGGGGCATTAAATAATAGGCCATACAACGCCATCAATTTAGGACGGATTTCTGCTATTGTGGAATCGAGTCTGTTCAAGTGTTCTAATGCTTCATCCCATTTTTGCTCATCTGCCGCAATGCTCATGCTCCCAAATGCGGAACTTGCTTTGGCAATTAACTCATCTGTTTGGTCTAGCAATTTACTGATTTCATTCTTCATCTTTCTTCCTCCAACCCAGGCGGTAGCTCGCCCTTGAAGGGGGCTATTTCATCATAGGAAATAGTACCCACTCCACTTGTTCTTTCAAGAAGGTATCTATTACCTTCTTTGCCTAAAAACTTCCTAAGATTCCATGCCTTATCACCTGGGCAACGGCACCAAACCCACTCACCCTTCTTAGGCTTCCAAGGCCGAGGTGGCAAGTTCTTCGGATCGAGAACGTCTACTGGGGCGTAGAGGAAATGCGGAACAACTTGGAAGGGGTGTATTGTTCCCCAGAATGATATTGATTCACAGTAATTGTCTTTTGTGCGCTTTGCCTTAATCGGGTAGTCGTCGGGATTGTTTGTGCGGTAGCGAATCTTAACTACTTCATATTCTTCATTTCCTTGTAGAAAAGAATACAACTTATCTCCAACCTGTACGTCTGCTAGATATGGTTTCTCATTCATCGCTCGCCTCCACATCAACGTACTTGGACTTTGGGTAATATGGGAAATCAATATATACCCAAGAATCTTTTGATGTATAACAAGTACCGTCAGGTTCTCTAAAAATACGACCATCTATGTCATAAGCTCTTCCATCTTTACCCTTAAAAACCCTACTACAACGTTTGTTTTGCCATTCTCCGTTACCTATTTCTTGCCATTCGTCATCCTCGCCGGTTAATGGTCTAAGAGGTAGCCACCTGAAGAGTTTATCCAGGCAGTTTGCAGCATAATTTGCAGAGAACCCAGAATGGCCTTCCTTTTCAAATTCTTTACACATATGAAGTAGGTGGTCATACATGGCTTTATTCATTTCATCGCCATCTAACATAAATTCTAATTCTCTTTTCACCCATTTAATATATTCGGTTTCTTCGACTTTATTCATTGCTTTTCTTCCTTAATCTCTTACATGGCTGGTCCAAGATGTCATGGCTTAATCCACATACCGGCTCTCCCCGACACCACCGAATGGCACAACATGGTATCTGGAGAGCCGGACATATTTTCTGTTTTATGGCTTTAGGGATAGGTTGATTCCACACGGGATGGTTCAGTGGAATCACTCACCTATCTGCTACATATTGCTCCATTATATCTTTCCTGCTTCCATAGCGCTTCTATAAGCTGGACAATCGGTTATCCTGTTACAACCACTATGACATTCACTAACCGGGACATCCTTTTCGCTTTCTGGGCAGGCCAGCCAAAGATTACCCTCGCTATCTACAGCCCAGTTTTCGCCACTGTGTACTGATGTTTGTTCTGTTCTAGCGCCTTCGTCTTGATCTCGTTTAATAGGGAACTCTTCATCGTACATTTTTTCATATTTGCGTTTAGCCTTCATAAAAACGGCTTTAGGCGCAGTCTCAAACAATTTTCTGTTTTCGGGGTCGTTGACAAATCCCCTGAAGCCTTTATTTGGGTCTTTTGATGTTCTCATGGCTATCCATGAATTCATCCATTGATCCCAATTAAAATCAGTTTGGTTTTTTTCCTCTTGTTTCGGTTCTTCGGCGGGGGTTTTTGATTTATCCCATTTATTGAATGAATTGATGAAGTGTTCCGGAAATTCAATAGCCTTAGATTTTACCTCCGCTAGAGGAACGCCAGCGCTTAAGGCCACATGTTTGGCAAACTCATTGAGCCTGTTAATATCAATTTGTTCTTTCTTTGCAAGTTCAATAAAAAGTGTATTATAATCTGTCTGTTTCAATTCGTTGTCTTCTTCTCTTGGCTCAGGTTTAGTTTGTTTTGGCGGTGGCGCAGGCTTTCTTTCTTCTTCCGGCTCAGACTCGGGTTCAGGTTTAGTTTCAGGTAAGGAAGTTGATGGAAAGAAATCTGCAAGCTCTGGAGTCATGGCGACAGCAGTATCTGTGATACCCGCATTAGTAGCCTCCATAAACTCTTCAAGTGCCGCCAATTTACGGGCATCCTCGGTGCTTAATGGTACGATCTTAAAATGACGCCTAATAACTGTTTTCTTGCACATTTCGTCATAGTCGGTAACCCAAGGACCATCATTTGGTGACTTTGATCTTTTCCGGATCTTCTCTATATCGTCAACTGACATGTAATCAAATGAATAAGATCCGTCTTTGTACCGAACAACCACATAAGCGCCTATTGTTTTCCCACGTTCTCCAGTGCTGGGTACATGTCTTAGTTTCTCATTAAGGCCATACTCAAGCTCAAATTCATCATTTTCTTTGACAACCTGAGCTTGCACAGCCTGAACTTCACCTGAGCGTCTGGCTAACGTAATATAGCCTCTATATCCTGGGATAAGCGTAGCCTCATAACATTTCTTTTTGCTATTCCAAAATGGTATGAGGTATGCTTGCCCTAAAAACGGATCTGTTTCAAGCCCCAATTCACCGCAGACCATTATACAGGCTAATAGCGATTGAGGGCTACATTCCAGCAATTTAGGATTTCGTTGAATACTCGTCATGGCTACCCGTAGTAATCTGTCAGGACTAAGGTGTTTAGGCAACACACGAGCTAGTTGGTTTTTGACTACATCCCTGTCAATGTAATTTCTGATTGTTTTGATTTTGTTCTCTAGTGTTGTTAGTTCTCGTGACATATAGTCCTCCTTCTATAAAAATGTGTTTTGCCTTATCGAGATAGCTTTTGATACCGGCAAAATTACTTACACCGCAGTCAACTATCTCGATCATTCCATTTTTCCAAAGATAACCAAAGGCATATGCTCCATTTAAATTAACACTTAAAAACGGGGTGGCAAACAAACGGCGTTTTATTCTGTGCCATAAAGTCACTTTTTTGATAATTATCATGGTCTCACCACGGCATTTGATTTTTCATAAATCTTAACCCCAGGAATTTCACGGACCCCCATCTTTACGGCTGCGTCTATCTTTTTCTTATCCGGGCTACAGTATTCTCTAGGAACCTTATTTTCATCAATTACTTCCCCCACCCATTCTTTACGAATATGAGCTGAGGCTCCGGAATCGGTCTTGACTATTTTATTGTCCTTGGGGATAACAACGGGAACATCAATGATATCTGGTGGTTCTGCTCCGGCAGCCCTGGCTTCTTCTTCAAGTTTCTTTTTAAGCTCTTCTTGTTTCTTTCTTGCCTCTTGCTCAGCCTTATACCGTTCTAGATCAAGTTTATTTTTGTAATCTATTATCTTCCCCTTAAGAATATGTTCAGTACTTTTCAGGGGATGAAGAAAGCTCTTAGTGAAGCTGTTAACCTTTTTACAGAACGACCAGGGATCTTTAACAATTTCTTTTCTTTTAGCCTCAATAGCATTATGAAGTTTTTTAACCTGAGCTATCATCTCCACGGCCTGTTTTTGGCTATTTGTATCTTTTATAACATGTCTTTCAGCCAAAACTTTAAGCTCAGCTATTTGGTGCTGAAATTTCTTAATTTGCTCAATAGCATGTTCAGTATTTAATGTGACGTGTTTTTTATCACCGCTGTCGATAATAGGTTTTTCTGGCCGCTTTTTAACTAGATCCATGAAGTCTGACATTTTTATTCTCCTTTCTTTTGATTGAGAGGCGTCCATGGCCGGGATTCGAACCCGGTGTGGCAGCCTAGCGCTGTCGTCTGCGGCCTCTTGTAGTCGAACCGATCTTACCCCCGGCGCCTCAGCGTGTCCCCACCACGCCGCCATGGACGTTATTGATTTATATATCTCCAAACATTTAGAGCACTAAAAAATATTGCCAGGTCTGTATAACTATTATCGTAATAGTCAAAAATAGGGGTTTTGCCTTTTGGGCTAAGCCTTAAGGTTCCAGACCTATCGGGGGGGTTCCCCAGTTCTGTTTCTACTAAATAATTATAAGCTCGTAGTTGCAATCTCCAAACCTTACTCTTGGCTTTAGCTGTCTTGAAATCAATAACAGTTAAGGTCCCGTTTTTCATTCTGCAAACGAGATCGGGGTGACCGATAAAGCGATTCTTAAAACATACTAGTTCTTTTTCACACATCAGAACTTCATCAACAAGATCATGCCATTTAAGAAAACTCTCAACATAACCTTTATATTCATTAGGAACAAACATGAGCGCAAGCTCAGCTGTGAGCTGTCCTTTTATTATCTTTTCAACATATGAGTGTGTTATTGTCCCTCTTAGGCAGGCTTGCTCTAAAATATCCGGATGCACATTTGAGAAGTTATTCCAAGGTGAGAGCACCCTCGTGACTGAAGGCCAATCTTTGTAAGATGACGACATTTAGTTTCCCTCCTGATTGTTGAGTGAATTTATACCACATAAAAAGCTTGTTGTCAATGTTTTTTTGTCTTGACATTTGAACTTTTTTCATGTATAAGTATGACCATGAAAAGTGATAAGACTTTACTCAAAAAGCTGGTTAAAAAAATTGGTAGCATAGATGAAACAGCCCGTGTCTTGCATATTAGCCCCAGGTATGCAAGGTTAATCCTTAATGGTAATAGAAAGGTAGGATGGCACCTCCGATTCTACATGCAATCCAAACTACATGAACTCTCCAACTCACCTCGCCCTCCCGGTGCCAGAGACGGGTAAAGTACCTTCGTGGGAACTCTGGCAACCCCCTTACTTATCATGAATACACCATTACCTACTAGAGAAGAATTGTTGGCATCGGGTGAATATTTTATCTGCGAGCAATATAATTGTTTGCTGAGAAAAGAAATTTGCATAAGAAGGCAACAGTCTCAAAAAAAGAACTGGGGAGATAGCGGTAGCTATTATGAATCTATCTTTTGCGCAGAATGTGAACAAGGCAAAAAAATAAAGGCTGAGGCAGAAGGTAAAAAGATATGTGAGATGTGCGGGAAAATATACGAGTACGAGCCGGCGTCTACTTGTGCCACACAATATTACTGTAGCGAGTGCATGAAGAATTCTAAATATAAACACAGCTTTGACAGCAAAAAAGGAAGGCTAGTACTAATTGAGATTAAACAAGAAAAAAAACCGGCTAAGCAAAAAAGCCTTAGATTAATAACTAAGAAAGGAGATGAAAAAGCCATGGAGAAAGTAATTTGCAGGGAGTGTGGCAAGGAATTTGAGCCGTGGAAAAATGGTAAGAGCATTATTAAAAAGATTTGCAGGGAGTGCATGGTTAAAAAACGAAACAAAAAGATCATTGAGGCAAAAAGAACACAACTAAGTATCAACTTCACAGATCACCCTGAGCTTTACAGCTATTTAGAGCAAAGAGCCAAGAAAAATTTCAGAGACCCAGCAATGGAAATATTAGCTATTTTACATGAAATGTTTAGCTCAAGAAAGGAGGAAGGCTAAAATGTTCTGGTATGTTCTTAGCTTTTTTATTGGTGCAATTTGTGGTGTGATGGTCTTGGCAATAGCCAGCGCCGGAAAGTCTGACGCTGAACATAACGTACCCATCTCTTGGTGCGATACTTGTGTCCATACCTACAAAGAGAAACCCGTTAACACAAGAAGACCTCACGTGCTCAAGATGAGAAGGAGACAACAATGGAACTATCAGAAATAATTATATCAGTATTCACCCTTGGCCTTATCTTGGGTGTCGCCCTAGGCCAGGTTATCCCTAGAAAGAAAGATGCCTTGCCTAAAAAGCCAGACTGGAATGAATTCTACTTCCGGCTAGCCTGTAAAAACATGCTTGACAGGGCTGAGGAAATTGAGTAAGATTGCTTTCGTAGGGTACGGAAGCGATCTTGGGATATTCTAACGTTAACAAAAAGCTCTAGGAATGGGAGGTAGGGTAACCGCCTCCCCGGGGTTCGTAGATCGCTTCCCCCGCCTACAATTCCTAGGGCTTTTTTTGTTTATAGGTATTGCCTATGCCTTCCATAGATTTTCCCTATTTGAAATATCAATCTCCCAAGTTTAGAATGAAAAAAGCCGGGCTGGAAAATACCCGGCTTAAATAGAGAAATAGAAGCCTAAATATGTCAAGGCTTTCTTGTTACTAACATGAACTTCAAACATAATCAAGAAAAAAAAGGGAGGACAAAATGAATATAGGCACATATTTACAAGATTTAGGTAGGCCAGTAGCATATTTCCCTAACCTAGCCAAAGCTCTAGGGGGAGTAAAGGAAACTATTTTCCTTTGTCAATTACTTTATTGGCATGGCAAGCAGCGAGATCAAAAAGGATGGATTTATAAGACCCAAGATGAAATCTATCAAGAAACCGGACTTAGTAGGCGTGAACAGGAAAGAGCAAGAAAAAAACTAAAAAAGATGGGAATTTTACAAGAAAAATATGCCGACATACCTCGTAGATTGTACTTTAGAATCAACCTGAATAAATTAGAAGAAATATGGCAGGATTTTGTAACAAACAATAATGCGCAAGAGCGCCAAGCAATAATGCACAAAACCGCCATTATAGAATGTACAAAACCGCCATACAACAATGCACAAAACCGCCACACTGAGAATCCCCACAAACCGGCTAACCATGATGATTTAGAGCGGAAAACGCCCCCCCCATATAATACTACAGAGAATACTACAAAGAATACTACAAATAACCATAAAGCCCCGAGCGAAAAAAATCGCTCGGCGCCGCCTCCCGAAGAACCAATTTTCAAAATCCCACTTATCAAGAATAAAAACAAAGAGGATCAGTTTCATCTTATATACCAACGTGACATAGATGACTGGAAAGAAATATATCCAGCTGTTGACGTTGAAAATGAACTACGAAAGATAGTAGGCTGGAATAAAGCTAACCCTACTAAGCGAAAAACACCCCGAGGCATACTGCGCCATATCAATAGTTGGCTAGCCAAGGCTCAGGATAGTGGGCGAAATAACCCATCTAAAACAAATACCAACACTCAGGTTGATAAAACTGCGTCATTTAAGCGAGTAGCCGAAAAGGCTTGGGCTAGGTTCTTAGAAAACATTGACAGAGAAGATTATACGTCCGATGATAAACTTACACTTAAAGCTATTAATCAAATAGGCGGAATGCGAGCTGTAAGAATGTGGACTAACCAAGAAATTCCCTACAGGCGAAAAGATTTCATTGATATTTACACAAGCTTGTTAGAGGAAAATAGTCAATGAATCAGGATTTACTTCCCAAATGTATTGAAGCTGAGCAGAGTTTAATAGGCGCCGTTCTCAGAAAGAAGCGATTAGCTAATGAGCTATTAGCTGAATTGTCACCAGATGACTTTTATGATGAAAGAAACAGAGTAGCCTATCTCATAATTCAAAAATACACAGAAAAATTCAAGGACATCGTAAACGATGACCCATTTGAATTACCCTTACTGATGGATATTTTGTATTCATCTAATATCAAAGGTAAAGACAATGGGCTTATAAGCTATTTATCTAAGCTATATGCCTATAATCAACCCTGTGCTATAGCTGGTTACATTGAGATCGTACGTAAATACTCGGCGCTCAGAAAAGCAATAGCTAATGGATCACAGGTTGTTGCCGAAGCATACGATGTTAGGGATCCTGATATAATCGCTTACAAGTTAGAGCAACTTTCTAAAGAGATAATGTCACGAAATACAAATGACATAATAAGCCTTCGGGATGCTATAGCTCAAATGAATGCCAATACATCTACAATACGATATCATACCGGAATAGCTGATTTTGATAGAATTAATGGTGGTTTCGCTGGTGGCGAGCTTATAATTATAGCAGGCAGACCAGGTATGGGTAAAACCACTCTTGCGATTAATATTGCCAGAACGGGGTTAAGTGTAGGCAAAAGGGTTGGATTTTTCTCAATAGAAATGTCAGCATCGCAAATAGCTAAGCGCTTCCTTCTTCTTGAAAAGACATTTAAAAGCACAGATCCAGAAAACTATTTATTAGATATTAAGGCGGGAAGAACTTCATTATCAATTGTCAGTTCATATCTTGAAAAGGCAAAAGCACATGGCAAGAACATCAATTTAATTGTCATTGATTATCTTCAAATAATGGATGCCCCGGGGCACTTAAGGCGAGAGGAACAGATCTCATTCTTAACCAGGTCATTAAAACAGTTAGCCGCCGAACATAACATTCCTATTATAGCTATTTCTCAGCTAAATAGAAAATGTGAAGAAAGAAAAAGCCCTCGCCCCGTAATGTCAGATCTTCGAGACAGTGGTGCAATAGAGCAAGATGCAGATATTATTCTTTTCGTCTACCGAGAAGAAGTTTACAACAAGCTACCGCAGTTTAAGGGCAAGGCCGAGATAATAATAGGCAAATATCGAAGTGGCGCAGCGGGCAATTCCATAAAGATGCTCTTTGAGCCAGAACATGCTAGATTTAAAAACTTAATTGAAAACTATGAACCACCATTTTAACCCCTAGCATAAGCGAAATTGAGGTAAAAACAAGCAACGAATATCTTTTTACTTGACATCGTTTTCTTTATATGATAATGTCATATAAAATTTAACATGAGGTTATCAATGTATTACCCCGAAATGATAAAAAAGCTAACCGAGGCCGGCGTAAGTAAGTATTATATTGCCAAGGCGCTCAAGGTTTCCTGGCAAACAGTACACGCTTGGTCTCGGGGCTGGTGGAAACCCAGAGGTAAAAATGCCCTAAAACTCAAAAAGATGTATGAGCTAAAAGTAAAGAAGGGAGGTAAGCTATGAAGCGATTTGTGTTTACGGTGATTATTTTTGCTATCCTTGCCTTGGCTAACCTGTCCATGGCAGAATTAAAATATAACCCATATACCGGTGAGTGGCAGAATGTCCCATCCAATTCTCAGCTCTACTATAATGGCATGGAAGGAACTTGGGAATATGCTGAGCCATATTCTACCCCAAATTACAATCCTATGGAGAATCGCTGGGAATTAAGCCCGCCAGATAGCCAATTGTATTACGACCCATTTGATGATGAATTTGAGATAGCACCTTCCGGAAGTAGCCTTCATTATAACCCCTGGACTGATAATTGGGACTACTATAGAGGCTATTAAGATGAAAAGACAATGCAAGAACAAGAAGAAGACGATCCATAATCGTGTCTGCGAAATCTGTCACCGCTCTTTTACTACTGCCAAGAAAATAACCCGCCGTTGCCCTGAATGCCAAAAAAGAATAAGCAGGGCACAAAGTTACTTGGCTAAGCGTGGGATAAAAACACGGGGAATGTCACCGCTTGAAGTTTTAGCAATTGAGAAGGAAATGCGTGGTGACACACGAAGACCGTGTGCTTGGTGTGGTAAAGAGACGAGAAATCGAGTTCTGTGTGATGAGTGTACAAAGTTAGGTAAAATAGCCCGTAAGTGGTGTGTAGACCATGGTATAGCGGCTTATACTTTTGCTCAAGCACTTTTTAAATACACAAAAGAGGGTGGTAAGATAGAGGATCTTAAAAAATATAAACCAATAGGGAAAAAGCCTAAAAGAGAGGGGCATAATGGTAGATATTGTACTAAGTGCGGGAAGCCCCTGCGGAATAATTGGTTTATATGTAAAAAATGCTTGGAAAGAATGCCGGAGCGTGTAGACGGTAACTGGGTATACGATTAATTAAAGGGAGGGTTAAATGCAAGGCCAAACTGAGCATCGAATTGTTCGTAAAGACCTGAATCGTATGTATGAGCGGGTGCAGGAATTCCTGACTGAGGTCATAGTCAATATTGGGATTGCCCGGGGAGAACATTACCGGATTGAGGGAGTAGTTAAGTACGCAAGAAAAGCACTGTCAGATGCCAGGAAACAGATAGCCCTGCTGGACAGGGAGATAGAAGGGTTGTTGGCGGCTTATGACTACTACAAGGAAACATAGAATATGGAGTTAATTTTCTATTCTCAAAGATAACCGAATAAGCCATCATATCATCTTGTATTGGGTAAACAGAAAATGGTCGATAACATTCAGAAGAAAGAGACTATAAGCAATCCAGTTATAGACTATCGTTCAGACCAATGCTGGGGAACTAAGTCTGAAATTAATTTTGTCCGTGGCTTAGGTTATTGGTCAAATTCTGTTAATAGCCGAGGTGAGTTGCTGCGCAAGTATTTGCGATCTATGGATAAGCGACAAAGATGGGGTAGTGTTGATGTTGAAGTAATACGAGAAGAAGTTAAGCAATTACTTAAAGGAGAATAATGAGGTGAATAAAAGACTACGTTCAATAGCCAAGATGCAATGGGTATGGCTAGCACTTCAAGACAGCAGATATAAGACCAGGTTTTGGGGGTGGTTTTCCGGAATGGATAACAAACTTAATTTTTGGTGGGATCAAAATGTCAGAACATGTGCTGAAGATCTGTTTCCGCTGTTGAGGTGGTGTTCTTTTTGTAAGACCGCAATGGTGAGTGGCAACCGGTGTGTATTTGATGACATTAAAGACTCTGAAAATAATTGTATTGTGATCGGAAGAAAATTACTTCAATGGTTGGAAGGAGGGTGTAAATAATGTGTCATGTGGTTGAGACCGCAAAAACCCGAACATTTTTAGGGTGCGATGAATTATTGGTGGGAAAAAAAGAATTTGCTGTTTCATATAACAACAAGAGGAAGGCAATTAAATTGGAAAGTCGTGTATTAGTTCCCTATGAATATAAGCTAAGGTTGTTGGACAACGGGCGACTTGTTAGCGAAAATGGGGAAAGTACTCAGGATCTTGAATTTAGACTTCATGAATATGAAAGTAATAGTTTTATTACGACAAGGAAAACAATCAAGGCAGGTTTCCATATATCTGCTTTTCTACTTCTACATAACAAGATAAAGGAGAATATAACAACTGTAACAGCGAATTATGCTGAAATACCAGTTGGTTTTTTCGTAGACGATGTGCTCTTTTTTGATGGCTATGCTGTATCAGTTGATAAATTTTTCATTTTAACGCCCGAGGAAGTAAATAAGTTTTGTCATCATGAAGAAGAGACTACCATTAACTTCAAACAATATTGCTGGTTTTATGATAAATTGGTGGCTGGAAATGGCTAGTATCTCAAACACTCAACGAACATTGCAATACCTGAAGAAAAAGGGTCATATCTGCAGTATTGTAGAGAAATTCAATCCGCATGTTGGCCCGACAATTAAGCGTAAAGATAAATTCGGGAATTTGTATTATGCAAATACCGGTATCAGAAAAGACCTTTTTGGCTTTATTGATATTATTTCTATTTCTCCTCGGGGAATATGTTATGGGGTCCAGTCTTGTGGGCAAGCCTATTCTGAACATAAGCGCAAGATATTAGAAAGCGAGATAGCCCCTCAATGGCTAGCATCAAATAACAGGTTAATGCTCATAGGTTGGCGCAAGGTAAAGGAAAAGCCAAGGGTTGGTAAAAGAATGATCTGGAAGCCAAGAATTTATGAATTTACATTGGAGGACTTTGGACTACAAGCCGTCACCTGCGCCTATTGTGGCGCTGTTATAGATCTTATAAACCCAAAACGAGACAGGAGGGAATAGTTATGAATTTAGTACAATTAAGACTTAAAGGCAAAGAAGGCGTTCCGTTAATGATGCACAGCAATCAAGCAGTTGACCCACTTAACAAGTATCATCTTGCTATGAAGCCACTAAGCGCCAAGCGGAACAAAACAATTGATGACCTTGAATTGTTGGGAAGAATCGAGTGGGAGGCAGGTCTTTATATTTCTCCGGAAGATGGCTTTCTCTGTATTCCAGCAGTCAATATTGAGAAGTGCTTCATCTTAGCCGCCAGAAAAAGCAAAGACGGGAAGAAGTTTGAGCAAGGCGTGTATGTCTTGGAAAATTATTGTCGCTTTGTGTTTAATGGCGGTAAAACGCTTCAAGTGAAGATTACCGAAGAAGTACCGAACCCCGGGCTTGATGTCTTGTATAAGGTTGAACATATAGACCGTAGGCCGGTTTGTGTTCAGCGCAATACCTTAATCAGAACAAGGCCGATATTTCACGACTGGTATGTTGATTGTACTGTTGCCTACGATGAAAACATAATTGATGAGCATGTTTTGCTGAATTGCATTGAGGTAGCTGGGAATTATATCGGACTTTGTGAAATGCGTCCGAGATTCGGCAGGTTTGACGTAGAGGTTCTTGATAAAGGATAAGAAAATGACACGGCCGGGTGGGACTGGG
>Ga0190311_1000106_pt1 | contig 30403 bp, 19 predicted proteins | sample 48700789_MG_FD_165037 | JGI IMG/M metagenome (GOLD analysis project Ga0190311, IMG submission 165037) | Hydrothermal vent sediment bacterial communities from Southern Trench, Guaymas Basin, Mexico - 4870-07-8-9_MG | ecosystem: Environmental > Aquatic > Marine > Hydrothermal vents > Sediment ...
TCAATGATACTAAAAAGCTTCAAAAATCGTTGATACTAAAATTAATTTGTAATTGCACCTTATAAACCTGATGATACTATATTAATGGTCAGCTAAAATCCGTTGAACCTTTGGTTTTCTAGAAAGGGGATTCACCAATCAGTATGGTTGTCAGAAATAACAAAAATTTGTTTGATTATTGGGAAAAACATTGCAAATATAACATGTAAGACATAATATATCTATAACAAAGATAATTATTTTCATAGATTCTTCTGAGGTGCCATTCTTGGCGCTAAAACCAAGATGCTACTTTATGCTTTCAATACTTATGCTTCTGACGCTGAGTATCCTGGGAAGGTACCATATCAATGTGACTCATCATAAAGAATCATTAGTAAATAGAGATCTAAGTACAACCTATGTGTCTACTACTGCTGAAAATTCTTTGTTGCCTATCAACTCATCACAAAAGAATTTTAGAGCACTTCAAAGTGAGGCTTATCAACCAATAATTAACTTGACAACAAATGGATGGATATTTAAAAAATCCATCCTTATGAATAATACAGCTAATGTATCCGTTCAGATAGAGGTTTCAAGAAGCCCAGTTGGCAAGGAAGAGTATGTTGTTGGGGTTTTAAGCAGATGGAGTGTTGGGGAGGATCTGTACAGCGAGGTAGCAATATACATTGTGAATTTTACGGAGAGAAGTGAAGTATATATTAATTCCACACAATTTAATGTGTCTACAAAATATATAAGTAGCTTCATGATTCAGGGTACAACTAACGACTATATGAGAATAACAGTTTTTGATGTCGTATGGATAAATTCTACAACGGTAACAGTTGCATATATTAAGCAGTACGTAGCATTTCTGTCTGGACAATACATCGATACATATGATGTATGTACAAGAAGCCTAAACATAGTAACTGGGACATGGAGCACAGAGAATCTGATTGCAACAGACACAATAGGTGTTGGTTTTGATGTACGCATCTCACTGTGGAGCGATACAGAGGAAACTATTTTGGCATGGATCGGTTCTAATGTAGTTAGATATACTGGGATATCAGTGATGAGATTTGTGGCACAATTGGTTAGAGAGTCTGGAGTTGTGGCTAATGTCTCTTTCAGTTCTGCTAGTATTTATCGAGCCACACCAGAGGCCGCATATGTAAGTAATATTGTTTGGAACAACGTAGGTGGAAATGTATGTGTCGTTCTTGCACTTGTTTCTTCGATTGGAAGTGAGCTTGTCTCAGTAGTTTGGGATGGTACATCAACATCTGTGTCAGCACATACTATAATCGCCACATCAGGACTAGAAGACTACGGTCTTCCTCTATTAGACTTCAAGGACCCATCAATAACACCAATAAATAACTTCTCTGATTTTATCATCAGTTTTGTCGGATACTCAGACTATGATAACTACCTTATGTATCTTAAAGGCCGATTTCTAGGGGATAAGATTGGGGGACCAGCAAGCAATAGCGAGATTATTCTAGAAAACCAGTTTAGATCATCATCAAAACCCTTGCTTATTGATTATAACTATTTAGATAACGAATCCGTCTTAGCATGGATAGATAGTATTAGTGGCTCAGTCATTAAGGCTATGGTATTAACCTTCAATTTTTCGGCTGGGACATTCAACAAAAGCGAAATTTCAACATATGTTAATATCAGCGATGTTACGGATTTCGATGCGATACTAAGTAAGTCCTCATTCAATATTAGAGTCTTCCTGAATTCCACATATTCTGAGTACGCACAAAGCAATAATAGCATCGTTATAGTTCATATCTCCAATGTTAATGGAGAACGAATGCCTTATGTCGCATTAGGACTTGTAGATACTGATAAGGACTATATAAGCGACTGCGAGGAGAAATACTACCAAAGTAGCCCGACGAGTAGCGATACTGACAACGACTGGATATATGATGGTAGCGAAGTATTTATCTACCACACAGATCCCAGCGAAAATGACACAGACAACGACTCCCTAAGTGATGGTTCGGAGGTGAGAGGTGTTTATATTTCCACGGTTGGTATACGCCAAACAGACCCGTTAGACTCCGACACCGATGATGACCAGATGCTTGATGGTGATGAGGTACTGGGTGTATCAATATACATATTAGAGGATAACCTAAGCGCGGTTCTATATGCTGACCCAACTAAGATCGATACTGATGGCGACGGGCTAGATGACTACCTGGAGATTATGAATGGATGGTATGTGTCTGTAGTCTATGCCGATGGTTCATCTGAATACTATGTTGTGCTCTCAAACGCAACGGATTCGGATTCAGACGATGATTTCTTCGGAGACTACTATGAGTGGCTACAAGGTTCTGATCCTTGGCGCTCTGATACGGATAGAGACATTCTTTGGGATATAGAGGAGTACTATTGGGGAACTGCTATCTCCGATGCTGATCCTGATGATGACTATTTAACCGATTACAATGAAACCATGGGTGTCATCATAACTAATCCCCTAACTAATAGAACATATGAGGTGTATCCAGACCCATGGGATGGCGACACAGATGATGATGGACTATTAGATGGTAATGAGACAGGGGGATTCGATATTCCGAATATTGGTGTTATGCAGACAGATCCAACTGACTGGGACTGCGATGACGATGGTCTCTCCGATTATAATGAGACACAAGGAATATACATCGGGGGTGAAAAATATTACACGAACCCCTGGGACCCGGATACGGACAATGATTTCTTAGATGATGGCGATGAATATTATTGGGAGACAGATCCGACAAATCCTGACACTGATAATGATAGACTGTTGGATGGTAACGAAACACAAGGCATATACATACCTAGAATTGGTACTAGACAAACAGATCCTCTGAACAATGATACAGATAATGACACGCTCAATGATTACCAAGAGTATATATTCCACGTAGATCCAACAGAGCCAGATTCGGACTTTGATGGTTTGAATGATAGTTTCGAACTGACAGGTTGGAATGTATCTGTTATCTATCCTAATGGTAGCAGAAAGAATTATCATGTTATCCCAGACCCCCTAGATGCTGATGAGGACGAAGATAAGCTCAATGATTTCTGGGAGTGGTACTATGGTTCCGATCCGTGGAGCAAGGACACAGATCAAGATGGATTATTAGATTACGAGGAGGACTATCTTGGAACTAAGCTGTATGATGCTGATACCGACAAAGATCGTCTAACCGATTACCAAGAAGTTAAGGGCTTTAACATATCAGGGATAGGCTTAGTATGTCCCGACCCATTGGAATACGACACTGATCAGGACGGATTAGATGATTATAATGAATGCTTAGTCTATGAAACAAATCCAGAGGAATGGGATACTGACAACGATGGATTAAGCGATTATGAAGAGGTTTATGGTAGTGTTGCTGGATACAAAACAGATCCAAAGAGTCCCGATACTGATCTAGATAATGTTACTGATTGGGATGAGATATATGTTTATGGGACAAACGCAACGCTTATTGACACGGATGGAGATGGATTGTCAGATGGCTTGGAGGTTTATGGTATCAACATAACGGGAATAGGAATAAGATACACGAACCCACTAAGCTTAGATACTGATGATGATGGGCTAAATGATAGCTATGAGGTCTCAATATGCACCGACCCCACATGGTACGATACTGACAGGGATGCTCTTGAGGATAGTTATGAGTTGGAGCTTGGTACGGATCCGAAGAGGGAGGATACTGATAGTGACGGACTAAGTGATGGCGAGGAGGTATCGGTGTATCATACGAACCCCCTGGACTCAGATACCGATGATGATGGACTAAGCGATTTTGAGGAGATCGGAATCTCTGATCCAACACTATTTGATACTGATGGTGACGGACTAAGTGATTTCGACGAGCTAATAGTATATTCAACGGATCCCCGAAAAGCTGATACGGATAGGGATGGTTTGTGGGACTCTGCTGAGATAGTTGGGTGGAATATAACTGTTGTTTATTCGGACAGAGACATGTTCTCTTACCATGTTGATTCTAGTCCGCTTACTGGGGATAGTGACCAAGATGGTTTGTCGGATTACTTTGAGTATGCATGCAGATCGGATCCAAGAAAGAATGATACAGATATGGATGGATTAGGCGACTGGACAGAGTATGTCATCGGAACATATATATGTGATTCAGACTCAGATGATGATGGGCTCTTAGACTCCGAGGAAGTAAATGGAGTATATGTAGATGATGAGATCGGCAGGGTAAAGACAAATCCTTTAAGTAATGACACTGACTACGATGAGATACCTGATTATGACGAGGTTAATGGTGTTGTTATACCAAATCTAGGTATTCGAAAAACTAATCCAGCTAACGAGGATACCGATGGCGATGGAATACACGATGGTGAGGAGGTATATCTACGTGGTACTGATCCTAGGGCACGAGATACCGATGGTGATGGGCTCTCAGACTATAGAGAGATATATGAGATTGGTACGGACCCAAAATCCCGAGATACCGATAAGGATTTCATGCCTGATAATGTTGATTTTCTTTTACCTCACTTCAACGACCTAATAATAGTAGCATTTATAGGAATTATTTTAGGCCTATTTGAGGCACGTGCATATGGTTTGTTTAGAAACTGGAGAGAAGATATAATAGCTTTTGGTCTATCCGACCTTGGTGGAACACCAATGTTTGTATTACCAGAGAATTTTAAGATGGGATATGACCCATCTTTGATAAGTTCTGGGCTCCTAGGAATATTCACGATGACTAGTGAGATTTCTGGAGAGGAACTTAAACAGCTGGTGCTTTCTGGAGCCATTCCGATACTTATAGAGAAGGGAGATAATACTATTATGTGGGTCTTCGTGAAGAAGGCATATCCAAGGATAATTAAGCAGCTGAGTAAGCTTCATAGAGAGCTTGAGAAGGTGTATGGTCCTTTGCTATCAGGGTGGAGCGGTGTTGGGGAGGATGTTGAAGATGTAAAGCTTTGGGTTCAATCTAGACTTGGAATAGGAGCATTCAGAAGAGAGCAGGAAAAAGTAGAAGTGAAAGTTGAGGAGGAATTCGAGGAGCTATTTGGTGAGGGAAAATCATAGCTTTTTCACCGACTCAGAGCTTAGCTAACAGGCTCTAGATTCCACTTTTTTCTAAACTCATTAACTAAACGTATTGCTTCTGCTTTCTCAGAATCGGACATACTGCTGTCCTTTATTGCTTGTATGAGTATTTTGCTTCTTCTATCAGCAATGTCTTCCCGAAAACCACCTACCTCCATATCCTCCTCGAATTCCTCGATGAGGGCTCTAACCTCGTCGAGGTGGGTAAGTCCCGGCCCACCAATATCCCTCACGTTTCGGCCTAGGTATAATGCTCCTGATCGAACAACTAGAAACTTCCCAGCCTCGAATGTTATTCTTCCCTTCATAAGCCTATCGTAGAAGAGCATTGAGTCCTTGACATCTGGGTCTCTTTTTTCGAGTTCTCTGAGTATGACCCTTCTGATTTCAGTCGTGTTTACCTCTTCCCTATCAGCGAATTCCTCTTCAACTATTCTCGCTATTTCTCTTGCTAGACTCTCAGAGCCTCCAGCTTTGAGTATAGAATTTATAATTTTGTTAGCGTCGAAGGGCTCCACTGAGCCATCAGTTTTTCTCACAAATTTGACCAACTAAACACACCTCCTACAAAAATAATTGTTTTTCCAACTATTTTATTTTTCCTTATTTCCAGATAATATATCTATGTGTCAGACATGGTAGGCCAAAGAATATCGATTTTTCTCAAATCTTTCTCAGTAGAATTGCTCTCAGAAATAAAATAGTTTCTATCAAAAATGGAGGATATGGATATAGTCTGTAGAACACCCAAGGGATCATCTAACAGCTGAGGACAAAGCTAAGGACAAATCGATAACCAGACATAATAAGGAAGTTAAGAAGAATAATAGAAACCTAAAAAGAGAATATAGATACCGAAGGAACTCTTATACTGATAGACTATAGCGAGATACTAATAATGACAAGGTGTAAGGAACAACATTGCAATCATAATAGAAGGAGGATACAGCTCACAGCCAAAAAGTCTGACTTCCCAATGATATGGGTATTCTAGGCATATTTTTAGAATCTTCTTAAGTTATTCTTTTTCCATTTTTCATTTTGGAAGATTTTGGTGTTTTTTATGGGGGATAGTTTTATACATGTGGCTGCCGAAAACATCGACGAGAGCACCATCGAGGATATTCTGCGTGAGTGTGGGCTTTTTGAATATCAAGCGATGATTCTAGGTAGGATTAAAGAATTCCTTAGATACGCTATAGAAAGCGGTGCGAGGGGGATAAGTGAGTTTGCCTTTATTGTTGGTTCCTGGGGCCAAACAAAATCTTTTGTTGGGAGAGCTGTAGAGAAGGCTATTCTTCAGGAGGGGGAATTTTCTGGTGTCAATTATACCATAATACATACAAAGAACATGCTTTTCGAGGTAAGCAAAAAATTTAAGGATACAGGAAACATAGTATTGGCGTTCACCGAGTATTTTAGGGAGCTAATAGATCGCAATGGGGAGCCTCTAATTGTTTTTATTGACGATCTTGAAAGCTTGTTATCGTATAGAAGGCTGATTATAGATATGAACGTTGACTTCGCTGTTGGCTTCGCAGAATTTCTAAGGTGTATGATTAATAGAACAGAGAAAATATGCGTGGATATTCGAGGAAAAGTACACTTCCTATTAGCAACGACACCACCAATCTATCAGAGATTTCATGATATTCTGCAGGAATACCTTTTTTCTGGATGGTTGGAGAGAAGAGAAGTTCTCTCCTTTAGACTTAGACCTATCCTACGCATAGAGTTCTTTGAGCGTATAGAGTGGCTGTCTAAGAGGATCCTAAAAAAGAATCCAGACGCTATTTTTGGCGATAGGAGATTATTGGAGCATATATATACTCTGACTATGGGGAATCCTGGAGCTATCATGCAACAATTCATACGTTATTCTAGGGACACAAAGAACCGCTCGGTCAAGGAAATATGGGCAAAACTCAGAGCTGAAACGATATTATCACCTGAACAGAAGGCAGTCCCTCTTTTCTCAGATATCGCCTTACCAGTTGAGGATTCACTACTATTTCTGATAATATCAACATCAGCTATCTATGAGGATGAACCCCAGTTCGATTATATATTGTCTCTGATGGATAAGTTGGAGAGAGAGTACTCAATAAGATTAGCGAGGGGCGAAGCATTCATATTTACAAGTCTGAAAGAGCTCAATGCGGCGATAAATGAGTTGATAAGCTACATTGCCCCAACGGATGATCCCGACACCACATATAGCTTTAGGATTGCTCTTTGTTTCCTAACTCACTGGCATCCTGATGGATATGCATTTGTGCTTCCCGAGAGAATCGACGATCTATTATTTTTCCTTCAGCAACTAAACTTAGAAAGATTTAGAGACAAGTTCGTAGAAGGCTTCCTGAGATATGCCAGAGGAATCCTAAAGAAAAAGTCAAGAAGGGTTATACGCGCTGTCTATATAAGCCCATCATCCTACCCGATGCTATACCCAGCTTTCCGTGTCGCAGTAATACCTTTCGTCATAAGTGAGGACTCCTCAGATGTTTTCAACAATGTTATGGAGATATCCACGCGCGATCCTGCCCGCTTCTCGGAGCTCATAGGCAAGGCTTTTGTGGATGTTATTCGTAGCTGCTTCGGTGTTGAGGTTAAGGCGCATGAGCTTTACATATTTGTTCCTAGGGAGAGGACGGGTATACGTGTTGGTTATAGGATACCCACTGAGGTCCATGTTGTGGTTGGGGATCCGAAAATCGTTGTGAGTAATATCAACAAGAACTATAGTGAACTTAAGATGTATGTGATCTTGGCACCAGATAATGTTACGGTTCCAAGGAGAAAGTGGAACTTTCTTGTGTTAGAGCTCACACTAAGAGACCTTGTCTTCCTTGCTGCAAAAAGCTACATTGAGAATAATCCTAGGTATAAGGACTCCTTAATAGCGGAGAAGTGGGAGGAATTTGTGACATCTCTTATCAATCGCTACCATATTAAAGAGAGGATAGAGAATTGGATAGAGAGAGGAATTGAAGCGGGGGTAATACTACCTCCGGAACCTAAGCATTCCCATATGTTGGAGACAAGAAAGACGAAGGGGGATGTGATATTCTTCAGCCGATACAAACTGCTTCTAACGGGCGGGAACAATTTTACTCTTGAGCAGCTATTGGATTTGTTGTTTAAGATATATAGCTCCAGACCTTTTGGGAGGGATACTTGGTGCGATGCTAAGATACCTACAGTCTTGCCGGAGGACATAGAACCCACCTCGTTGCAGGGACGTATTAATAGAGAGAAATTCTTTGAGGAGGCAAAATCAACAATAATGCCAGCACTAAACATAGCTGTTGCGAACCGAATGGCCACAATTAGTGGTGATGGTAAAATATCGCTTGAGCTCCATCCGGCTGAAAAGAGGATATTGAGAATTCTCAGAGATTACTCAGGGAGAATAAGTAGGGATAATCTAAGGAATCTCTTTATATTCCTGATGCGTGGAAATAGAAGCGAAACAAGGCTTCTTGACAATCTAATAGACATACTATCCTATAGGGGGCTCATTAGGATGAGTCAAAGGAAAGTAATAACTCTTATAAAGGATCCTCTTAGCAGAGAGCTTGAGATGGAGGAAATGTACAATAGGTTTAGGGAAGCTGTTAGGAACCTGACCGAAATGCTGGATAAGTTGGGGATACCTCCAGAACTTAGAAGCATAGAGAATGGACTACTACACGTCCTTGTCGCTAAAAAGAAGGGTTGGAAATTGATATTACTCAGACAAATAGTTGATGCTGTTGAGGCTCTTAGAGCACGATATATGGACTGTCGGGCCCCCTCCGTTCTCGTCATTCTCAAGGATTTCTTCGACTTAGCATTCAAAATGCTTAGCTTCATAAGAGGAGCCCTAGAAACAATAATGGGGATCGTTAGAAACACGGATACAACCCTTAGAGAGTTAAACAATATTAGGGGCAAGATAAGGGAGGAACTAAGAAACACACTTAACTGTGAAGTAGACATACCTGGTAGTATCGTTGAAACTTTGGAGGACGAGATACGAAGGCTCTCTCTTAGGATACATGAATATCCTAGAGTTGTTACGGTAAGGAGATTAATAAGTGAAGCCCGCTCAACAATTGGCCAGAAATATTCGGAGACATCTGAGGTCTGGAACATATTTATGTTCAATAAGGGTTGCGGGAGCTTCGCAAAATTCAATATGGCTCTATATCTGGTCAATAGAGAGTACGAGGAATTCAGAAGAAGATCTGGGGAGTATCTAAGGAATCTGCAACAAATACTTAGTTTGCTAGAAGATATCAAGTTAAGGCTAAGACGGGTCCCAGATGAGAACACAATTTTAGATTACAAGAAACGCATTAGGAATATATTCACAGACGCTTCCTCTCTGAGCGGAATATTAGATGGGCTTAAATCAGTGCTTAGAGGACTCGATAATGAATTGAGAAGAGTCGCAGAAATTTCGGAACTCCGAAGAGAGAAAGTGCATATCGAAAAAACTCTGAGAGAGATCTTCGACACAGCGAATAGCATTGAGAGAACCCTAGAAAAATATCGTGAGGTGCTGAGCGGCGTTAGTAATCTACTGAGTATAGATATGAGCTATCTGGTTAGGATTGAATCGGATCTGAGGGTTATTAAGGAGGGTTTAGGAAGAGTCTCTGAGAGGCTCACGTCGGCCCCTTTGTCGAGAAATCTGATTGAGGATGTGAAGGAAGAAATAATAGAAGCCATGGATAAGATAAATTCTCTGAAGACAAAACTTCTCTACTTCCGCCGATCTATTGGTGAGATAATAAAAAATGGATACATAGATCCTTTAAATAGACAAATAGAAATTTTCCGCGGACAGATAGGGGATATAGAAATCCTAAACGATATAGCAATACTATTAACGGACATGAAGCGCATAGACGAAAAAATTGAAGACATCAAAATCGACGAAATACCAGATATCATTAGGAAGCTCAAAGATCTTAGGATGCGTTGGCAAGGTATAAAGCGTAGATGCATGGAATATCTCTCTAGGATGAGACAGATCTCACAGACACATATATCGACACTAGAACTTTTGCTGAGCGAGTTCGCAGATCGGGAGCTTCAACTAGGAGATTTAATAGAAGAACTCATAAACAGATTAAGAATCAGCCAAGAGGATGCATTAAAGATAATATTCGACCTCGAGAGAAAAGGTTTTATCCGAATAACACTCCGAGTGAGAAAATATCCCTAGTAATCCTTGGAGAATAAGAAAGTGAATGCTATTCACGACGATAAGACAGTTTAGGCCTCAATGATTTTTGTTGCAGCTTTTCTGAGCCTATTCATGATCGCATATCCCAAGCCTCTCTCCTCCAAACCCTCGAATATTATTGAGGTGTATCCTCTGCTGTCTAGACTTCTTAGCATATCGAAGAGATTCCTTGCTATTTCCGACAGATTTCTTCTAGACCCAATAATATATGTGTCTACCTCATAATTATTTTTATTCTCCTCAGTTACTACGACGGCGACTCTTTCTCCTTTGAGTTCTTCCACAAGTTCCTTTACCTTTGTCCGGATATCTGTGGGGCTTCCAACCACCAAATATAGCTTTGCCTTAGGGGCATAGTGTCTGTACTTTATTCCAGGAGACTTGGGTCTCTCAGAGTAGCCCATGTATTCCACTTCCCTACCAAGAACATCCTCTATCATCTCCTTGGTAATGTATCCAGGACGCAATATCATAGGTCTATCCCCAGTTAGGTCAAGAACCGTGGATTCCAAACCAATAAACGTCTCACCAGAATCAATTATACAATCAACCTCACCATCCAGATCCTCAATTACATGCTCAACCCTCGTCGGGCTAGGCCTACCAAACCTATTAGCACTCGGAGCAGCCACAGGAACGTTAGCCTCTGAGATCAATGCCAGAGCAACATTGTGTGAAGGCATCCTGATACCAACAGTATTAAGACCTGCAGTTACTATATCTGGAATCACATCTTTCTTTCTTAGAACGAGAGTCAGTGGACCAGGCCAAAATTTCTCAATGAGTTTCTTTGCTTCTTCAGATACATACTCCGCATATCTATACACCCAACTTTTGTCTGCCACATGGACGATAAGAGGATTATCTAAGGGTCTACCCTTAACAATAAATATCTTCCTGACAGCTTCAGGGCTTAGTGCGTTAGCCCCTAGACCATAGACAGTCTCTGTGGGGAAGACAACAAGACCCCCTTCCCTAATTATCCTAGCGGCAACACGAATTCTCTCCCAGTCAATATTATCAGGTGAAATTCTAAGCACTAAAACCCGATCTGACTTCAAATAGCAACCCTCACAATGACCAATAATAATCCTAACAACCATCAAAACTTAAATTCAAAACATTTTCTAAAACTAGGACCCCTTAGTAATCTGCTGAATAAGAAGATTTGGTTTTCATTCTGCTTCTCTTAGGAAAAACTAAAATGGCTAGAGTTTCAGATCGAGGAAAGATAATTAGCTACACGGAATTAGAATTTTTCAGCAGAGATTCTCTGACTAAATCGATTAGATATTTACTAGGTTATCTAGTGTCGAAAGTTGGAACATAGATAGATCCTATAGAAGCCGCATACCACCTTGTGTAGAATAAGCTTACTCTTTGTCTGTTTCCTATTTAAAACAAAAGGAAGTTGTAAAGATTCATTCTTGGGGAATGGGTCTCTGGATTGGTTTCTCTAGGTCTAATGGGATTATTGGGGTTACTGGTTGTAGAGTACTAACTATTGTTTTTCTTTCGATCCATTCAGCTAGGCCTTCCTTAACTATGGAGTCCAATATCTTCTTTGCGAATTTTCTGTTAATGTTAAACTCCGTGGACAACTCATCTATGCTGACAGTCTCATTGATAAGAAGTCTTCTAATAACGATGCTCTTAAGTGTGTATGACGGCGACTTATGTGGTATCCATATGTATGTTTGTGGTCTATTCTTAATCCTATAGAGGCTTCCGCATTGTGATACTAGGGCCATCAATGCTAGGATACGCCTAACAGTTTCATATTTGACACGAGTGAGCGCTGATAGCTCGGAAGCTGTGAATCTCCTGTACCCCATGGAATTCAACGCTTTCAGGATGTCCATCCAAGCTTCTTCGGTTCTCCGGCGACCCAACATGTCCACCCTAAACAGTCGAAAGAAAAAGCAAATCTAAATATAAATCGCTTGAAATTGCAAATTTAAAGATTATGAATATAAAAGATTTAACTAAAAACTTTCAAAAGAGCGGAATTATTGCAAATAGGTGCCTATTTTGGGGCTTGAAGTAATTGTCTATGGTGGCGCCAATGAGGTTGGGGGAAACAAGATATTTATTAGTAATGGCGAGACATCAATATTCTTAGACTTTGGAATATCATTTGAAAAGAACTCTAGATATTTTGGTTTTCCAAGACCGCGGCCAAGGTCTATAAAGCAATTAATTCAGCTTGGGATTATCCCTAAAATTGAGCATCTATATTCTCGAGGTGTGGAAAATCCCGAAGGAAACTTCGATGCTGATCCCGAGCCTGCTGTTGATGCTGTTCTAATCTCGCATGGGCATTTAGATCATATCGGGTATATTTCACTACTCTCGAGAAAAATCAGAGTCTACATGGGCGAATGTTGTAGACATATTTTAGATGCTAGAAGAGCAACTATATGGCACAAGGACTTCACAACGAACTATGATGAACTAGATATTGCAGGATTTAGGAGCTATCAGACTTTGAGGATAGGGAGTATGACGATAACACCGATTCATGTGGATCACAGTATTCCAGGGGCATATGGTTTTGTAATAGATACAAATGAGGGGGTCATTGTCTATACCGGAGATCTACGTTGGCATGGCGTAGCGAACCTTACAGATGATTTCGTAGAATTCATAGCTAATAGAGTCGGAGATGTTGAATTGTTTATTACTGAGGCAACGCATGTAGATTACTCGGGATATACGTCTGAGGCTGAGGTAGAAAACAAGCTTAGTGATATCATGGGGACCTTCGAGAGCGATGTTGTTGTTGATTTTTCAAGAGCAGATTTCGATAGGTTCTGTAGTGTTCATAGAGCCTCAGAAAGAGCAAATCGCATTCTCCTAGTCGACCTTACAGAGTGGATATACCTTAATTTTATTGCTAAATGTCCTGGTTTAAGAAAGGAAATCCCTCTTAAAAATATATATGTCTACTTGCCCAAGGTGACTTTTTCTAGGCAAGAAAAGCTTATTCTTGGCAGATTAGCCGATGAGGATCCCAGCAGAATTCTTATCCCAGAGCGACTGGAAAGCAAATTTAGAAGGTATAATAGGAACATTCGGGGATACCAAAGACTTAATGAGTTTCTAGAGATGTCAGAAAAAACGAATAAGCGAATAACTATGATATCTCCCGGTAGGGATATTGAGAAAATTTCAAGAGTGCTCAGGCGTGGAAGTATATTCATACTGGCATCATCAGAACCAATAGGCGAAGAGAGCGAGATTGAGTTTGAGAGATTAAGGAACTGGTTTGAGGAGCTAGGCGTACCCATATATCATGTACATGCATCGGGACATATCACGCCCTTAGACCTTAAGAAGATGATCGAGAAGATACGTCCAAAAAACATAATACCTGTTCATGGCACAAGAACAAAACTTCTTAAAAACTTTGTTGGAGAGAAGGAATATAAGTGGATACTACCAGAAGAAGGAAGAAAAATAGTTATCAGGTAGCTTGCTCAACGTATGGGAAAATCTCCATGATTTTATTTCTTACTTTACTTAGGACTTTTGGGGTTAAGACAACAAGCCCTTCTTCGACAATACTAGATAGCATTTCTTCAAGTTCTTCTGTTATCCTACTCATAGATTCTCGAAGAATTCTAGATGGATTCTCTACGAAGAGATAGCCAACAAGCTTCCTACTCATAAACACCATTATGTGGTATTCCCCGAAAGATATTGTTTTTAGAGGCACTTCAACACCAACTATTGTCTTTAACAGAGAAGAAACTCCTGAAAGCGCAGAACCTACGACCTCTGGGTCTAAGTCGCTTTTCTCGGTGGATATAAACCCGAATGAAATTATAGGGGTTCCATCCATAGTAGCTAGGATAAATCTTTTTGGTCTAGAGATGTTGATAAGTAGTATTGTTGGGTACTTAACCAATAGTAGTCCTGACATAAAAAGAGATGTTCCTAGACCAAGAACCCAGAGATGACCAAGAGTGGCCTCAGTCTCTGGATAAAGAGCGACGGATACCAGTGATATCAGCCCCATAACTATAAGTATCAGAAAACCAATTATGTAGAACATTAGAAATGTTCTCATTGCTTTTAGCCTTAGACCCCACCTAGACTTTATATAGTGGTTTATAACTATGTATGCAAATAGGAAGAGACCAGCAACTTCCAATATAAGATTCACAATATTAGCAAACTTAGATGTTTCAAGAATTTCACCAACTGTTACTCCCGACCCTATCATCACAAGTGCTAGGGAGGGCCATGTAAATTTATCGTAGTCCACAAAATGAAGGGAGAGCCCCCAGGTAATTACAGCAAGGATCACAAACTCGGTGAAGAAATAGTCTATCACATCCAAGTTCCGCCCCACGATGCTTACCTCAATATTAACACCAAGATACCCAAATGTGTCAAAGAGAACAGCTAATAGCATAAGTATTAGTGATGAGAAGTATAATATCAGAGGAACATACCTATACTTACCAATAATACTGATCATTAAGTAGATAAGGGCGATGAATTCGGCGATAACAACAAAACGTATAAGAACTGAGAACACCGAAATCCCCAAGGTTAGTAATTAGCAATATGTAGGAACAAAATTATATTTAAAAAATATGTTCGCATCGCAAAAACAATCAGCTTTAAATTTGAACTTTATACTTTATCGCTTAGGATTTTTAGCTTGTTTTGATGATAATAAGATGGCTAGGAAAAAAGAAGCAGAAATATCACAACTCTTAGTATGGCTAAGCTCGATGAACGCAACATCTAGGTCGAGAGCAATCCCCATCGACGAATTACCAGGAAACCTAGCTAAAGTAGTCCCAGCCGCGGAAAACCTAGGCCTAGTGGAAATCGCAGAGAACGGAGTGTTTCTTAGTGCCGATGTTCTAGAGGGAAGAACACCTAGGAAACTCATAGCTTTTCTTAGAAAACGAATAATCTTTGCTGGTATCGCCTCTAGCTTCTTGGTATGCATGCTTATATTAATTATATTTTCACTTCTGACGCCTACAATAGAACTCTCGGCAACAGCATTAATAATAATACTAATACTCGGTGTTCTTTGAGGCCTTATCTACATAAACTACAGAAGAATACTCTAAACTAGGGCTGAAAGGTAGGCGTGTGTCCGCCAACAGACTTATCGAATCTTGTGTAGGGAAAGAATACTATAAAAATGCTACAGGACGTAAAATAAACAATATTAATGAGATCGTTGGAAGCCACTATTATTGTTTTGAGCTTTCAGATAGGAATTTGTATGTTCTTTGTATTACATTAAACTATTATAAGGCAAAATGTAGATATGATGACAGATTTTTCGGTGTTTATGTTTGAGCAGAGAGCCCATAAAAATCTTGCATACGGCGGATTTTCATCTTGGTGCGAGAATGGGTAGTATTGTCCCACCTTCTGTTGAGGATAGCCGAAGAGAGGATTTTTACAGGAATATGTTCTATATTGCTGACTATGCTGTTAAAAATAAAGTTGACATCGTTATCATAAGTGGAGACATTTTTAATAGGCCTGACCCCGCAGGAAAGGACTTCGTAGCTTTCTCAGAGTTTGTCGGCAAGATTGTAAGTTCAGGCATATATGTCGTTGTGATCGCTGGGAATCATGATAAACCTAAGACGACCGGAGCTAGGAATCCTCTCGAAGGTCTGCAGAAGGCGAATCTACCATATTTCTGGTATTTTAAGCATACTCCTGATGAGCCATTAGTCCTAAGTATAAGAGGCAGAAAGATCGGAATAGCGGCGATACCGTATATAGATCCAAAGATTGTGAAGCTTGAGATCGAGATCTCATATGAGAATCTTATTAAGAGATTAGTAGGAAGGTTTGTTGAGAAGCTTAGGGGTATTAATGTTGACTATAAGATACTTATGGCTCATCTCCTACTAGCTGAGGCAAAATTCGCGGAGATCTTCCCAATATACTCCACCGAACCTAGGATTTCTAGGAGGGCTCTCCAGGAGGAATTCTTTGACTACATAGCATTGGGCCACATTCATAGACCCCAGAAAATTGGTGAAAAGATATACTACTCAGGTTCTATTGAGAAGATCACTTTTGATGAAGCTCCAGAACAAAAGTCCTTCTACATTATCGAGCTTGGTGATGGAGGGGTCTCCGTCGAAAGAGTCCCTCTTAGGTGCCGGCCTATGATTGTTCAGCAGTTGGAACTTCTGAATGCTAGTAGAAGCGATTTCATAAGAAGTATACATGCTTTATCCGGAATACCCATGGGTGCCCTGCTTAAGCTTATCATAAGATCCGATGATGAGACACTTAGGAGTATTGTGGATAAATACTGGCCAGAGGCACAAGAAATTCTGTTTAAGGAGAAGAGGATTGTGGGCTATTGTCTAAAGAAGATAAAAATCGGTGCAGCAGCCTCTAGGCCCATATCACCAGAAATCCGGGGGGTTAGGCAGAAGGTATTAGAGTACATAGACAGACTTCAGGCACCATCAAAGGTGAAAGAGAGAGCTAAAGAAATCGCGAAGAACATCATGGATGAGGTGGGGCTTCCATGAAACTTCTGAGGCTCAGATGTAGAAACATAGCGACGTATGATAATGTCGATATAGATTTTGAGAAACTAAGCTACCCAGTGTTTGTTATGGGAAGAACGGGGGCTGGCAAAACAACACTTTTTGTTGATGCGGTCACGGCTGCGCTCTATGGGCGAGTCTATGGAGAGAAAAGTAAGGAGCTTGCAAAAGAATTCGTTATGCAGGGGAAAACCCAAGGAGTTGTCGAGCTAGAATTTGAAGTTGAGGGAAGGAAGTATAGTATAAGACGAATATTCAATAGAAGAGGCTCCTCACAAGCGATATTAAAGATGATGTATCCTGAAGATAAGATAATAACAACAGGCAGTGACAATGTTACTAAAGCAGTAGAAAAACTTATTGGACTTAACTTCGAAGGCTTGATGAACTCAGCTATTGTGCGACAGGGGGGAGTATATGAGCTTATAGAGAGGAAACCTGCTGAGAAACGTAAGATACTCCAGGAAATGCTCAGGATAAAGTTTGAGGAGATGTTAAAGCGATTAGACGATAAGCTGAAGATTCTTCAGATTAAGATAGGTACTCTTAGGAGTAGAATAGATATGCTGAGATCCGAAATATCCAAGGAGCCAGAACTCAAAAAGAAACTTGAAGAAGCAAGAAAGGATCTACCTTCTATTCGTAGAGAAATAGATAACCTAGAAATGAAAAGACATAAGCTTATTCGGGAAAAAGATGAACTCCAGAAAAAACTGGGAGAACTACGCTCAAAAATTGAGGAGATGAAAATAATAGACCAAGAAATCAGAAGGAGAGAGACTAAGATAGCAAATCTGAAAAGAGAGATTGAGAATGTGATTAGAGAGGCACAGAAATTCCCTCCAGAAGCTATAGAGAGAGTAGATGAAATCGAAGAAAAAATTACGAAAATACAGGAGATCGAAACAGAGATCGATTGTCTCAAGAGAGAGATTGATGAATACCAGAAAAAATTTCAAAGATATAGGCGTTTACTAGAAATTGAGAAAAAGCTAGAAGAACTAAGCAACATATCCTCCAAGTACCACGAAACTGACAAAGAGATCGACAAGCTTAGATCGAAAATAAGTGAGATTGACGCGGCCACAAAACAACTAAAAGATGCTCTACAAAAGCTAGATATGGCTGGAGCGACTTGTCCCGTCTGCGGCTCAGAACTTCCACCAGATAAGAAGATTGAGAGAAGTAAACATCTTAATAGGGAACTAAATGAGCTTCAAATACAAAAAGAGCGGCTGGAGAAGGAGCTAAGGTCACTCCAAGCCAAGAGGGAGGAGCTCAGAAAAAAGAATGAGGAAGCCATCCGTCTTAGGGGCGAGTATAGTGCTATAAAGAAGGAACTTGGAGATAAAATCCCAAGTGAGGGTAAGCTTCAAGAATTGATTATGACGCTAAAAGAATTTGAAAGAAAGAGAGGAGAGTTGCTAAGTAGAATACAAAAAGTTCTTGGAGTTAGTAATCTTTCTGATGCTAGGAGGGCTATAAGGAAGATACGTGAACTAGCAACAAGACTAAGAGAAATGAATAGTAAGAGAGAGCTTATAGAGCTCCACGAGGAGCGGATACGCGAATTAAAAGAGAAGCGTATAAACATAGAAAAACAGATTTCGGAATATGATATTCTCGAGAATAGAATCAAAAAACTTAAGTTCGAGATATCAACTATTGAACGCAAATTAAAAGAACTTACAGGCAGAAAAGGTTCATTAGAAGCAACTATAAGAGAAACTAGCAGAAGGCTTGAAGAAATAAAGGAGAAAAAGAGACAGTTAGAAGAATACGAAGAGGAACTCGAAGAAGTTGAGACTGACATCAGAGCTCACGAGCTCCTCAGAAGAAAAGTTTTTAGTCCTGGAGCCTTCCCAGCAGAACTTATGAAAGAGTACTTAGAGTTCATAGAATACCAAGCAAACGAGTATCTTAAAACGTTTGGTCAAAACATAGAAATAATGCTTAAGTTGGAGAAGACAACAAAAGACTCTCAGTCAGTTTATCTAGAGGCTTTCTCTGGCGGCTTTAGGAGGGATATAAGAACGTTTAGTGGCGGAGAAACTACTCTTATAGGATTTGCTCTAAGACTCGCAATAGGAAAACTTTTGGCTCAGATATTCTCAGTTGCTAGGAGACCTAGATTCCTCATAATTGATGAGGGTTTCGGACCGCTAGATAGTGATAGAAGAGAGGCTGTGGCCGACGCATTAGCAAAACTATATGCATCTGGAGAATATGAACAGATAATTCTTATATCTCATCAACAAGACCTGAAAAACCATGCTGTTTTCCAGACAGTAATAGAGATAACAAAGGATTCAAGGGGCATAAGTCATGTAAGAGTTAATCCTTAGTTTGCTGTGTTGTCAGAAAAATTTCATGAGATCCGCTTGTTTGCCTACTCTGTGTAATCCTCGTAGGGCCTCCTTAAGCCTATTTTTTACTCTCCGAGGAGAAAAATCATGCTCCTCAACAAGAAATTCTATTATGCCCTCCTCATCAGGCGTCCCAAATTCTATCTCATATTTATCTGTGACCGGTGGGTTTAGAAATAACTGCCTAATTTCGTCGGGTTCAACATCCCAAATCCACTTAATCCTTCCATGTTTCAGGAGATTGTCCAGCGACCTATACATTCTTATTAGTTTATACGCTGTTTTTGGCCCTATACCCTTAAAGCCACCTGGATTAAAATCTGTTCCAAGAAGTATCGCTAGGTCGATGAGTTGCTCCCTTGTGAGTCTAAGTTTTTCTAAGAACTCATCTAGGATGTATAATTTTGCGGGTAGGTACGGATCATGAATTATCTTCCAGTGCATTATTATTCTCGGCGAGCCATATACTAATGCGTCCCAATCCCGTGTCGTTATCGCATAGGCATTACCCTCCTTGACAATATAGGCCGCCTGGGCTTCCGCGTCATGAGGTGCCTGCACAACAGGTATTCCAAGAAGGCTAAGCAGTTTCTTTGTCTGGTTGATCAGTTCATCAGTTACAAACATAGCTCTTTTGCCAAGCTTTATTGCTCTATCAACATCGCCCTTCTTGACAGCCTCTAAGAACTGACCATAGAACTTCTCCTTTTCTTCCCTCCTCCTCTGAAGCACTCTGAGCTTTATTTCGAGTGGTGGGCCATCAAAAACATATATTGAGCGTATACCTAAACTCATCAGACGACACTCCCTATTAAAAATTCCCACTAGATGTGATGTGATTCTTCCCTTCGAATCCACTAAGAAGTATCCATCCGGCCCTCTTATCGTAGCGAGCATCTGGTATATCGTTACAAGCGCATCGACAACTATTATTTTCCCTCTAAGCTTCTCGGGATTGATTAGTCGTCCCAAGCCGAACTGTTTGGCCAGGACTCCTAGCTGGATCCCCAACAATACTCACTTGAGGCAATACTTATATATCATCTCCGCCACGGATGCTAGAAGTGTTGCCCTGCTATACTTATTATCGATAATCTCCGCTATTTTAAGAAGAACACCCAGTGTCGATTTGATGTCACCAATCGACTGGGTTATCTGAGCCTCCAATATTTTCTGTAGTATGTATGCTAACCAAACCGGGTTCATTATCTTTTTAGTATGTTTCTGTGATATTGCTATGAGCTCCTCAGCCTTCTTTCTATCACGAACCTTCATGGCATATTCACATAGAGCCTCAATTTTATAGCGTGTCTCAGTAAATTTCTCTATTGTCTCCTCCAGAAATTCATATACGCCTAGTCTAAGTAGGTCTCTTGTAAGTTCCCGGTACAGGGCATCTCTCTGGAATACCTCCTCTATCTTTTCGGCTTCTTCTAGGGCTCTCCTTATGTAGCTATCAGCCTTCTCTCTCGCTCCTCTACCGATATAGTAGGTGCCTATATCCTTGAATACTTGAGCCAGTATAAGCGGGTTATCTACACTCTCAATCTCATTCAACAGCCGTTCAATTATCGGTGATATATCAATACTCGCGTTCTCAGAGAATATAGCATTGCGTATTAGAACCCTTAGGGCGTCTATGCGATCATCAACATCTTTTATCTCAGTAACAAACCTCATTATGAGGCCAAATATTCTGTTGGATTCTTCCTCTAAGCCTCCTTTCTTAAGGGCGAAATACAGATTTTCCAACTCTATGAGCTTTCTGTATGTTGCCTCAATATTCCTTAGATATCCACGTCCTCTGCCAATAATTATTGTGTCTCTTATGAGTTCTATGTCTGAAAGTGTTTTTGACCACAAAGACTCATCTATTTTTCTACCAAGTTTAGATAGGGCGGATATGTATGTGTTCCTTGCAGATGCCCGATATATGGGGTCTCGTATCGACTCTATTATCTCTTCAACACCGTCTAGCTGATTATTCTTAGCCATCTCCTCAACAACGAATTTGAGTAATTCATTTCTGAATTCCTCTGTTTTAAGAAGCCCGACCACTTTTAGTGCTCTGCTGACCTGCTTCTTTGAGATTAGGCGAGATATCACGGCTTTAAGCGCTTCCACTTTAAATTCTTCATGAGGTATCTGCTCAACGATCTCTAGGGCTTCAGATATGTAGCCACGTTTAGCGAAGTTTATGGCCATATCCTTATAGGTCTGTATTTTCAGTTCCTCGTCAACCATCTGTTCTATGAGCTCTTTAGCTTTCTCAAATTGGTTCATAGCAACGGCTCTTGAAGCAACTATTCCTAGGGCACCATCTCTCATCGCTTGATTCTTTATGGAGAGAGCAACTCTAACAGCCTTATCAATCAAGTTCACAGCTTCAAGTAGTAGCTCTTCGCAGCTCATTTATTGCACCAATTCCTCTTTCTACAGGCTTAGAGTGAAGAGTAAATCCATTATCCTCAAAAAATAAGTAGTACAATAGGAGATTTAAAGCTATGATCAAAAGAATGATGAAAAGAAATTTCTCTATAGGTGTGTTAGTGGAAGATTAAGCATTACGATACGCCTCATAAGCAGCCTTACATAGTTTCTCGGAAGCTTATTTTTCCTTATACTCTCAAAAAGCATATATAGGAGAAATGATGTGTACTCGGAGATTCTGAACTTCGAGTGGAATTCTGCAATTGATTCGAGGGCAAACCAGTAGTCATCAAGTCCGCATCTACCTAGCATGCATAATGCGTCGCAGATTTTAATTTTGGTTAAGCATATCCTGAATAGAGGATAATAATATCTTTTCTCAACTACGATGTATGCCTGCTTAAACGAATTAAGAGCTTCTTTGTATGTCCTAAAAGCATCTTTATATTTTGCGAGATCCATATATACGTCACCTAGTAGGCTCTGAGCACTTCCTAAATTGCTCCAAGCCACCATAGATGCTCCCTTTGTAAGCTCAATGGCTTTTCTATACGAATCTATCGCTTCTCTTAGTATTTCTCCGGCTTCTAGATAGTTTTCTTGCTTTCTATGGATCCCTCCTAGTAAATACTGTGCTGTTCCTAGGTTGTTTAGGGCAATAGCATCTCTCCATTCGGATAGCTCCAGTGCTTTTTTGTAGAGTTCTATTGCTTCTTCTAAAGCTCTTTTTGCTTCCTCAAGCCTTCCTAGCTCCTCGTATAGAGATCCTAACTCGCTCTGAGTGTTTCCAAGATTATTCAGTATTATAGAGTCTCTCCACCCTACTAAACCTAACGCCTCTTTGTAGGATTCTATGGCTTCTCCAAAGGTTTTTATAGCATCCCTATATCGTCCAAGTTCCTTATATACTACACCAAGCATTGTTAAGGTGAATCCTAAGTTGTTGAGTATTGTCGGATTTCCCCGCGTTTTCAAGCTCAATGCTTCTCTGTATGTTTGTACGGCTTCCTCGAGCAGTTTTCTGGCTTCAGAATACTGTTTTTGATCTAAGTATATTCCTCCAAGCATGCTTCTGGCATATCCCAGGTTATTCAGTACTATTATATTATCGGGAGTGAACTTCAATATTTTCTCATATGAATCTATGGACTCCTTAAACATTTTTTCAGCATCCTTATATCTCCTCTGGATCTTATAGATTATTCCTAGCTCGCCCTGAGCAGCACCAAGTCGTTCTAAGGTCTTAACATCATTTCTCCGAAGACTAAGTGCCTCCTTATATGACTTTATAGACTCTTTGAATGCTTTTTCAGCCTCATTATATCTCCTCTGAGCTCTGTATATCGTTCCAAGCTCGCTCTGAGCGGCACCTAGTCTGCTCCAAACCCTAGCAATTCTCCACTCACGGAGAGCCAAAGCCTTTCTGTAGAATCGTATTGCTTCTTTAAGTACTTTTTCAGCATCATCATATCTTCTAAGTTCTTTGTATATGGTCGCTAACTGGCTTTGAACATACCCCATATTGTTCCAGGTTATGGGGGATCTCCATCTCATGCGTTTTAGAGAGTCTTTGTATGCTTCCAGAGCTTCCATAAAGACTCTTATAGCTTCTTCGTATATTCCTTCTTCCTTGTATAAAGTGCCAAGCAAGCTTAATGCGTTTCCGAGCTTATTTAGTATTTGTGGATCCTTCTTTTCGGTTATGTCCAATGAGTTTTTATATGCTTCTATAGCCTCTCTGAGTTTTTTCTCAGCATCAGTGTATCTGCCTAGTTCTCTGTAGATAGCACCTAGTTCCGCGAGTGCTTCTCCTAAGTTGCTAAGTAGCTGTGGGTTTTGTTCATTTATTTTATTCAAAGCTTCTTTATACACTTCGATGGATTCCCTTAGGAATTTTTCAGCGTCACTGAACCTGCGTACTTCCCTATAGAGAGACCCTAATTCCGCAAGGGCTCTGCCTATGTTGTTTCTTGCTTCGAAGGCCGTTTCATTTAGCTGATTTAGAGATTTTTTGTAGCAGTCTATCGAGATTTTGAGAGCTTCTTCTGCCTTATCATACTTATCTATTTTTCTGTACATAGCTCCAAGTATGTATTGTATGTATCCAAGTTTCATTAAATTTTCTGGTGATGTTGGTGTTATCGCTTTCACTACTTCAAGGAGAACTCTCTCTGCATCGCCATATTTTGCTTCCTCCTCCAGGACTATAGCATAGCGTACATTCTTCTCTAATACATTCTTAGGTTTGCTGAATTCTATCTCTTTGTATAATCTGGCAAGAGACTCATAATGCGCTTTGTTATGATGGAAATCCCAAGCTTCTAAATATCTGTCAAAAGCTTGGTCCTCGTCTATCTCGATAAGTATGTTGATCGCTTCGATGCAGGGATCTACTGTTCTTCTATGCTTATATATCACCCACAAAGCCCTAGCAACGCGATCTTTTAAAAGATTAATATTTTCTCCTACAGGTACGTTAAAAATAGCTTTCCGCGCGAATCTATGTATTTTTCTAATCATCTTAGTTCTATCAACTAGCGGCTCTAAGAAGCCTAGTTTCTCCAAAAATATCCGTAGTTCTTCCAGAACCCCACTCTCCTTTTGGGATAATCCCAACGCTCTACGTATTGTCCGGCTATCAAAGCGCGAGAGCACTGCAATAGTAGCCAATGCTTGCTTTCCGGGGTCTTTTATGTATTCTAAGATCTTATTTATGCATATCTTTATAATATTTTCGGCTGAGCCATAGGATCTCATCTTCTCTATTATCGGTATTGATTCCGAGAAGGTTGCGATTCCTGCTACGCATGAGAGGAGGAGAGGGTGACCATCAACCGTATCAGCTATGAGTTCTCTGGTCTCTCTGTCTATTATTCCTAGGTTATCTAGGTATCTTTCCACATCTTCTTGCCTAAGTCTTTCGAGAGGTATTTTCTCTACGGGTTTTCCCTTGCCGATATAGTACCTAAGTGGAGCAAATCTTTTCTCCCATTCAATTTTCTTTCTGCTAGTTAATAGAACCAGACTCCTCTTGAGCCTCATTAGAAATAGTATCATTATGTCCTCATCAGTTATCTTTTTGGGTCGTTCGGTGTCCGCCTCTTTTTGTCTCTTCGCGATGTCCTGTAGTGAATCATAGTTGTCTAGTAAAAATATTATTATGTCAGCTTCGCCTTTTCTGGCAATATCAAGGATGTCTATTCTGAGAAACTCTGCCATTACATATACATATCGCTCTGGATCCTCAATAATAAGCCCAAGAATAGCCTCACCATATCTCTGCCCGAACATGCTGATGAACCAGTCTGCTTTCTCTCCAAATCTCTCTTTAATAAGCTTTTGGAGTTTCTCGCCATAACTAACAATAATCTCTGGGCTCCGCACAAATCTTCTTAACCGAGGAATCGTTTTTGCGATAAGTGAAAGGTCACCAACAATACCCTCCTCTTTTGACCATGTTGTTCCCTGTCGAACCCTCATATATACCGTATTTAGAATATCGAAGCACGATGTTTCGAGCCCATATTCCCTCAGCTTCTTAGCTATGTCTCTTAAAAGGTAGCGTAGCCCGCCTCCACGTGGATAATAATCGCTAAAATCTACATAGACCACTGGAATTTTGTCCTCAAACTCGTATTTTATCTTTAGCAGAAACCATGTTTTACCTATACCATCTTCTCCTTCTATCTGTAGTATCTTCAGATCGACTTCGTTACTTTTTATTTTTCCCACATAGCTTCTGACAATATTTAATTCGGATTCTCGCCCTACAAATCTTTGTGTCAGATATCCTCTTGAGATCCCATACCTATATCTTAGATTTTTTCCGCTCAGATAAAACCCCTCCAACCAAAGGTCGGAAAGTTTATAAGCAATAATAGCACCTAATATACTAAGTTGAAAATTGTATATATTACAACAACCAACAAAAAAACATATATCAGCTTAATCCTATATAAAAGACATTCTCAACAGTACCATGGTGATGGGAATGGTGGGGAAGAGTATCCCAGATGACTGGATAGACTACATATTTAGGAAGAGAAAAGAGGCTATAGTGCTTATGTCTCAGGGCAAACTTAGTGCTGAGAAGATATACTTGGAGTTTACTAGAACACTTCCCGCGATTGTCAGTTATGGTTCTGCAGGACTCAATGCTAGCATTAAGATGATAGGTCTGTTACCTAAGGAGGAGATATTTGACGAAATATATGATAAACTAACCAGATTTGTCGAAACCAAACCAAACATGAAGCAAGTATTAGAGTTCCTACTCAGCGAAATGTATGTTGAGGAGTATCTAGATTTTACCAAATTATTTACATTGGACCTAGCGAAAAAGAATACTTGGAAGAATCTAGGTGAGGGCGGTGAAGCAGTCCTAATATTCTTTACGCCTCCGACGAAGTCATATATGTTACGCGTGGACGTAAATGTCCATGCGGACGATAAGTATTTCTGGTATGCAAACATAATGCATGACCTATTCCATGTTGTTCCTAAGAAAGGGAAAGTTGTGTCTCGATACCCAGCATATATCTTCCATATCAAAGAAATATGGGATAAGTCGGCCGATAAGTTTGGAGTGAGAATATATCCCTAGATTATGAGGTAGTATCTATTATTATGTCGAACTTATGTATGTTCATCAGGGAATTTATTTCTATATTCTGCAAGGATTTCTACTATGAGTCTGAAGAGCTAGGACTAGTGAATCATGAAGGTTACTTAAACTAAAAAATGCTATACCCAGCTCTTCGCTCGCAGCTTCCTTGGGTCTCCTTAATCCACATATGGCCCTATCTAGTTTAGATTTATATTTTCTCATTATTGTTATATTCGTTCATAGCTTTTCTTGTCTAGGTGATTATGCTATGCTCACATTGCTCATACAGATACCTCAAACATTGATCGAAGATCTCATCGAAATCGCTAAGATCATAGTGATAGTTCTGGGGGCCTTCATAGCTGATCGCCTTGTTTCTAGATACTTAAGATCGTTTGCACGCATAGCAAACATAAGTGTTGAGGCTCTAGGGGGACTAAAACTCATAATAAGGTTTCTGATTCTGGCAGTAGCACTAATATTCCTTTCATCGGTAAAGTGGTTCCCTACAGAATACCTAGCAGGAGGAGGAGCATTAATGGGCGCCATTGTCGGTATAGCTCTCGCTACAACAGTCTCAAACTTCTTCTCTGGCGCATTTGTACTCTTCTCAAGAGTTATAAGTGTAGGTGATTACGTCAGATTCGACTCTGACGAAGGGCTTGTTGTCGATATGTCTATAAACTTCACTAAAATCAGAAAGTCTGATGGAAGCACAATAATAATTTCGAATAAGGACATAGCAAGCAAGAAGATAGTGAATTTCCGCGCGGAGGAAAAAGGCGAAACATACTATGTATACCCACTAGAATTCTCAACAAGCATAGAAATTCCAATGGAGAAAGTAGAAGCGGTAATAGCGAAAATAGAGGAAAAACTCAGAGACAAGATAGCGGACATTAAACTCAAAATCGAGGATATAACAAGGCTAGAAATAAAATATAAGATACTCTTCAAAGTAAGGAACGCAGAGCTAATACCAGAAATTAAAGACAAAATCTACGAAATCCTGGCTGAGACACTTCTCGCAGGAGAATAGAGTAGATATTCTCTAAATTTTTCTCCAGTCGTGAATTTCTCCTCTTCTGTTCCTCATAACTATATGTATTAATTCTCCGCATTTCGGACAGAAGGGCTCTTCGACAAGAACTCTAGTTCTTAATCCCGTCCGCTCAATTATTAGCTCCCCACAATTGGGACAGTATGTGTTTTCATATGGATGAGCTGGCCAGACATTACCTACATACACATATAATAGTCCTTCATCTTTTCCTATCTGATACGCTCTTTCGACGGTTTTTGTTGGAGTTTCTGGTGGTAATCCTCTTTCATATGCTTTGTACATTGCGAAGTATCTGGTTACATGCCATGGTGTTTCTGAGCCGAGCTCCTTCCTTATTCTCCTTGCAATGCTTCTCAAGCACTCCTCATCATCATTGACCGTTGGTATTACAAGTGTTGTTATCTCTATGTGAACCCCCATCTGCTTCAGTAGCTTTGCGTTTCTCCACACAATATTTACATCCGCACCTGTCCACCTCTCAATGGTTCCTGGGCACCCTTTAATATCTATATTCGCAGCGTCCAAACCATGCTTAACAAGAAGCTCTACAGATTCTCGTGTCATATACCCATTGGTGACGTAAGTGTTGAACCAACCCCTCTTCCTCGCTAGGGGCATAACATCAAGCGAATATTCCAATAATGTTACTGAGGGCTCATTGAAGGAAAAGCTTGTCCCAGTACTACCAATGCGTCTCATAATATCTATAAACCGCTGGGGAGACACATACTGGCAGCTTCTTGCCCAGACCTTAGAAATCTCAAAATTTTGGCACCAAGGACAAACAAAGTTGCATCCCCAACTCCCCACAGTAAGAGCATATTCGTCTGGGAAAAAGTTAAAGAAGGGTTTCTTGCTCATTGGATTATTCGACATTGAGGATATATTTCCATAAGTTAACACAAAGAGTTCTCCGTCCCTATTATATCTAGCGCCGCACATTCCTCTCCTACCAGGAGGAATCACACAATGCCTCTCACAGACATTACATTTGACATAGCCATCTCCAACCGGCTCCCATAGAACCGCCATCCTAGCACATGGGCTTCTAAGAAGAGCCTCTATTTGCTTATCACCATTCATACCAAACACACACCAAATCGATTGAGAATACTAGCTGAATTTATCAATGAATCTTCTTAGAGTATCCTTCGATCCGAGGAAAACAATCGTATCGCCATCTAATATTTCTGTGTCTTCAGAAACTTTTATCCAGTAGGAACCCCTCTTTATGGCGATTATGTTTACCCCTAAAGATTCTATATCCCGAATGGTCTTCCCAACAAGTTTTTTAGACGCCTTTATCGATATTAGCTCATCCTCAATAACAACATCAAAAAACGAGCCAAACACAAAGAATCTCTTGGATATACTAGTCGTACTCATAATTTCATCAAAATTCGGATTTGCTGTCAGTAGAGATGCTAACTCGTCACTGAATATCCTCACAACGGTCCTTACCCCGGGATTTATTTTCTTTGCTTTTTCAGCTATCAGAGCATTGAGAGTATCATTATTTACAGCGATAATTATTGCACGTGCCTTCTCTATCCCAGCCCGTATAAGCGTATCTGTAATCGTAGCATCCCCAAAGACTATGGGTCTTCCTTTCTTAAGAAGTTGAATAACAGTCTCATTGTTAGCCCTATCCTCTGGACGAACAACAAGAACATATGGGAGAGAAAGCTCCTCCAGAACCCCAACTATTTTTCTTCCTAGGTGTCCACATCCAACCACAATAATATGATTCTCCATGAGGGACGCCTTAAGCTCAGCCTTATCCTCGCGAGTAAGAGTCTTCGATTCTACGAAAGCCATTATGGGAGACAACTCAGCAAAAAGAATGATCATCTGGGCAAGAGCATCAAGGAAGCCCTGCGGCTCATAGTTAAGTGTTAGAAGAAGAGTTATGTTTTTAGCCGAAAGCTCGATCCCAGAAAGCAAGGTTAGGACAAGAGAAAGAAAAGACAAAAAGATGACAATACGCAACGTATTTCCAATCACCATAAGATAATACTTCAACTTCTTCAGACCTCTGAGCATAACAATCACAACAATGATAAAGCTGTAGGTCAGACCGTAGAGCCCTCCTCATCAATCGGCACTTCTCCTTCTCATCATTCTTCCTCATAATCTAACTAACAAAATAATTTATTTGGATATCGATGATAATGATACTCATATTCTTGGAAATACAGATGAGTGTTCTATCCCAGGAGAAAGTTTGGTTCGATGATCCAGAGGGGCGGAGCCTACTACAGATAGATTATCGTAGTATAGTCCATATGCCTCAAGATACGCGAAGGAGACATCATAGATGATGAGTAGACAGCTTACGAGGAATAGCAGTAGGATTCTGCCCATTTCTCTCTTGTAACGATGAACCCAAACACAATGACTACGAGAAGTACTGCATCAGCAATACGTAGAGTATATTCAATATGAATTCATCTAGGGGAATCATCTCTCCAGCATGCGAGGCAATTGTCATAGTCGTCCCGTTGGGCTGTTAGATCTGATATCATATATGGTCGACGGACTCGGTTTCTACGAAGTAGCAAAGCTTGTCAAATAGCTTTGGTCTTAGATCTCTCTCCCCCTCCTTTGTATTGACAAGGAATTCATCTAACCTCATTTTTTCTTTCCTCCAAATATCTTTGATACGAATTCTCTCATGGCTATATTAGCTATTTCTCTCATCGCCATTGTTCCTAGAGCTATAGTTACTTCCTGTAGGATTGTTTTCCAAGTAAATCTGTTTCTCCTAACATAATAAGCTATTTTTCCCGATGCATAGAAATATATTGTTGCTATGATCGGAGCGAAAATAACTGCCGATATTGAGAGGATCCATATCTCTCTTATAGATATCGCAGCTGAGTACTCTGGAGTTATAAGTAGGTGTAGGATTAGCAGTATTAGTCCCAGAAAAGTCAAAAAACCAAACTTCATGCCAACCTTTTTCTCCCTAACAAGAGTCCTTGTGTATTTCTGGATTGCAAATAGTAGAGAGAAAA
>Ga0190311_1000109_pt1 | contig 30287 bp, 32 predicted proteins | sample 48700789_MG_FD_165037 | JGI IMG/M metagenome (GOLD analysis project Ga0190311, IMG submission 165037) | Hydrothermal vent sediment bacterial communities from Southern Trench, Guaymas Basin, Mexico - 4870-07-8-9_MG | ecosystem: Environmental > Aquatic > Marine > Hydrothermal vents > Sediment ...
GGTTGGGGCTTTCAGTCTTTTCTTATTGCTTCTAGTCATCAAATCATGATATTCCTTTTTAAGTTTTTCGGCAGATTTCCGGAAGTACCATAAAACATCATCATCACTCAACCATCACTCTGTAGGATTATAAATGTAGGGTTTGTAATTTATCTCTTTAACAAGAGCTCTCTTAAAATTCCGAGCTTCCATTATAGGAAGGTACCATATAGTCTTTCTCTTATAACGCTTTTCCGACTCTCGTGCTAGCTTATGGTAGAGATACTTAACTAATATCTCTATAGTGCGGGGCTTAAGCAATCGTGAGCCTCTAAAGGTTCTCAGAGTAGCTCTACGGCATGCTTGTACAATAGTATGTAATACTATGGGTTTAAAGATCTCAGATAGATCGTAGGTTAAAGATAGTCTTCCTGCCTTCATTACGTGAATCAGTCCGAAGAATGGATCTAAGCCATTTACTACTATAGCCTTCGTTATAATTCCATATAAAATTGCATAGAGGAAGTCTATTGCTGAATTTATTACATCTCCTCCTCTTGGTACACGTCCAGTAAAACCATACTTGTCTGGAATAAAGTTAACTATAGCATTCCAAAAGTACTTAGATCCTAGAGCTTCTCTCTTTCTTAACTCATCAACACTACTAACTCTTGAAATATCTTCGAGAACTTCTAGAATACTGTACTTTATATACTCATAATCTTCTCTTCCTAATTTATCTTTATGGTACTTGTATTCATACCGAAGCACATTATATAGCCCCTTAATCTTAGAGTACATTATCGGTTTGGAGTACATAAGTCTGTGATATGAGTCCGTGAAATACCTATATTGTACCTCACGAATATTGGCAGAACCTATCTGAATTACATCGAACAGGACTCCATAGGTATCACTTCTCCCTGAGAAGAATACTATTGGTACCCCCTGTGATACCAAAGTTAGTATAGCTGAAGAAGTTACTTGAATGCGTTCTCCAACTACTACGACTAGCTCCAAATCTGGTACGGGCACGGTCATTCTATTTCCTTCCTGATCTGAAATTGCTATGTTTCCCATTTTTCTATAGACCTTTGCTATACCTTCTACGATTAATATAGTCATGTGTAATCCTCCTATCGAGACTTGTAATCTATACATCTTTTTCGAAATTCTATGTCACATTGATTACAGACGATAGGAGGAGCAATTTTAGGTTTTACATTTTCAATAATTAGCTTTTCAAGTCTCTCTAATTTTACTAGAGGAGATTTCGCCACTCCTATAGTATTCTTATTGTGTATAATCACCATCCTATCAATCAAATCCTCCTCAAAATCTTTAATAATAACGATTATAGGTAAGACACGAAAACCATATTTATTATAGAGAGCAGTTGCATACATAATAACTCTATCAGTAATATTAGTGAATTCTCTATACATAGTGACTTCAAAAAGAATAAAGATAGGAATATGTTCATCGCTTTTTGGTTTACCTATAGATATGAATGTCACCATATCACATAGTCCATTAAGCACAAATACGCAGTGTCTTCCTCTATAGATTATTGAAAGATTATGTTCTAACCAAGTGTAATGTACAGTACCTAGATTCTCTAGTTCAACTTCTACTAGTTTCCTATACTTACACCTCTTCTTACTCCACAGCTTCTTACCTAGTTCCTCTAAGAGAGTAGGCTTTCCTCCTAAATGAGGTTCTACTCTAAGTAATGCTCTTCGTTCACAGATATTAAGATCATCTAGAACTTTCATGGGCAGTTGAAGTATTCTCATTTCGCCTTTTTCTTCCATAGAAGACGATAATAGGCTCTTTTTCTCCTCTAACAAGAACATTCCTCTTGGTAACTTCCATGAGAGTTTCATACTGGAAATTAGTGAGGAGCATAATTGTTGCTCTATCACCTTCCTCAAGCACTTTAGATAGGATCGAAGCGAGCCTTTCTGCAAGGCCTTTAGATCCCTGTCCGACATACACCGAGTATGTAAGCATTGTGAACGAATATCTATAAAGGATACTCCTAACTTTCCTTCTAGTTTCCTCATCCCGGCAATCATAGGTCACCACTACATACATTTTCTTCTTTTATCATTGTTTCAGACACTCCTAAAGCAAGAGCATATAAAATACTCTTCCTCCTGCTGTCAATTCTATCCTTATGGCATAACCAAAAACATTAAAGAGTTTATAGTCCTGGTCAAGGGGTGCAATATATAATGGAATATCATAGTTTTTAAGAATATTAAGCAGAATATTGTCACCTTTCGATATTATATCTTTAATAGAGAGAAGAAATTTTGAACTTATCACTATATCTTCAATGTTAAATTGATATTGTGAATTAAGTGTTAAAACTTTTCCTAAACTCTTCTTACTAATTCCTTTTATTTCCAACTTTCCATTTCTATAAGCTAGTTCATAATTACCTATTAGTGTTGAAAGAGATGCTCTATCCTCTATTCCATCTCTTACATAGGGTATTGATGTAGCTAACCTGAAACTAGCGAGTGGTACTAATACTCGCGGAGCCTTTGAAACTTTATCCCTCATCCAGTTAAACATCTCTTTAAGCTCAAGCCTATCAACTATACTGACAAACTTTTGACATAGTTTGCGATACTCCATAGTGTACTCCCAAAGCATGGCTAATGTAATAATATAAGTTGCGAGAGGGAGATAGATTCTTATCTTACCGATCTTGTGATTCATAATAAAGCTCGTTCCATAAGTTTCAATACTTAATTTCTCTGGTATAATCTCTCTTAAAAGATCTATGAAAGTTCTATAGTCAATTTCACGCCCTACTTTATATATAAAATTGTTTACACTGCTTAAATATCCACTTGGAATGGGAATGAGTACTTCTGCTTTCTCCACATCTCCTCGTCCTATCCTACCCATTCGCTGTATAATTTCGCCTAAATACACACCATATACTATACCAAAACTGATTTTTCTCAAGTCAACACCTAGTTCTACTGAATAATTTCCAAAAACAAAGAGTTTTCCATACTCTCTTCTCTCCTCTAAAATCTCTCTTCCATGAAAGTTAGCTGAAGGCTTAACTCCTGTTATGACTGCTGGTTTTTCATTAGTGAGACTTTGAAAGACTTCTGCACATTTTTCAACAGTAGCGCTACGTCTTCCGAAGACTATTATTCTCTCATAAGATAACATTCTAGAAGCATACTCTTTAACTAAGTAAGGGAGCTCTTCTTCTATCATAAACCAACTTATGGAGCCCACTCGGAACTTTGTAGAAGTGGGGATAAAGTATACTATTGTTCTACTTTTAACTCTATCTACATCAACCTTCTTAGAAGCTAGTCTAGCCTCTATGATTTTAACTTCTCCTAATCCAATCTTTGTCAATAGCTCATAGAATTCTCTTTGCGGTGTAGCCGATGAGAGAATAAGCTTATATCTCTCAGGTCTAGGCGATCTAAGAGACTCTAAATAGAAAAGTAATATTAGTGCAAGGACCGTCGGTCTTTCATATATAGTCCATGTATGAAATTCGTCTAGGAAAAATACACCGTCTGAAAAAAGAGCTGAGTATATGTTTAATCTCATCCTCTCTTGACGTTTAGAGCTTAAAAGGTCATTTAGTACTCTTTTCATTCGTCTCATTATACTATTAATCTCATTATCACTCGCATTAGTTATTTTTCTAGCAAACTTATATACAAAATCTCCCTCAGCGGCTAAAGTAAGTAACTTTTGAGCATCTGGTACAGATCGATATAATGATGAAAGCATGAGATATGGATATTCAGGGACAGCTATGGTAATCAAATAGTCTGCATCGAGTAGGGTATTTCTTAGTAGATCTAGTAGGGTTATGCGACTTTTGGCCTCTTTCATTTTTTCTTCTAGCTTATTAAGTACCTCTTTCGTTAACCTCACTAGACCTACTTTTATACTGATACTACGTGACTTCTTAGCTTCCTCATCTATAACCTTAAGATCCATGTGGTATTTTACAGCGACTTCATATCCATCCTCACCTTTTAACTCATAAACTCTTCTTCCCAGCCAATCCAGGGTATTTCTTATAGATATGAATTGATCATTTACTAAGGGCTTGGTAGGATATAAACCTACAGCTCCTTGGAAATCAGTATCAAATAGTATATTAGAAATCAGAGGAGCTAAAAGTGCAAACGTCTTACCACTTCCCGTAGGAGCTTCAAGCCCTATGCATCTAATATTATTCTCTCGTCCGAGGACACGTACTAGATCCTCTTGAAATTTTCTGAGTCTTAGAGATCTCCCTCCTGCTATCAATGTGATATTACCCTTTTCTAGGTAGACTTCCTTAACGACTACCTTAACGCTATTATTAGACTCCATTAAAGTTCCCTGCTTCATGAGGGTATCGGAAGTCTAAATGATATTAATTCATCACCTATTCTCGTCTCTACAATAGCTAATTTCTCATCCTCATAAATCCCTTTTACTATATAATTGGAATAGGGAACACCTTTTCTCTTAGTCTTCGTCACTAATACGACTATGTAGGAGTTTGGCTCTAGCTTAAATCTCCTGGCATCTCCTAAATTTATAGGATCGCTAATACCTCTAGTAGTCCCTTTAATTCTTGCTTGACTATACTCTACACTAAATACTCCCTGTCTTTTAGTGCCTATTCTAATAACTCTAGGTAACCTTATGCTCTCATCTCGCAGTAAAATCACTGTTTCAAATGAGCTTTGGGGAGCAAAATACATATGTATGACATGCCAGGGGTAGATTGTCTTCGGCTTTGGTTGTACGGGTTCGACATATCCTTCCCCCTTTATATTGCATAGCATTCTCTTCATAACTAGATTACGTGGTCTTGCTGGATAAACGTACATCTTCTCTTCAATTTCTTTAAGAAATCTATAATCTATTTCGCCTGGATATTTGGGTTTTGTAGGAGAAGCCAAGGAGGCATAAAGTATTCCGCTAAAACCATACATTAAAGCGTAGTTATGAATATAAGGTTGTGGTTTGTAAACAGGATACGAAACTCCACCAATGACACTAAAGCCTATAGAGGAAGAAAAAGTTAAAAAATTATTCAATTTTAACCTAGCCACAAGTACTCGCATATTAATCCCTTACTTACTTGGAGATTCCAAGGTACTCATATACTCCTTTCACATAGTTCATAGCATTCTTCCATAACTCTCTCACTAATTTTTGATCAAGTGGATCTATTTCTTTCAGCCTTTTAGTTATGTCTGCTGTAAGCTCAACAACTCTACTTGACCTGGAATATTTGGCCTCTTCTTCAATATATTCTAAAGTCCCTTTCCTGGCTTCACTGATGTCCTTTTCTCCATGAAGTCTCTCGGCTAACTCGTATGCTGTTCCAGTCTCAAAGAGGTCACCTATCATTACAATAGGATGTACTTCAAGAGTTCCTTGTATAGAAGTTCTAGCACCAACTCTGATGACTCTTGTAAGTAGCCATAATACTTCGACTAGCTCTGGAGGGGAAATCATGGGTAATACCATCTTACCAACAAATAGTGTAGCAGGTTCGACAAAAGTTTCTGAGAAAAGACCACCAGTCCTTCTCCTCTCTTCATCCATTCCTTCAGTTATCATTATCGTAGTATAAGTTATTTCATCTACCGAGGTACCTGTCCTTCTTTCAATACTTGGAGTTAGTGCATAAGCTGAGTCCCCTTGAAATCTACTTACTAAGTTATAAGGTTCAGCTGCACTAGTAGCACCCATCAGTATATCAACCGGACACTTCATACATCTACCATGCATAACTCCCTTTCTCTCACCGACTATACCCACAGCTATGGAGCAAGCCTTCAGGAATTCATCCTTATAGCCTACCCACTCTTTTATTTCGGTAGTATACTTAATCCATTGAGCTCTAACTAGTTTCATAAATTCACGTAGGTAAACTGCCTTAAGTTTTCTAAATATTATTGTTGGGACAGCAGTATCTTTCACTTGAGATAATATTACATCGTCTTCACCTTCAGTTCTTAAAATCATCCTATCACAGGCTCTTCCTATCCAGTATATGGTTATGTGCTTAGCGATGGGTCTTATTGAGGATGCGCTCCCATCATATACTTGGAGATAGTCTTTGATCGAGTTGTAGTTCTCTTCACCTATTAAATTCTTCAGTATCTCAATCGACCCAGGATATAGTTCTGAAAGCTCCATCCTCTCACCCCTTTTCAGATTGTTTCTCATAAACCTTAACAGGAAGTGTAATTCTTCCTCTAACGAATCCTATTAAGAGCAACCTTAGATTCCTGACCAGCTTAAATACCCTTACTGGATCTCTTCTTCTCATGAATTCAAGTCTATCTAGAAGTCTTGCAATAGCGATATTGACTTTCTCTTTTTCTTCATCATCACTAAATCCAAAGTGCCTCTCAAGATCACGTAGTATCTCTGCTATAGTACTCACCTTTAACCCTCCTCGCAAAAATTCTTCAATCGTAGGGAAGATCCTAGCTATGTGGTGGTCTGATATCTCCTCTATTCTATTTCCCAATCTCTTCCTCATATAGTCTGCTATTGTTTTAATTGGTTCTACAAGTCCCCACTCATAAGGGGAGACATATATTACATACCTAGGTTGTTTCAAACTCATGATCTCACCCCCTTTTGTAATTGTTTCAAAATAAACGAGTAAGTATCCACAGTAGCATATCCGCTCGTCTTAAGTCCAGATCTAGAGAATCTTACATCAGTAGTCCTGAGAGCTCCTCGTTTAGGCTCTAATTTACTTACGTAGTCTCTTAAGGTCTTATAGAGCCAATATCTCATATTAGTAGTGAAATTGAGATACGAGGATCTTTTCTTTGCCTTTCTGAGAACTTCCATATACTCGGTTATCATCTCCTCTACTATTACATCTGTTATGTCCATCTCGATGGGCAGACCACTCCATGTAAAAGCAGCTCCAAGAGCTGTAGTAGTTAATACTAGATTACCACCTAGTACATACCATAGGTCTAGGGCGGTTCTTAGATGAGCCTGTAATAAAAGCTTACTTCCAGCACTTACTATTAGCCTACTAGTCATGTAATCCGTGAGTGCAGGAAACTTTTCTCTCGTAATTCCTGTAATCTCTTCTGCAGTATATCTTAATGTCTTAAGTAAGTCTATGGGTATGACTGGGTAATATGTTAAAACATAAGCCCATAATCCATCCATATACCCGATGTGTTTAGGTGCTACTATAACTTCAAAGTAACATGTCTCGCATACAGGTAGCTTCTTTACTTGTTCAATACTTCCTATTTTCTCTGGTTTACCCTGGAGATCTGAGTGAAATAACTCAGAGATATTGATCCTTCTGATGACATTCTTCTTAAGTTCTTGTAGGAAGCTTGTAAGGGACTTCTCTAATATGACAGTATCTCTACATATACTACAGGTGCTCCCTCTTCCAGGTTTTTCCAATAGTTTCTTCTTTTGATAACCTATATTAATATATGTGGCTATCTTCTCGATAAGTAAGCTTGGCTCTATAGTACGATATCTAATCATTTCATTTTTAATAAAATTACTGCCTCTCTCCGCTAGTCTGAGGAGGCTATCCCTATCTAATTCTTTTAGTCTCTCATATAATTTTCTTAAGGCAACTTCAATCTTAGTGACATCTATTTTGACATCTGGTATGAGAGCTTGTAGTTCCATTACAAAGCGTTTAAGTCTCTCCTCCTCTTTTTCACGCTTATTGGGATCTTTTCTGTAGATGTTAGCTAGTACTACTATAAGTAATCTTAGATCTTCGAGTGCTCCTCTCATTCTTGTATATTCAAATGTAGCATCTATGTCCTTAAGACTATAACCTGCTATCGAACGGTATACTCCTGATGTCGTCGCTAACTTCCTCCTCCCGTCTAAGACCTCCTTTATAGGTCCAAGCTTAATTATTCTGCCTTTTCCTTCCTTCTCTTCACTGAGCTCTATCGAAGAGCTTACGTACTCGGCTATTTTCTTATATATATTTTCTACATCAATTATCCGTTCCTTAGTGAGAAATAACATACCTTCTGGCGTTGAAAGTAAAGGTATTCCTCCTTGACTCTCTAATTCACGCTCTACGACTTCAGATATTAACGGTATAAGTGGTCTTTGTTTACCAATAAAAACAGGGAATATATTTTCTATACTAATATTACTAAAAGATGACATAATCCTATCTATACAGACAGTTAAGCTCCAGCATGCCCTATCGCCTGTTAAAATATCCCCTAGTCTTACTACCTCTGACACCTTTTGAAGTATTCTTGGCATACCACCTGATTCCAACTTAAGTCCTATTTCAATAGCATCATAAAAGGCATTTTCTGCTTTTTTATCACCTAAGATATCTGTAATTATATTGTAAAGTCTAGTTACCTCAAATCTCTCAAAAACATTCTTTTTCATTTCGTCTACGGTCTTATACCACTTATTAAAATCGTGAAAAAGTCCACCTAAAAATGCTACTATAAGTTTGTACTCGTTAAATCCAAGAAAATATCCTAGTCTAAGTCCTATAAATCCTGCTCCTAGATAATGTTGAGTTCCCGAAATAGGAAATAACTTTGGATTCGCAGAAACTATGTACCAGTAAAAATCATCTTTACCTCTGCCTCTAAACACCTTTCTGTAAAAATTGTTTAAATCATCAGCAATAGATTTTCTTATCTCATCTACTATTTCTACCTCAAACTCTTCCATTTCTCCATGACTATGTGTCAAATGGAATCACTATAATATTTTCGCCACAGAAATATATAAATTTTACCTCATGATAATAAATTGGAGATGAACATTCCAATGAAAGTAGTATTAACAACTGTTGGTTTCAGCGTAGATCTCATAATTAGATCTCTACTTAAAATAGGTCTCGACAAAGGCGATGTAATAGGATTAGTATACTCTTTAAGTGGAAGTGATCGCGATAGGAAAAGAGTTGAGGACACAGTTAAAGCTATTAAAAATATAGTCAATAAAACAGGTATAATATGTCAAGATATCGTCATAACAGGAACAGATTTTGTAAGAGATGTGAATATAATTATAGATACATTAAAAATCCTTAGAAATAATAAAAGCATAATAGCCTCACTTGTAGGAGGTATGAGGATTGCCATTATTGAAGTACTGGTATCTCTTATGCTTTATAAGAGACTTATATGCCCAGAGGCAGAAATTAAACTTCATATAATGCGTGAGGACGGCATATATGATATAGTTCTTCCTCTAGAAGCTATAGACCTACCAGACTTAGGTAAAAGAGAGTTAGAAGCTCTTAAAATTCTAGGAAAAAATAAATTATTAAATAGAACTAGATCTGAATTGGTTAATTTCTTATCGAAAAATATGAGTATCACGGTATCTATGGCTTATAAAATCCTCCACAGACTTAAAAAGGAAGGCTTACTACAGATTGCTGACGGTATCGTCAAGTCAACCTTACTAGGTACGCTTATTATAACAACACTCATCGAAGGTGAAGATGTATGAAGAGTTTGAATCATTACTTATTAGAGGTCACCATACACATAGACGGAAATTGGAGCGGAGTTTTATTTACTGGAAAGCTTGTGAAATCATTACTGATAGATGCTAACCCAAAGCTCAAATCCTTATTCAAGAAATCCAGCGGACCTCCACCAAAGCTTGTACATATAACTCCTCTTTATACAATAGAAGAAGGAAATACCAAGGAAAGTTTGAGGAGCACTGCAAGATCGAGATGTATCTATAGTTATGCTCAAGTAGATACTATCAAGGGGCAGATAAAGAAGGTATATAAAGTTCATATAAATAGAGGGCTATATAGGTTTTATGTAGGATTTATTGAAACCCCAATAATCCCAGACTCTCCCACTTTTGATACTATCTACAACACATTACTTGATATGGGTGGAACCCATAAATTCAAACAGCGTAAATTAAACGTAGAGTTAGTATCGTTAAATGTCCTTGATATTATAGCCCATACTTCAAAGACAATTGATAATCTTATTACAAGTGGTAAGCTGAAACTGATCTTTAGCTCTCCAACACTACTTCGAGATCCTCTCAGAACCGCTAAACATAAAAGCCTCATACCAGTTCCTATTAATATATTCTCAACACCAGCATACATAGATTTGTACCTCTTAGGAAAACTCAGGAAAAAGGAACTAATAAATAGACTAATTTTATTACACAGACTATTAAATGAACCCTATTCAGTACATAATACAACGAGTGTAAAGTGGGTACTATATGATATCGATAAAAAACCCATTCCAACATTAATAGGCTATGTGAATTTATACTTAAATAGGACATACTACGAGGACTACAACAGAAAATATGATATAGATGAGCTACTACGGAGGACAATAGCCACAATATCAACACTAGGAACAGGAACCTCTAGAGCAGTAGGTTTTGGACATGTCCTTATAAAATAAGACTTACTGTTAAACAATACAGTTAAAATCCCAACTGAGGTAATTACTATTAATATTAGTAACCCTATCTAGTCCCCTTGCTACAAGTTCAGGTAAGTATTGTGTCAGGTTCTTACATATCCTGAGACTATGCTCTCTCTAGTGAGAGTCTCTCTTCCTTACCAATAGGAGTTACGAAAACTCTGTCTTCCTAATAGCCTAACGTCCTCGTTAAATGCTACATAGAACTGGGTACAGTCTACTAAGTGGATTCATATAATCGTTCAGCCACCTGAGGTACTCTTTAGGCTTTACCTTCACCAAACTACCCCTAGTCCTCTTCAGCTTCTCCCGAATCATAAGTAAACGTCCTGAACAATTACTGGAAATTCAACGTACTATATCCTCTTAAACCTCTAATTGAGTGCCCGCTAACATATGGATTATTTAAAAGGAGGGAACTACGAGGGGTTACATAGGAGGGGTTTAAGGTTGAGATTTAAATTGAAAACTCCTATACTAAAGCTTGGTGGAGGGGATGAGTTATCTCCACTCTTCGGCTAGCCGAGGAATGGTAGGAAAGCTTATTGTAGGTGTACTTATTGGCCTCATAGTAGGCTTTGGTATTGGATATGTACTATTATCATCTCAAATCGAAGAATGGAAGGGAAAGTACTATTCGATTAAAGGTGAACTAGAAGATACTGCATCGAGATACCACGATCTTCTAGAGAGGTACTCTTCGCTAAATAAAGAATATGCAAGATTAGTCCAAAACTATACTACTCTGAGGGATGAGTACTATAAACTACACAACGATCACCTAGTTCTGGTTAAGAACTATACTCAGCTTAAGAAGACGTTTGAGGAGTTGAGAAGTCTAACTGAGCTATTTAAAAAGCAGAGTAGAGAGGTACTCCACTACAGATTATTCTCACTGTATAACTACAAGACTGATGAGTATTGGTATGTATGGTATAAGATTAGAGCTGAGGACTACTATCACTACCGCTTTGATGTGAGGATGCACACTCCAGCACTCCTAAAGGATAGGCTTACAGAGGATGTTATACGTAAGGCTGTTAGGTCGTGGCGTGATGAAGAGAGCATGGTCATAAGGGAGATTGCAGAAGATCTATGGGATATAAGTGAAGGGGATGAGGAGGTCTTTATAAACCTAGTAATACAGTTGGTTCATCAAATATGCTATAATGAGACTACCTATACGAAGTACCCTGTGGAGGTACTTGTAGAGGGCTCTGGAGACTGCGATAATGTAGCAGTACTAGCTGCTTCAATATTAAATGCTAAGGGGTTTGATGTAGTCGTACTACTCGTTCTAGCTGATGGAGGAGAGCATGCAATGCTTGGAGTGAACATAAAATCACCAGACGATCTATACAAATTTGGTAGAGAAGAAGCTTGGTACTACGAGTATAAAGGTGTTAAGTACTGGCTCATAGAGCCTACATGGGGTGAACCAGGTGGTGAAGAGTGGATCGATCCAGCAACACCTGAGGCATGCTGGTGTATAGGAGCACTTGTAGGGGATAATCCATGGCGTGAAATCAAGGTAGTTAGTGTAGTGGAGGTGAAGGGATAGTACTCAGTTTTAAAAAGTAGATCTTAGCAATTGAAGGGATCCTAAAAGAAAGAAGTAGATTTTAAGATTATAAGGATGAGTTGAGTACTAGAGTGTCTCTACAAACTCCTCTATGAGTCTGTTTATTTCCTCAGCCTTTTCATAGAGTACTAGATGACCAGCATCCTTTACTACGACTAGCCTGGACTGTGGTATAAGCTCTGCTATCTCTCTACTGTAGTCTGGTGGTGTGACCTTGTCATCCTCTCCAACAACTATCAGGGTCGGACACTTAATCTCCTTGAGTAGTGTACTGGCATCATAGTCTCTATAGTATTTAGAGTACCTATAGACGTGGGCTGGTAGGCTCTCTATGTACTCTGTATTATCTTCCATGAAGTCCTCGAAGATATTATCTGGGGTCTTGCTACTAAAGAATACACTCCTGTACAGTCTCACTGTGAGTGGGTTTTTCTTAAAGAGAATGGGCTTCCATAGTACTGCTGGCAGATACCATATTATCTTATCTAAGGTGTCAGGTTTATACTTCACCAGTGATCCTATGAGTACTAATCCCATAATCCTCTTCTCGGCTGCATAGGCTTGGGCGATCATCCCCCCAAAGCTATGTCCAATGAGTATAGACTTCTCTGGCGCTATTCCGAGCTTATCGAGTAGGCTATCCAGATCTCTCAAGTAGTCCTCTAGGCATACTACTTCGGGTTTATCGGATCCTCCGTATCCTCTCTGATCGTATGCTACTACTCTATACTTCTCCCTGAGGTATGCTATCTGATACTTCCAATTACTTATCTGTCCTGGAGATCCGTGGAGGAATACCAGTACTTTTTCAGTTTCATAGTTTCTCTCTCTTCCCGAATCGTAGACTGTTAATCCTATATCGTCTACTCTTAGGGTAAAGCACTTACTTTCTATCTCCTTAGTGAGCTCGAAACCCACTCCATCACCTCCAGTATCACATATCTACCTACTTCTGTTGAGCTCTCTCCACATCCAGTGGAATACAAAGAGCTCCCTGTGGCGTGATCCATCTCTCTTTCTTCGCTTATATCTTCTAATCACTTTCTTCTTCATGAGCCCCTTAGAGAATAGGGTTGTGAGGATAAAAGTATTATCAGTGAGTTTCTCCCCACTAAGGTGGCCGACTTCTACCCTTTCGTACAGAAATAGTTTAAAATCGCACTAAAATCATTGTATAGTATTTCAACTATAAAAACAATGATGGATGCTTATACTCCAGCTCCTTAATTTTAGCATACGTTCTATCATAACTCACCAAGATTTCCCTTTCCTCTAATGCTGTGGCTGCATGTAAACTGTCAAAGAACGTGAGATCATACTTGTCTCTGAGGTACCATGCTCTCGTAAAGTGAGAGGGACTCGAAGTCAATACTGAAATATCATAATATTTCAGTGTGTCGTTTAATACTTGATAGAACTCAGGTGTTTTAACTATTAAGCTATGAGACATTATTAGTAAATCTAGCTCAATAAGAGAATAAGGAGATAGTTTTACTGACGCTAGATTGTTCAACAGCTTCTTAACGTCTTTGTGATGCCTGTCGGTTCTGGATGCTAACGCTATTATGATGTCGGTTTCTATCAGAACCATCGCTTCTTTACCCTCTTCAGCCCCTCCTTTTCAGCTATTTTCCTTAATTCTGCTATCTCCTTTTCCACATCAACAGTTCCCTTTATTACAGTTTGGGTTAGAGCTTCTGTAGGGTTCTTAAAGGGTTCTATTATTAATTTCCCTCCTTCAATGCGCACTTTAACAACGCGCTTTAAGTTAAGCTTTCTCCTAATGAAAGCAGGGATCAAAATCCTCCCCTTATCGTCGATTTTAAGAGTGAGTTCCAACTTCCCACCTATATATAAGTGGTCTTCCCACTTTATAAATGTAGGTATCTAGCGATCAACTTGAAGCTATATTGCTGAAGATGCTCAGTGTTTCATGGGTGGTAACATTTAATAACTCTAAATTCCAGAATGATTTCCGGTAAAGGTGTAAATGACATGAATTTTTCCTGTTCAGGAGGGCACCTACCTCACTATTAAAAGTCTGGTTTTTCGGATAAATACCAGCCCTAAGCAAATGGCGGCTACTAACAATTCTTACTTCTTTGTTATGGGTGAAGCCATTTAAATATTAAAAATGTAATACATTTATGGTTGAGGAAATGAGCAAGATCACGTTGCCTGAAGTCATCATTAAGGAGCTAAGAAGGAGGGCTCGTGGGGGTAGGTGTGTCGATTGAGGAATACCTCTTTGATGTATTAATGAGTGATAAGGAGCCTGGTGAGTGCGCGGGGAAGTATCTTGAAGGGGCTGAAGAGCTTGTGAAAGAGGCTCAAAGAGAGCTTGAGGAGGGGGATTTGAGGCAAGCAAGTAAGAAGATATGGGGGGCATGCGCACTAGCCATTAAGGCGCATGCTCTAGCTAAGAGGGGCATGAGGCTGGAATCCCATAGGGATTTGTGGGAGTATAAGAATGAGATCGCTAGGAAGCTTGGCGAATGGGTTAGAGCAGTGTTTAGGCAGGCCGACTCAATGCACAAAAACTTCTATGAGGATGTTGCAACGAGAGAAGATGTAGAGGATACATTAAGGGATGTTGAGAAACTAGTGACGACGATAATTAAAGCACTACGAACCTGAAAGGCAACTGACTGATTATAGGGCTTGTAAGAGCGACTTAGCAAAAGAGAGGCAAAGGCATTCACGTCTGGGCGTTTTCATGGTTATAAGTTGGAGTCTGTCCGTCGTGAGTGTTTAGGGGGATGCTAATGCTCTAGCTCAGTGGAAAGTCGAGATAGAAGTGAAAGACAAATAAAACCCACTCCTATCCATAAAAAGGAAGATAGAGGATAAAAGTTATCATATTTACGAGGCAGATGCCAATAGTGAGGAAGATTTGGAAAAGTTCATATGTAAGGTTATATAAATGGTAGCAAGGTCTTCATACTTCTACGAATAATACTGTGGGCAGTCTTCTTATGAGGATCTAAGAGCTTATGTAGAAATTTGAAGATAGTGCTTATGATATTAAGCGATGACATTATTAGAATCAATTCTTACCTGAAGTTAGGGAGAGAAAATGAGAGTGCTATTCGCTTTCGATGTGGATGGTACACTGGATATCTCTGGAGGACCCATACCACATAGATGGCTGTATAAGCTTAAGGAGAAGGGGGCGATTGTAGGCTTCGCTGGAAACTATGATAAGGCTAGGAGAATGGGATTAGTTGACTTCGACTTCTACAATACGGGAGATCCTAATGCCCTAGAGTCGATTAGGAGGAAGTTCGAAGCGGATCTCTACATCCACATAGGCGATGTAGAAGAGGATAGGGAAAGTGCTAGACTAGCTGGTTACACTTTCGTCCATGCCGAAGACTTTAGGATTCTCGAATAAGACATTTAGGCTCTGAAACTCTCATTAAACATTTGTTTTGTTGAAAATGTGTATCAGCTATTGAGAAGGTGAGTATATCATAGACCTCTCATTAAAGGTGTTAGTTCAGAGACCTTTTCGTCATGACTTTGTGCTGTAATGATTCATCATAATACTAGTGTAGTGCTGAAGTAGAATCTATTCCTCCTGGTTAGCGTTTTAGTATTCTCCATGCTATTAGTGCTAGGATTATCACTACTACTGCTATCGCTAGGTAGATCCATATGGGCATACCTCCAGCTAGTGGTGATTTTAGAGATACCTTCGGAGATAACTCTATACCCTGAACAGGAGAAATAATAGATGCAAATGCCCCCAGTCCTAGTGGACATTCTAGCTTTTCAACCCATCCGCATGTCCAGTAGTATTTCATCCATTTGATTGGTGGTCGTCGGTAGAATACTATTTCTATCAGTACAGTACTATCCGTGGATATCCTACATACACCCTTAGTCGGAAGGCTTATCCACTCATCAGCCTTTAGCCTATAGACTACTTCATCTATAGTTACTGTCGTGTCCTTGTAGCTGAATAGGTATGCTTCTCCCTCTGGTATGTATATGCATGCTGTTTGGCCTGCTCTCAAGCCCATGAAGGTGACTCCAGTGGATATGAACCAATCACCCATCAGGACTACTACTGGCTTCTCGGACTCTATGAACATATTCAAACTAATCTTCTTAGGCTCAACCTTCTCCCCACCCCTAACCTCCACCTCACCCAATACAAGTCTTCGATCTAGATCAACAAGTTTAACCTTAGTATCCTCAACACTAGTAATTATGTACTTCCAAGCACACTCGGGTTCGAATTTATCCGCAAAGGGCCCGTAAAATACCTTACCCACGAATCCGCCAGTTGGGGTTGGGTAGAACATGGGATAATTGATTCTAAGTGCGCACGTACATGCCATAATATTCCCAGTAGATACTAGCCTATATATCCTAAATCCCTTGAGTGGAAGCCACTTAACCTCATTAGCTCTTAGTTTGAAACTAGCTACTATTTTACCCTTCTCATCATAGAGCTTAACTTCGGAGTCTTCTAGGGCGTAGACTCTGAAGGTTCCTCCCTCCCATCCTGGTGGGGTTATGCGGCATGTTGCTAGGAAGATGAACTCCTTACCCACATAAGTACCCTCAGTACTTATCAGGAACATTGGTATGTTAGCCCTATCTGACCACTCCTCGGGTGGTTCCCCAGGCCACCAATCTACGAAAGCACCACCCATTAGTAGTACTGTAGCAGGTTTCGACGTGACAACCTTGAAGAAAGTAGCATTTGGAAGTTTCACAATCCTATATTCCATCTTATTCAGAGTGAACTCATCAACCAACTCCAAGGGTAGTCTATAGACTCTCACACGAGTACCCTCATGATTACCTATTATAACCAGTAAAGCACTAGACCTAACACTCTCCTCATCGATGATCGCGGCCTCATGCTCACGGGGATAGATGTACTTCGGCTTGACCTGGTATATGTTCCATGGTACGTATCCATAGTATACGTATTCAACCTGCCCTCCACTCCAAGGTATCGCCAGTACAAGCATGGATACAACGAGCACTAGTATTGAGAGCAAGTATCCCGTTTTCATAGTAATCCCATCTTTAAGCTTATATTATCTCTAATTAAATTTTCACCTCCTCTATCCCCACCACTAGAACTCAACTTTTACTATCATCACGGTGAAATTCCCTGTGAGAGATAATTAAAAAGGCTAGGAGAAGAAGAGCTTATCCCACAAGATATAAGTATTCTACTTCTTTCAATGAAAGGGAGGTGGAGGTAAGAGGGTCCGATGAAGCTGGACTTAATATATATGCCTGTAGCGGTTTTCGCACTAGCTCTAATCACCTCGATAGCGAGTAGGCTTATAGTGAATAAGGAGAAAGTAGAGAGGTGTATTGAGATTATAGAGAGGTGGAATGAGATGAGAGAGAAGGCGATAAGGACTAAAGATAGAAAGCTATACCGCAGGGTCATGAAGAGGAAGAGCATGGTGGATAAGGCTAAAAGTGGTCTAGATACCGAGAAGTTTAAAGTTTCAACCGTAAATATGCTCATATTTGTGGTTGGAATATGGCTAATGTCGAATATATTCTCCCAGGAATCCTACATATTAATGCCACTTTTCCAAACTCGATTAGATCTATACTGGTGGTACTTCATAAATTCCCTATGGTGTTTTCCACTAGCCAATAGATTAATTGGAACACCCATACCACCTCCAAAGTACATGGCTAAAAGAGGGGGAATTTAACTTGAGATCCGTAAGAGATAGGGACTTCATTGAGACTATAGAGGGCTTCATGTTCTGTGTTGTGGGCTACCTGCATCCACCTGGCATGTACACAGCGTACTTAAAGTACATACCCGAGACTGAGTTGTCCGAGAGCATATGGAGTAGGGGTACGCTCAAATATAGAAGAGTGCTCAAGAGATACCATGTACTAAATGTCAAGGAGACCTTTAAGTTCCTCAGGGAAAAGTATCCACAGTATATTCATTACTGTAGAGTAAGAGGTATAGAATTCTCTATGGTACCCAAGGACTATGTGAAGAAATACTATTTCCCTGAGCTCAGATTGCGTGAGATTATGGAGAGAGGGCCTAGGGATAGGCTTGAGGAGAGAGCTTTAGAACTTGCTAAGCTCATGTCTAGAGAGGCTGGAGTAGAGCTAGGTAAAATAGGCGTCACGGGATCCATACTTCTAGGAATACATAACCCAGAGATATCTGATATAGATATTACAGTATATGGACTAGAGGAGGCACTAAGGCTTAGAGAAGCACTAAAACATGGCATTAAGGGGATTAACTCTCAGAGTAAAGAGTACATTCTAGAGTGGTGCAGGAGAAGAGCCAGAGAGTTCAATTTACCAGAGGGCGTTCTCAGAACCATAGCTGAGAGGAGGTGGAACTATGGAGTCTACAAGGGCAAAATGTTCTCTGTGCACCCTATAAGGAGTGACCTTGATATCAGGGAAAAGTATGGGGATAAAATCTACCATGGTATGGGTTTAGTCGAAGGAGAGGCTACTGTATCTTCCTCTCAAGAGTCCATATTTCTCCCAGCCGTGTATAGGATAGAGGATGTGGTGATTCGCAGAGGAGTGTTAGTGGACGATATAAGGGAAATAGTATCCTACGAGGGTCTCTTCTGTGATCTAGCTGATAGTGGTGACAAAGTGGTATTCAAGGGTAAACTAGAGCGTGTCACTGAGGTTAATACAAATAAGACGTACTATAGGGTAGTACTCGGTACAACAGAATATGGAGCAGGGTATATTATAAAGAAGGAAAACTTGTAGCTGACTGCTATCTCCGTCCACTAAAGGTTTTACCTAGTAGTTATATAACTATCCTCGGAATTTCCATTTCTCATAGATATTGACATGTATAAATGGAATTTAAGTACCTTATAGATGTGCTTATATACCTTAAGTCAAACTTATTGAAACTTCTCCCTATGAAGATAGGGTTCAGCTTACATAGGCCTATCAATGCTTATATAAGCCTTGGGGGTTCATTGAGAGCACATCATTACCCTTACCCCCTTTCGTGGTAACTCCACTCTCTCTTCATCTTTACCTTCCATAGAGGGATCATCTTTCTAATCACCACTCTGTAGAAGGTACTCAGAGAGAGGAAAACCACACATTCTAGGGTACGCTATACAACTGTCTATCCAATACTAGACCACATAATAGCCTTAAAGCCTACTCTACCGCATAGAGTACTCCATCATCTATCAATACCTATACTTAACTATCAAACACCTAACAGTTTCGATAGGCAAGGAGTATGAGCCTTAATAAATTCATGTTCGATAAGGTGATTTAACGAGAAGACGTAGGCTGGTAGGCAGGTTGTAGAATTGTTAACAGAAATTGGCCAGAGGATCTTCTCGAAGACATCAAGCAATACTCTAATAACCTTCTACTTGAAAATTTCATGCGTAGGTTTAAACTTCTCGGTGAAAATCTTATATAGAGGACAGAAGTCTAATCAAGGCGAGGGAGAGATCATGAACGACTCTGAAAGGATCAAGCTTATTAAGCGCTTGCTCAATGAAGCTGAGAACTATCTAGCGAAAGGGGACTCTATTCAGTCGTCCGAGAAGCTCTACAAGGTCGCTGAAGAGTGTATCAAAGCCCTTGCAGAGCGCTTCAACCTCGAAGAGGTTAAGGCGGCTGAGGAGAAGGGTAGGTGGACGGTTACGCTACTTGAAAAAGCTGTTGGGAAACTCATAAATAAACTCGGCATGGACATTGGGGTTGGATGGGATGCAGCAAACTACCTGCACGTGTGGGGATTTCATGAAGCAAAGCTTGATGTAGAAGCTGTCAAAAGGAGAGAGCCTATGATAAAAAGGCTCGTAGAGCTGACAGGAAAATAGGCCTATGCCTTATTTGATTACCAATGGTATAGGATTCCTTAATAAAAGTAGCATTAGACATGATGCTATCAAATCTGCTGTAGTTCCAGGGTTTATACCACTTCTCCGCAATTCGTAGTCCATTCTCTCCACTAAAACCCTTCCTTCTTCCCTAGTCATACCTCCAGCTTCTAGAGCTCTTTTAGCCATCTTCGATACTCTTAGTGCTTCAGCCTTCCCATACTCTCTAGTGACTAATGTATCTGGTATCTCTGCTAGTATTCTCAAGTAGGTATTGACCACTGCTGTATTGATGTCATACCCTTTCTCCAGTAAGAGGTTTAGGTACGGAGTTCCTAGATCGAATGTTATCTTGTATCCATGTGTTAGTTCATAAGCTATAGTATCGTAGTTTGAGGAATATTCAAGAATCTCATACATAGTTATGTTCTTTCTCTCTATCTCCTCAAAGGAGGAGTCATCGTTTACATCTAGCCATTCAGATCTACCTAATCCTCCAGGTCTAGCTAATCTTATCGCTCTGTATAGCTCTATGGAATCTCTGACTGTAGTAGACCTAATGAGTTCTACTAGGACTCCCCTAAGGTGCTCCTCTAGATCACCTTCGTCCATTAGGGCTATTGCAGAGGCTGTGGCTAATGGAAGTAATAGCATCATAGTTCCCAGTGAGGTATTACCTCCCCTATGATGACTCATTATATCATGGATTGATGCTCTCAACATCTCACCTACTCCAACTTGGTTGAGATCTCTGATTCCTAGACCTACCTCAATACCCCTCATAGCGGCCTCTCTAAAGTGCTTAGATGCCACTACGGAGGCTACTAGGAAATGCTCATATTTTGTATCTATAAAATCCCCAAGTCTATGTACATTACCGGGCTTAGGATAAGCACTTACCTCTAAGAGAATAGAGAGCTGTGCACTTCTTGCTATTCTTTCCACTATGTAGACTGGTTTTGTTGAGGCTATGTTTCTCGATGGTTTAGCCACTGGATTTCAACCTCTTTAATTCCTCATCTACCATGCCTAATAGGTGATCTGCACGAAGTTCGTACTTTTTGCAGAGATCTATAAGAGATTTTACATATAGTCTGAAGCTCTCTCGAACTACGTGTTCCAGTAGTTTTCTCTCTACGGGTTCCTTTGGACCTATGAGGAGTGTTATCCACCTTCCCACCTCACTCAGTGAATAGTATTTGACCCATACACGTCTTCCGGATCTAACCACCTTCTCCATGCTCTCTCTGAGAACTCCCATAGATACTAGGCTGTTTAAATGACTTATCACAGTTTTATTAGAGTATGGTAGCTTCTCTATGAGCTCCTTTTGAGCGATCTTTCCCTCCAGTGGGGTTAACTCTAGTATACTCACTGCTACATCGGATCCAAAGACCTTTAGAAGAAATCTTAATCTATTCTCTTTTCTTACGGGTAGTGGTATTACATACGGCCAGTACCTCACCTCCACCAAGTACACCCCATACGATTACATGCCTCTCTAATATATTACTATAGCTATGGAGTTTATTACTATGAAGTGTAATTTATGTGCATGAAAGTGCAAATGCTTATAAGGCTTTGTAGTTAAGTAAACTAATAGTATGAGGTTAAAGTCTAAAGATTTAGCCCTAATTTCCATACTAGCAGCTCTATACGTAATTATAGCAGCACTTCCGGGTATTCCCATTATAGGTGGAAAGGGGAGAATAGATCTGGCCGCATCCATAGCTCCTGTCTTTGGTATTCTCTTAGGTCCATGGAAGGGAGGACTAGCAGCATTAGTTGGGGTACTTCTTGCATGGCTTCTCCCTCCGGGAGCTCCCTCGCTCCACTCGGCAGTATTCATACCAGCTCCTGTGCTCTCAAGCTTAACCACAGGATTCCTCACTACACGTGAATTAAAGAGTCTACCTAGTTGGATCTTCGCTAGTTGTATTTTAGGGGTACTTATAGTATGCTGGTATCTGACATGGGTGGGTAGGAGTGCACCCTTATATCCAATTCCACACCTAGTAGCCCTATTTATAACCATAGTGTTAGGCAAATGGTTAAGTGGAAGTATTGGGGAAGGACATGGTAGTAGAGTCATAGTCAAGAGAAGCCTGGTAGTACCGATAGTAAGCTACTGTGGGCTCATGGCTGATCACATGTACGGAAATCTGGCCTTTATAACATTTGCAGGGTTATTCATGCCCCTCAAAGCTATCCCCTCGCTCCCCCTTATTTTCATGTCTGTCCTCCCCATATCTGTAATCGAGAGACTTCTCATGACCTTGATAGCATCGATTATCGGAGTACCATTGATCATAGCATATAGAATAGTAATGCCCCAGACTAAGTGATATTTTTTCCTCTATCTAACTCTCCCACCTGAATTTTAAATATAAGATTGTATTCTTCAATTAGGAGTAGTCAAATGCTCAGATTGATAATATTCGGGCCTCCTGGTGCTGGAAAGGGGACATACGCTACTCGAATAGCTAAGATACTCGGTATAGAGAAGATATCAACTGGAGATATCTTTAGAGAGGAGGTTAGTAAGAGAAGTGAACTAGGCAGAAAAGTAGAGGAGTACTTGAGAAGAGGGGTTTTAGTTCCAGATGAAATAGTGATAGAAGTAGTACGAAGGAAAATAGAAGAATTACATGGTAGAGGCTTCATCCTAGACGGCTATCCTAGGACGATTGTACAGGCTAGAGCACTAGATGAAATCACTACTATAGATGCTATAATAAACTTGATAGTACCGGATGAGATAATAATCGAGAAACTAGCTGGTAGAAGAATATGCTCTAAGTGTGGTGCTATATACAATATAGTAGATGTTAAAAAGGTTATAGATGGGGTTGAGTACATACTACCCCCTCTACCACCTAAGAAGGAGGGAATATGCGATATATGTGGGGGAAGGCTAATTCAGAGAGGAGATGATAGACCAGAGATCATAAGAAGGAGATTAGAGGTCTATAGGAAGCAGAGTGAACCCGTGATAAAATACTATAGGGACAAGGGAGTGAAATTCATAAACATTCATGTGAACAGAGAACCAGAAGTGATAATCAATAGGATATTGAATGCTCTAAGGAGAGAGGGATTACTGGATTAGATATCCAGTACGAATTTTAATACGTAAATTTTGTTCTTCTTATAGATCTCCATTAGAGAATAGGTGACTGCCTTCACCTCCACTCTACTCTCATGCCTTGATGGGTCGAAGACCTCTCCCATAGCTTTACCTCTTAATCTAAATCCCTCCGGAGTTCTCTCTATGGACTCGACCTTAAATTTGGAGAATACGAGATTGTCTGAATAGTATTCTATCAGTAGCTTTTCTAGCCAATCGTAGAGTAGTTCGTACTCATCGTAACCACTAGCCTCTAGGGTACGCTCTACTTTAGCCTCTACCTTACTCGTATCGGTCATTACTTCAAACATGGCTAGTGCAGCATTTTCAAATGCCTCTTCTAGAGTCCTTCCATAAGCAGCTATATACGCATCGGCTATGTGCTCCAGGAACTCGAATTTCTTTTCCAATCCTCTCACCAAACAAGACCTAGGGTTCCTAGATCTTAAACCTTACTCCTCTAGGTGATAATGGATCCCTGAGCCTTACTGAGTTAAAGTGCTAAGCCTAGTTAAGGGTACTTAAGCTTAGTGTCCTTTAACTCTACTTTTACATTTGGCTTAAAGACTTTTAAGGCTGAGATATGAGATTATTAATGGAGATTATGAAGTATGGCATTTGTATTCTACTGGTACTGGTACTAGTAGCTCTTATGCCAATAACTGACGAGATCGAGGAGTACGTGTATTATGGATATGTGCCATGGAATATATTTTGGTTCAAACCCTATAAGCCAATAGCTGAGTACACTACTAAGGCACTACTTGATGAGAGAACGATTAAGGAGAGAGGATTCGTCATAGTAGTGGGAAATCACGATGATACTAAAGTGAAGATCTATCGGATTCCAGGAGTAAGACTGGTCAATGAATTCATAGTAGATAAGATGGAATATGTACTCACACCCATTCCAAATGGAACATCCTTTAAGGTGGTGACCGATAAACCAGCAACAGTAATGCTAATGGGAGGAGATACTTTTGAACGTGTAGTACTGGAGAGAAACGCGTCTCCTAGGTTCTATGGAGGACCTGGCTGGTCAGTATACCCCACAACTTTCCTTACAAGTATAAATGGAGGTTATGTAGGTAAAGAGTTTATATTCCTAGTTACGAGTCTAGCAAAGCCAGCTAGTAATGTCATCCATATATACTCGCTAGAGGAATGTGAAATTAGGGTATACGATAGTACTGGTAAGATAGTTGAGAGCTTCAAGCTGAAACCCAATGAGGTTAAGGGGTTGATGTTAGATGGTATCACCACCTACAGGGTGGTATCTACAGGACATATAATGGTATCTATGGGGTCCATCCTCACAGGGTACGGTATTATAGCACAACATATAGCCGTAGGGAACTTCATGTACCTCCCCTCAGCTACTGGAGGATTCGTAGGCACTAGATTCTATGCTCCCTCTACTCATGAATGGCAACTTAAGTGCACAGCTAGGTTTATGGCCGTGCCCTCTGAGAAGACTAAGGCGGTAGTGGTGGATTTAGTGTACCACAGGAAGATAAGAGATGTCGAGCTAGGAGAGAATGTAGTTAAGCTAAAACCAGAAGCTGAATACATCGCTGTGGAGAGTGATAAGCCTATGGTATTCGTCTTCTATGATCCAAGTAGAGGATCAGGGATCTCATATATTGGCTTAGGAGCTGGTCAAACAGCAAGGATTTTAATACCAGAGGGAGAGGCTTATCTCTTCACCTATAGAAAGACTGAGGTCACTATAGATGGAGTGCCTATTACCTTAGATGCCGATACTATACTCCCCCTCTCTAAAGGAGTCCATACTATCTCAACCGACTCGAATATTGTTATTCAAGCTATAAATTACCCCAGACCCCCGTATGCTGAAGTAGATATGAGAGTATTAACCACGATCTTCGGCTTCCATGCCTTTGGAGCATGCATACCCTCTATTCAAAGTATATCAAGAACATATGAATTAGAATTTAAACCTCTAGTTGCACAGGAGATGCCCTATACACTGGTTATCGGGGGAGTAGCAGCATTAATAGTGGCTATAGTCGTAGTATTATTCCTGCTTAGAAGAAAGAGTTGATTTTTTTAAATTGGTTTTGGTAGATTGGTGTACTATCTTCGAGAACTGTTATTCAGTACTAGTACGCCTTTAGGAGATGCCTCGACTATTGAAGCTAGAGCTACGGATTTTTTCGATTTGAGTAACTTTGTTGCCTCTGTCAGTATCTCGTTGTAGTGTCTTCTGCATATTCCGTATGTAAAGTGATCTAGTACTATGAATAGCTCTCTTGGTTTTCTACATCCTCTAACTCTACATTTATTCATATATATCCTCTCTAATGTCCGTGTATACAAGGCTCTCATATTTAAAATATTATTTAAGAGAGATAGGTGAAAGTAATATCTTATAAATATTCAAGAGTAGTAGTTAACTTGAAATTATAATAATCAAAAACATACTATTTTTATATAATAACTAGGTAACATGATATCGAAGTACCGTAAAAGTAATTAATCACTGGTTAGTAGAAGAACCTATGACATGGAGAATTTTAGTTACTAATGATGATGGTGTATACAGTCCAGGACTTAGGGTGCTCTATGATGCCTTAAAGGGTCTGGGAAATATACTAGTAGTAGCTCCTGAGAGGCCGAAGAGTGCTACTAGTCTAAGTCTCACACTACATAAGCCCCTCCGTGTGAGTAAGGTGAGGATTGGAGAAGAGGAGTTCTACTCTGTTAGTGGAAATCCATCTGATGTTATTCTTATAGCAGTATCTAAACTCATGGACAGGCCACCTGATATAGTACTCTCTGGTATAAATATCGGTGATAATACAAGTTTACAGTTAGTTCTCGCATCGGGTACCGTAGGAGCGTGTTTTCAAGCAGCCCTCATGAATATAAAGGCAATAGCCTTTTCAATAGCCATAGATCATGAAAGTGAAATCTTAGATAGTTATAAGCATACTGAGTTGACGAAAAAGGTCATTAGGGGATTAACTAGTAGCATCTTGGAGAGAGGATTCCCAGAGGGAGTTGATGTGCTTAATGTTAACTTCCCTTCTTCCTATGATAGAGGAGTCCACATTAAGATCACGAGATTAGCTAAGATGAGGTTTATAGAGAAGATTGTAGAGAGGACTGATCCTAGAGGTAGGAAATACTATTGGATATATGGTGAGGATGTAAGCAATGTTGAGGAGGATACGGATGTCTACGTAGTGTTTCAGGAAAAGGGAATATCCATTACCCCCCTCTCCCTCAATCTACACCCTACATCAGATAAGTGGAGAGAGGATCTAGAGTATATAGTGAACAGTATTAAACTAGAGTAGACCCTTAGCTATCTTCCAGAAGTTCTCTAGTATTACTCTTCCATCCATATGGCGGTCATTATATCTTTCAGGATGGAATTGGACGCCGTATAGTGGTCTATCAGTCGAATACATGGCCTCAACTTTAGTGTACTTAGAGGTAGCTGAGATTTTAAAGTCGCTAGGTAACTTGACCACATGATCTTTATGGTTTTCGTATACTGTGATAAATCTATCTAATCCATCGAAAAGAGGAGTATATTCAAGTACTTCTACCCTCTTAAAGCCTTTTACTAAGTACCCTTGACCCTTTACCCTCCCCCCTAGTGCCATGGCCATGAGCTGATGTCCTCCACATATACCCAGAATAGGCTTATCGCTCTCTCTAATTATACTGAACTCTTCCCTATAGACTACGGGATAGTACTCTCTGGAGATCCATGAACCAAAGCCTCCTAGAATTAGAGCTGTGGATTTCTCTACAATCTCTTGTACACGTTCAAGTCTGAGGGATGAGAAGCTTACAGCTCTTACCTTAGTCTTAGTTATATCCCTCAGTCTCTTCTTGAACTTCATCATTTTAGGTCTATATGGTCCTATAGGACTGTTATCTATTACGAGTATGAGCATACTGATTGATTGGGAATCAGATACTATATAAAGTTCACTGGAAGCTCCATTATTCCCTATACGATCACTAAGTATAATTTCTTAAATTGGAAAAATAGTTATATGATAGGATTAGAACTCTACAAAGGGGAATTTCACAATCTCTCCAGTCATTCCTGATCTATATATTGCTCTTATTACCTCTATTGATCTTCTACCTTCATATCCATCTACCAGAGGTTTTCTGTCCTCTAGTATGGCTTGAGCAAAATCTCTGATTAGAGCTATATGGTTATACGGTGGTACCGCCTCTGGTCTAGCCCATGCAGCCAGTTCTCCCTTCTCCTCGACTTCAGAGTACGTCTCCTCACCCTTTATAGCCAATAGTTTAAGCTTATCTCCTTCGACTATAGCTGTTCCATTGATTCCATGTATCTCTAGTCTTGTGGGGAGGCCTGGATATATGGCAGTACTCCCCTGTATGATCCCAAAGGCGCCGTTTTTAAATTTTATCAGGGCTACAGCTAGGTCTTCTACTTCTATTTCATGGGCTACTGTGCCAACTTGAGACCATAGACATTCAGGTTCTCCCATAATCCATAGTAATAGGTCTATTGTATGGATTGCCTGGTTTATCAGTGCTCCTCCCCCCTCAGTACTCCATCTCCCTCTCCATGGACTTTTAGAGTAGTACTCTTCTGTTCTGAACCACTCTACTACAGCCTCTCCCATGATAAGTTTGCCCATCTTTCCAGTATCTACTGCCTCTTTCACCTTTCTAATCTTTGGATCAAACCTACTCTGGAAGATTACTCCTAACTTTACACCAGCCTTCTCCGCAGCCTTTATCATGGCATCTGTCTGGTGTAGATTTATCGCCATAGGCTTATCGACTAGAACATTAATACCTTCGTTTATAGCATCTATAACCATTGGGAAGTGGAGGTAGTGTGGTGTACATATGGCTACAGCATCTGGTTTCACTTCTTTATACATCTTTACATAGTCTGTATACCACTTCTCAACGCCCCATTTAGAAGCGAAATCTCTAGCTCTACTCTCTCTCCTACTCACCACGGCTACTACCTTTACTAACCCTTCTTTTTCAAGCTCTTTGAGCGCTCTTATAGCAAACGTAGCTCCTACTCCTGTCCCCACGACTCCAAAATTGACAGGCTTCATATTCAATCCCATGTGAGTGTAGGGTATCTTATTATTAATCCTAACGCCTCTACTCTGGAGTGGGGTTGATTAGGACACCATGTCAATAAACTTTTCAACGTAGGTCTTCCCCCTTACCTCTATATGATAAGCAGACTCTTCATCCCTCCATAGATCTCCTACGTAGGGTACTTCTTCTAGTAGGCCTAGTGATGCTATCTTGTGAAGGATTTTATCTATGATCTTATAGGTAAAGGGTTGAGGGGATCTTACCACTATCCTGATCATTTCTTCTCCTTTCTCATCCTCAACTACTGATCCACTGACTTTGTAGAGCTTACTCAAGAAGTCTAGGAAATCCTCTAGATCCATTAAATCTAAATACTTATCGGGTCGCTTAAGCATATCCATTAGACAGTCCTTTTCAATATTCCACAGCCAGTGTGGTACCTTCTTCAGGAATTTTAATAGTTCACCTAGTGGGTCTGAAAGCCATAGGGCGGCCATCAGATTCCAAGATCTCATACAGCGCTTAACTGTTAGTACCATGTACTTGACCATGTCCTTGTGGGAGGTCTCCGTAAGGCAGTTCTCCAGTAGTACGCATATGTGTAATGGGTAGCATAGTACTGCACGAGCTTCTAGTGCTTTACACCATAGTCCTGCTCGATATAGTGCTTCACTTAGTGCTTCTGCACTTTTCTTATTAATATTATATATGTAATATATAGGAAGATAGTGCTCCTGGAATTTTATGATGTTCAGTCTTCCATCTAGTTCTGAGATCTGTTTACACAGGTTATCGGGTATCCTTATGGAGGTGCTCATCTCTATATCACTATAGTCTTAGTGCTCTATCCTTTCTAAATATTTTAAACATTGGGTGATTAGATACTATAGGTCTAATACCATACTCCTGCCTCATGCTAAAGGCAGTATAGGCATCAGCTAATGCACAGTGGAAGTATGCTATTGGAGCGCTCTCTATAGGCCCGTAGAGTATGAAATCAGCACCCATAGCTATTGCGAGGGTATTAGCGACAGTGCTGGCCAATTCGAACTCCCTACGGTTCAATCCAGTCCTACTCTTCCACCTATCTACAGCATTGTGAACACCTGCTCCTGCTGGAAGCCCGTATTTTTCCTTGACTAGATATATAGCCCTACTAACGGGTCCAGCATCGGGGATATCTAAGACAGTAGTATCTACTAGGATGTTCTGGATACCAGCTATCCTAGCTTTCTCCAGTAGTCCATCTAGTACTTCTAACCTACCCAGGACTGTTGGCTTCTTTACATTTAGTGTCAGTAGAATTGCAGACTTTATCCCACTCTCTCTTATGACCCTTAACTCCTCCTCCCTTGTATGTGGGTTTATAGAGTTGTACACTGTCCTCTCGGAGAGACCTACCTCATGGACATACTTAGCACCAGCTATTCTCACATTTTCAGTTGTCCCATCTATCGCTATGGGTTCATCGGTATTATCCGCTACAAAGTCTATGAACTTACTAAAGGCCTCTGGAAAGGAGCAACATATGTCCACTATCCTAGGGTTTCCAGTGGCCTCTGAGCACTCCTTCTCTCTGTTAAGTAGTTCTTCAGCAGCTTCTTTATCGAAGTCCCCCTTCTTCTGGTCTACAACTATCCTATGCCCGTGGTAGAATATACTTCCAATGAGTACTGTCGGTAGCTGACCAGGTTGTCCACCTACTTTTACTCCAGCAATATTGAATATCTGCTGTTCTCTCTCGAATTTGAACATACTGACACCGTTACTTCCATGTTCTTCTATACTATAAATAGTCTACTAGTGAGTATAGATTATTTAACATTTCCTCCAGTAGATCCTTCTATACTATTATCTTCATTTCTAGCCTAGTTAAGCATCGAGACTATAGTAAGAGTTCAGTATAGTTATTAGAGTTAGTTCTACTTGTAGAGCTTTCTGAGTTTTACCAAGTTTAGAGTCTCTGCAGCCTCTACTAACCATCCCACTAATATTTCAGCTATCATTCTCCTAGCGACATCTGGTGGTACCTCTATACCGAGTTTCCTATAGGCTTCTACAGCAATATTTGGATCTACTCGCTCTAGCATTGTGGATAATAGTCTATTCTTCAGTTTGAGTAGCGTTATCCTTTCCTCTTTATCTAATAGTAGTTTAAGATACTCGAAATCCTCATTCTTTAGTGTTATCTTCTCGGCACCCCTATC
>Ga0190311_1000110_pt1 | contig 30064 bp, 38 predicted proteins | sample 48700789_MG_FD_165037 | JGI IMG/M metagenome (GOLD analysis project Ga0190311, IMG submission 165037) | Hydrothermal vent sediment bacterial communities from Southern Trench, Guaymas Basin, Mexico - 4870-07-8-9_MG | ecosystem: Environmental > Aquatic > Marine > Hydrothermal vents > Sediment ...
ATGTAGGCACGATAATACTGAAAGAAGAAACAATTGAAAGACTAGCACAAAAAATTAATGCATATTTAAAAAATATACTTATCACGAAAGAAGTTTTAGAAAAAGCTGTTGAAAAAGGATTAAAAGATCTAATAAAAAGAAAGGGAAAATGACTGAGCAAAAAATTTATAACTATCTAGAAAAGAGAAAAGACGGGTATGAAGCGGAGATAATAGCGAGTAAAATAGATGATAAACTACAGATAGAAATTTATGAATATGTCGTTGGAGGAGAGGGTATAGATATAAGATTACCAAGGAAAGAAGCTATTAAAATGGCTAAAGCAATACTAAAAGCATTCAAAAAAGAAAATGAATAACCAAAAAAGGTTCTTAAAAGTTGAAGTGGAGAGAGAGATTTTAGGAGGATGGAGTTTAAGTATAGGGAGAATAAGACTAGGGGATTATATCATAAGAGAAAGTGTATACATAAAGATTTGGAGATGGAAAATAAAGCTATGGGAGAAGTGTTATATAGTGCCTGTTTATGAGAAAGAAGAAAATGACTGAGCAAATCAACAAAGAGTTGTTAAAAAGCATTATTGAACTATGGATTAAAGGGTGGTTAATGAGTAAGTATCGTGTTGGTAATTATGAAATCAAAGTAGTTGAAAATGGAGATATTATAGTAGATATACAAACTGAAGAATTTGAAGATTGGGTTATCAATGAGGTTATGAAAGTGCTAGAAAAGATGGGTTATAAAAGAGTTAGATGGAGTTATAAGTATGGTAAAGTGCATCTAGAGTTTTGGAGAAAATGACTGAACAAATCTCAAATACATATAAAGAAGATAAATACTTCACCGAATTCAAAGAAGATATTATAAACTTATTAAAGACCCTCCACGGTTTTGAGAAATGCGATGTAATAATGCATCATAGATTTATGAAAAAAGAATATGATGTCTTCATAACAACAAAAAGATTGTTGATAGGGATAGAAATAAAAGAAGAAAATAATTATCTCAAGGTCTTTGAACAAGCATTAGAAAGGCTTGATTATGTAAATCATATGTATGTTCTGGTAGGTTGGCATGAATTTGTTCCTTTGACATTTTCGATGTATTTAGATGCGATGAAGTATTGTCAAGATTTGGGATATAAAGTAGAAGATTTTTTGAGAATAGGAATACTTCAAGCAATAATTAATGAAAAGTATAAGAAAGTGTTTTTGTGGAAAAGATCTTTCACGAAAGAAAAAGCAAAAAGTTTTGAACCGTTACTTAAATACATAAAATGACTGGACAAATAATAAAACTTGTATTAATTTGGATTGGTTTAGTTGTAACAGTCTACATAATACTAGAATTAATAGATAGAAAATGGTAGCTCCTGAATACTTCGGTCTCTTAAACTTTTTTTATCAAGAAACTGGTAAAACAAGATTTACATATAATACATTAAGGAAGTGGTATTACAAAAGTGATAGAGGGTATAAGTTATATAAGAGAGATTGGCACACTGTAGAGAGAAATTTGAGAAAAATGGCCGAAGAAGGATTTCTAAATAGGTATTATTACGATAATGGTAAAGTAGTTGTTTTTGAATTGAATGAAGCATTCTTTAAGTATTTGGAAGTATTAGTTTAGATTATGGTAACAGATCTTAAAGAAGAAATAAGGAAAAAGTTTGAAGACTTTTGTCATAAAATAGATGGTAAATTAGAGGTAGATAAACTACCAAAAACAGAAACAGAAGTGTATAGATGTATAATAGGACCTGGAGTAATAGCGGAAGAAGGCCCTTATGGATTAAGAACAAAACCAATATTATGGAGAGAATTTTTAATAAGTATGAGTGAATGGACCGATAGAGAGAAGATAGTAGGAATAGTTGACAAAAGACATAAAAAATTTGTAGAATTTACCCTACCAGGAAAATATAGAGTTAGTATGAATATTAAAGGAGAAGGTATAGAAAGCTGTGAGTTTGTATCCTCATGGAGAAATAGAGAAGGAGTCGAGCAGTTAGGTTTAACTTGTGAGATAAGAGCGAATGAAATAGATTTATTCTTTTCAGACAAAGTAAAAGAATTAGCAATCGAAATACCACAAAGACCAATATTAGTCAAAAGGGGATAGAATTATAATAGTTGAGATGTTAGTATAGAATTATGGGAAAGTATACATTAACTCCTAAGAATATTGAAGAAATTGCAAAAAGGGTTTGTAGAGAAATTGGAGGCGATTTATATTATAGTAAAAGAGAATTTGAAGGAGGAAGAATTGTAGAAGGATATGCATGTGTTGTAGGTGAAGAAAATACAGTAACTACAGAAATAACAACAAAGCCTTATGAGAAAAATGAAGTAAGGATAATTGGGTTTAGAGGAGAAACAATAATAGAAATACCTTATGAATACCACTTCTCTTATAGCTCATTTGCAATTTCTCCAGAAAGATATTATGATGTAATTGATAAAGAGATAAAGTATAGAGATGTAGCTGACAAAGTGTGGGGAATCGTAATAAATCGCTTTTACAGAGGAGATAAAGAAGCATTATTAATAAACCCTATAGATAAAGAAACTCTTAAAAAGATAGAAAAAGGTTTAGCAGAACATAAACTATTGAGAATTAGCACATGGTAAAATACTTTGTGATATTAAAGAGAGGGGATAAGCTAGATGTTAAGGTAGTAGATTCTAAAGAAAAAGCATTTGAAATTGCATTCAAAAATATTGAGAATTATGAAGAAATAAGAGTTTATAACAAAAAACAAATAAAAGAGATAATAGCTAAATCTTCTTAGGCAATCTTATTCCATATTCCTTGTAAAGCTCTTTTATTTTATCTATAACTTGCTCTGCCTCAACTTCACTCATATCTTTAGAAATCTTAAAGCCTAAATCCTCTTCAATCCTTACTATAAACTCATCTACTGATAAATCAGTCTTATCTTCAAGCCTCTTAAGAAGCTTCTTTATTTTATCTAGAGTCTCTTTACTAACTTTCTTGTTAAGCTCATCAGCAGGTGTAAAATCACCGTACTTCTTATCAAACTCACCTAGCCTTTCTTCCAACCATTCTATTACTTTATCAGCATTTTCTTCTAACTCGTTAGGGTCAATAACTAGTGAGTCACATACCATTTGCTTAACATCATTAATGTGGATATTCAACTTATCGGCCAATTGGTACATAAGCTTCCACATATACTTTATTCTACTATAAGGTTTGTAAGGTTGCTTAACTTTAGTAACTTCAGATTTTTCAACTTTTCTAACTTCACTTTTTTCAACTTCTGGAAGTTGTATAACTACCTTAACTATCCTAAGTTGATTTTTTTCAAGTAAGATACCTACAACATCTCCTACTTTAACACCTATAGATTCTAGAAGTTTAGTAGGTATTGTAAGTCCATTTTTTCTAACTTGCTTAACTATGAAATTTCCAACCTCCATAACTTATAGAAGTATCACAAGTTATATAAGTATTAGATCTTACGCAAGTACCACCATATGATACATAAGAAGATTAAGAGAAGAATAGCACAAGCTATATGCTCATAGTAGAAGCCTACCTTGTGCTCAACATAGATCATTATTCTTCACAATGTTCCTCTTGCCTAGTTGTCCATAAGTTAAATGTATCTTCTGCACAAGGATCCCCTCTATACCTCTTTATTTTCTCCTGAACAAGTTTCTTCAGATTTTTTATGTTCATAATAATAATTACCCTTCACAGTAATTAAATGCTTTTCAATAGCATACAAATTACCTTTGCAATCTAGGATATCTTCAAGTAAAGCATGCTCCATTTTGTCATCTAGCTCAAAATCTTTGTTGAATATTGCCTCTCTTTCAAGAACACTTATTAAACCTCTGACCTGCCTAACTTTATCTATTATGAAGTCGAACAAGTCTATATTAACCTTAAGCACTTCATAGTAAAGAGCTCTCAATTCATGTCTTGCAATCGTTATTTTATCAATATAATCCTTGAAAATCTGTTTTTCCTTCCTAATGTAAAGTCTTATAAGTTTCTCAATGATTTCTCCAAGATTTTCGATCACAAAAGAGTAATGCTTTAAAGCACAATGGAGTTCCTCAGCTAATCTCCTTCTTTCCATAACTTATAAAAACTTTTAAAAGTATAAAAGGTTTAAATATTAAAAAATGTGGATAATAAGAAGACTTTCAACTACATTTGCATTAAGCCCAGAATTCTACAAGCTTATAAATAAGCCAGAATTTGTATGGGTAAGGTATGGAAGAGATTATATGATTGTTAAAGGTGAAGAAGTAGAAGGATTTGAAAAGAAAAAAGTATCATTTGCAGGTGCTAGAGGAAAAAAATATCCAGCATTGCAAGTACCTTATGGTATGAAGAGAGGGACTTATCTAGGTTATATAGACAAAGATAAAAGAGAAATGATATTAGCATATGCAGGAGATATAACAAGAAATGCTTTGGAATTGCTTCTATTCTTATACAAAGTAAATATAGTAACATTCAAATCATTGTTTTATGTAATAGTGGATAAAAGAAAAAGATTAGAAGCCTTGAGAGAATTAGAGAAGAAAGGTTTCATAGAAGTGCTAAAGTGGTACAAAGTTAATTTAATAAGAATTACAGATAAAGGAAGAAGTTATTTAAATGATCTGATAGATAAGATGAAATTGGTAAGGAATATTCTAACATTGAAAGGTAATGGCTATGAAATATATTTGAGAAAGAGAGGAAATTATATTTTGGAAGTTTACAAGCATGGTAAAATAGAAGAAAGTTTAATAATCACATCTAAAAGATCTGCAATAAGTAAAATAGTTGAAATGCTTGAAAAGATAATATAAAATGCCTGAAGCTGTTGTTAAACTTCCTTTGCAACTCTTCTTTAGTATAAAAAATTACAGATTTGAAGCATTGATGAGTAGAGAAGAGTGGTTAAGGTATGTAAGGCTAAGAGTTTATGATAGAGAGACCTTACTAACTGAAATTAGGTTTAGGATTGGAAGAGGCTATTCATATGCAGATCTTTTAAGGCTAATTTTCAGAGGAAGGAGGGTAAGGTTAAGATTGAGAGATGCCCATGCAATAGCAAGATTGCTAATAGATAATGCATATGTATTAAGATATAGAACAAGATTAGGATTTATTAGATATAGAGTGAATTTTGCAAATAGAAGGGTAGAGTATAGAAAGTATATAAAATATGATGAAACGAGAGGGGCGAAGAGAAGAAGACATATAGAAGCTATAATAAGAGTGTGGACTTACTGCATAGGAAACCCAACCAATGCACTTGTCGTAAATGAAAGTGTGGTGAGAGTAATATTAGAATATTGGGCAAATACAATGTTTATGGTATTAGGTTATGCATTTATAGATTTGCCAACTTCAAAGATTGAAAGAGGTTATTATGTGCCATATCAACACGATGGATATCATGTAATAACATACGATTATAACTTAGGTAAAGCATATCACTGCAGACAATTTGACATAACTGAACCTTTATTAGATCTAAGCGAAATAAATAGGGCTAGAATAGAAGAATATGTAAGTAGACCTCAATATGAGGAAAGATGTAATATACTTATAGATTATAGACCAGCAGCTGAAAGAAGAATGAAGTTAAAATGGGCAGAATAAATAAAAATTTCAGAATAGACTGTTTATTAAAGACGAAAGTACCTTATATTTGCATAGATGTAGATAAAAAGCATTTGAAAGATCTTCCATGGATTTATAAGAAAGCAAGGGAATTGTTTGATTACGATGAAATAGAATTATACTTAAGCTCATCAAGAGAAGGAATACACTTAATAATAAAAAGGGAAGTAAGTGCATTGGAAGATTTGTTCTTAAGAGCATATCTTGAAGATGATCCATATAGATTAAGAATTAGTCTAGCAAGATTGTATATGAATCCATGCGATGAAGGTGTTGACATTAGCTTTAGTATGAAGGGAAATAGTCATAGAATTAAAGCAACTCCTATAAAAGAGCTATTAGAGAAGTTTAATAAAGGAGAGGTTGATGAAGATTATGTAATTGAAGAGTTGTACAAACTTGCTGATGAAGTTACTTTACCAATCCCAGTAAAGAGAGAGTTAGTGATAGATTATATTAAGAATGATACAATTCAGGAAATAATTGATAAGTTAAAACCTAAGGTCGAGTCCTTTCTCTACGAATTTCGTCAAGGTAAAGAGCAATAAGAGAAAGGGCTGAGAAGAAAATTAACCATGCTAGGAATAAAGGAAATCTACCATAAACAACTGCTTGATAAGCATCTGAGCCAGGCATTATAGGTAATAGGCTTGGTAATACAGAATATAAGAATGTAACTATAGCCCATTCTTTATCCTTTTCCCATACCCATATACCAAATAGTAAGGCTAATAAAGGACCTGCATAAGCTATCAAAGTAACTACTAAAGGAGGTAATTTTGAAAGGTCTGAATAAACTGGAGTAAATCCAACAAAGTAGGTAATTGAAGGGATTCCAACATCAACACCAAGAAGCCATGCAACTAATAGATGACCAGTTTCATGAACAAAGGTACTTAGAAATAAGTATTTGATGAATCTAGATATTGCACCAAGTATATCACTAACGCTTTGCTTTGTGGACATAGGATATTAGCATAATAGCAGTAGCTGCATTTAGTAGTAAGATTAGGTAAAACCTGAAAATAGTCATTTTACCAATTAAGAAAATCCATGCTAATGCATTGAAGAATACTGCAAATGCAAGTAGGATTGTGTCTAGCATTTTTTAATTATTAAGTATCCCAATCCACTTAAAGCCATCAGTAAACCTGAAAACATAAGTTGAACTTCTACTTTCCCAGAAATCAAAGGTTTTCTAAGTTTAAACTCGTATTCTTCAGACTCTTGCTTTAAAGTATACCTTTCATCAAGTAACTTAGCTTGAGCAATAATTTTGTAAGTCCCTTCTGGTAAGGATTCTGTTAACTCTCCAGGAATCTTAATCTCATACCATTCACTGCACTCTCCTTTAGGAGGGACTTCAATCACATCAGTAAATATTGTCTTGTTAACATTCTCACCAACTAAGTAGATAGTAATGTTAGCCTTTATTCCAGGTTCCCAAAATTCAGCATCTGTAGTACAGAATCTATATTTCAATGTAAGAGTATATCCTTTTGGATACTCTCCAATAAAAGAATAGAAGGAAGGTGCAACTACAAGTTGGATCACTGCAAATATTATTGCTAGTGGGTTCATTTTCTCATTAATGCAAGTGTGCTTAGTATTACAAGTAATGCTCCAACTAAAGCTGCAGCAACAAACCTCATATCATGTTTTACAGTAATTGTAGGCTTGTATTCAACATATCTTTGTTCAATCTTACCTAACTTGTAAACCTCTCCGTTTGGATAGCAGTACCATGGCTTTGAAGGATCTCTTATATCACCTTTCTTCTTAATCACATAGTAAACAACAAATGTGCCTGGATATTTTCCAAATATTTCAGTACCACATGGATTCTTCTCCATGTATTTTGGTAAAGTAATCTTGAATGTTATTGTATCCTCTTCTCCAGGCTCTAACACAACTCTATAACCCTTTATATTCTTAGCCTCAGGGCAGCATTGTTCAGTAGCATAGTAAGTTCCAAATCCCCATTCTTTAGCAACATCTAGAGGAATTGCACCAACTTCAGCATATAATTCTTCGGTCTTTGTATTACCAACATTCTTAAGTGTAAGTTTTACAGTCAATTCACCACCTGGATACCAATCTCCACTAACTTCAGTAGAAACTACCTTAACTTCCCAATATCTCTTCTCAACATAGAATTCCTTCAATATACCAAGTTTGTATACAATACCGTTAGGATAGCACCACCAAGGTTTTGAAGAATCTCTAATATTACCCTTTCTCTTTATAACATAGTAGATCACAAACTTACCAGGATATCTACCAAATACCACATTAGGATTACACTTATCAACTTGACCTTCTTCAGGAACTTTAACCCTGAACTTTATAGTAAGCTTATCATTTGGGAATATGTAAAATGCATATCCATAAATGTTATCATTGTCAGGGCAGCATTGTTCTACAGGCACATAAGTAGTGTGGAAGCCCCATTCAGTAGCAAGCTCTTTTGGAATTATTCCAACCTCTATATACAAATCTTCAGTCTGAGTATTTCCAGTATTTCTAAGAGTTACATAAACATCAACCCACTTACCAGGTTCTAAATCACCTCTAACTTCATAATTAACAACCTCAACATTCCAATACTTTTCTTCTTCCTTTGGTACAGAAGGTTTTTCTCTATAAACAGTTTGAGTAAACCCTAAGGTCTTTCTAATTCCCTCCATAACAGCCCTCTCCTCAGTCTCACCACTACATCTATATCTTCCAGCAGCAAGTAAGTAAGCCTCAAAGTTTACAGTAACAGAACCATAAATGTTATTCTCTTCCATATACCTTAATGCTGCTTGCTCTACAGCACTCTTATCTACCTTATTGTATAAAGTAAGAGATGTTGAGTATACAGTATCTGAAACAGTCCTTGACCAAATCGTCTTATCATCAATCTTTGCATAAATTGTAAGCCTTCCATAAGTGCTTATATATCTTTCAGGAGTTTTACCAGAAGGACAGTAAGCACCTTCAGGCCATAATACATTGACTTTTCCAGTAGCAGCAAAATCTTCAGATATGATATCAAGATATATATTAAGGTCACCAGGCATAGTAAAGAACCCACTATTATAAACAAATGAAAGCCCCGCAATAGCTAGTAGAACTGGTAATGCTATTGGAAGATACTTCTCATTATATCTATATATAAGATATCCAATTATTGCAAGTGCAATGAGTAAAGCTATGTATATCATATTAGTATATACATTAGAGCTAGTGTTGTTAGCAGAGTTGAGACCTTTGGCAGCACATCCAAAACTTTCGCTGCCATTGTAGGTACAGGTTTCTTAACATGCGTAGATACAGTAAATCCAAAGTACTTATCTTCAACAAATGTATTCTTAAATGGTAATAAATTACCTTCTTTATCTTTCACAAGCACAAATAAAGCATATTCACCAGATTTTAATCCAGGAATTTCAATATCTTTATCAACACATGCACCTGGTCCAATAGGTCCAACCTTATAATCTTCTTCATTAGTCCAAGCAATATAACCCTCTTTATCATAAATATTAACTTTAATTCTTAAGACATCTACAGGATCACTATACTCATCTAAACAGACTTTCAATTTTACAATAAAAGATTCATTCTCAGGAACCACTCCCAAGTCACCAACCTTTACATAAATACCTTGATTTAAAGGAGCTTGGAATAATCCAAAGTACGAAGCTGTTGCAACACTACCAAGCAATACTAATGCCAATCCAAGTATCATTCCAAATTCGTAATATGCCCTTTCTGGAAGGTATGTTTTAAGGGCAAAGTAGATAAGATACAAAGCAACTGCAACAAGAGATATCTTAACTATATCAGATAAGAACCATATAGATATTACTTTGAATATAACTAGTGTTAATGGAACTAAGACAACTGCAGTTATCAAGATACCTATAAGTGCTGCTATTAAATCTTCTAATTCAGCCCTCCTCAAGATCTCTTTTAACCACCCGATCATCTTTTAACTTCTAAGACTTTTTCGGATTCAAATGTTGCCTCAGTTTCATTTTTTGGGGGTTCTAAAATCGAAATTGCATTTTGCCAGAATTGTGCAAAGTATGGACCTCTTGAAATTATATAAGGACCTGCTTTCCACACAACATCTTTAGTAATAGGTTCTGCTCCAAAGAATCCAAGGTCTTGCTTTGGGATCTCAATATATACATACCACTTATCTAAGCTTGTACCTATAAGATACCTAGGTAAGCATACACAATAACTAAAATAAATATCTTGAGGATGTTCCTCTACAAAGAAAAGATATTTAGGTTCACAAAGTCTGCCAAAATAGAATTTCTCACCATACTTTTCCTTTATATCTGGAATTCTTCTAATAGCAGATTGTATGTAAATATAACCATAATGATTTGGTCCTTTATCATTATCCACAGGTTGTTTAATTATTTCAATAGGGTCAAGACATCTAAGAACTTTCCTAGCTTTCAAAACATCCAACTTACCTTTAATAATCCCTTTGTTGCAATCAGCTTCAATCCTTAATCTATTTGTACGCAAAGCACAAATAGGTTCCTTTAACTTAGCAATAATTTGCTCATCACTTAAACCCAAACTCTTATAATGATCTATTAATGTATATACATTCTGAATCACATCTTGTGGATATCTAGAAGGATCTCCTAAAATCTTCTCAAGTGTTAATTTCTCACCAGTTTCAGGAACTGTTATATAATAATCGTAAGGAGTCATACGAATCTTCTCAATAAACCTAGAAATATAAGTATATGTAAGAGGTAATGTCATTAGAAAAATGCCAACCAATATGAGAACTACAGGTATCAATACATTTTTGTCCATATTAAGAAATAACAGAAAATTCACAAATTAAATGTTTTCAAAGATTGTTAGAAAAATTTCAAATTATAAAAAGAAAAATAAGAAAAATAAAGGAAGCCAGTACTAGTACACTATGTTTAGCTTGTGAATGTTATGCTTACTGTTACAGGACTTGCTTTATATTCGTTTGTCCAAGGAGATCTTGCTCTGTAGTCACCTAAGTCGTCTAATATGAAGTCAAGCTCTTCTGATCCAGTAAGCTTTGTCTTATCAAATATTACTTTAACTGTGTATGTTGCAGACTCTGTTGTTAATATGTAGCTGTCCTCTCCTGAGTAAGACATTGTACCTCTTGCATCCAATGCTATTATTGCATTTGTACCGTGATCTTTTGTCTTTGTCATAAGTCTTATTGGGCTGTCTAGGTATACAGTTACATCTCCTGGAATACCCATGTCTACTCCATCCTTAAGCTGGAATATTATTTGCTGAATTGCTCCAGGTGCAAATTCTTTTCCTTCTGGTGCTCTTATTAATAAGACTGGATCTTCTATACCTCCATCAAGTACAGTGTTTTGTATTGTGAAGTCGAACTGTACTGTGAATATGTCAGATTGTTCAGTTAAGTTTACAACTTGGTTTGTTGCTGGTGTACCGAATGCCCCAATCTTTACAGTCTTTATTAGTGCAGGGATCATGTAACCATCTGCAGAAGTTGCTGCTTCTATGTCAATTCCTCTTAGATCTAATGGGTATATTATTCTGTCGTAGTAGCTTGAACCTCCATCAATAACTACTGCATAGTTTGATTTTGTTACTAATGTACCACTTGATAAGAATGCTATACCACTTGAATCTGATGTTGCAGAATCTACATATGGTACATTAGGGTCTTTTACTTTCTCAATAGAACCTATTTGATCTATGTCATATGCTTTTACTGTAACACCAGATACTGCTTTTGTTGGGTATAGTTGGTCTACAATCTTGAACTTTGCTTTAACATTGTATAATCCATATTGTATGTATCCAGTGAACTTACCTTCCTTCTCTTCAATTACTATAGGTCTTTGACCAACCCCTTGGAATAGCTTGCTCCAATCAACACCTAATGCTTGGCATACAAAGTAACCTCCAATTACTAGAAATGTTGTTGCAAGTAGTACTTTCTTTAAATTTGACCACTTCATGTTAAAGAGAAGATAAATAATGTTTAAAAAGAAGGTATGAAAAAAGTAATATTTTATTATTAGAAAATTTTCAAATTATTAAATTGAAAACAAGAATAACAATAACGATTGATAGAGAGTTGCTGAAGAAGATAAAAAGTCTTACAAAGAATGTTTCTGCATTTATAGAAGAAAGTATTAAGATAAGGTTGGAAGGTTTGGAAGAGGTAAGAAATAAAGTGGAGATTATGCAGAAAAGGTTAAAAGAAATGGAGCAAAAAGTTAATGAGATTTATAAAATACTAATAGAGGTGTATAAGTAATCATTTAACTTCTTTCAAGAATATTTTCTTCAATAGTCCAGATTCATGATATTTCTCATAGAACTCTGATGGAGGTGGCATAACTTTTTTAAGAAATTGATCCAACCTCAAACCTAAAGGAACTTGATCAGTTTTTATCTCAACTGGCTGATCAGCCCATACAAGGTCTCTAGTAAGTCCAGATATTACTGCATATATGTAAGGGATTTGGAAAGAAGTAACAGCATAGTTACCAGCTAAAATAACAGGCACTTTTATTAGAGCAAAGTAAACCTCTTTCTTCCCAACTGCCTTCATAATCTCTTCAACAATCTTCTTTGCATTCTTCTCAGCAACTTTCCTTGTAACAACATGCAAAACATGATAAGAAATATTTATTGGATCGAATAGAACCCAAGCATCAACAAACATACCGTATATAGGTGCTATAGGTTGTTGAAATTGCATGTTAAAAAAATAAAGAAAAATGAAAAATTAAAATTATATTCCTCTCTCGTGTATGCACTTAGCTACTCCTGTTACCCACTCTCCATTTACTATGTACCAACCAGTTCTACCTGCACATGCTTTTGCTGCTGCTTTAAATCTTTCGTTAACTGCTTTCACTTCTGGAGGTCTTGCAGCTGGGTTACCTTTCCATGGAACAGGTTTCTTAATTATAAGACCGTATCTTGGGTGTGCTGCAAGTGTGAATCCTCCTGCTAATGCTGCTGTTGCCATTGCTGAATAACCTCTTCTAAGTCTCTCGTCTGCGTGTCCGTATCCTCTTACAGAGAATAAGACACGGTATTTTGCCATTTTAATAAGAAGAAAGAAAAGATAGAATTTAAAATTAGCGAAAAATAATTTGAAAAACTTCTAATCACGAAAAATTATTAGAATTTTTTCAAATTATCAGAATATTACAACAAAAGTTAGGAAGAGTATCATGAATAGAGATCCAATTTCAACAGGTCTCTCCTTTATTATATTGAATAATTTCTTAACCTCAATATCAGTCATAAGCCTTGTCAAATCAACCTTAATCTCAATGTTCTGATCGATCCACATAGTAAATGTCTTCTTGAAATAACCTTTCTTAGAGAATACAAAAGTATACTTACCAAATCTTAAAGGAAGTATAAAGCCAGATTGTATGTCAAAGTCAAAAACTGTATTATTTTCAGCATCATAAACAGTTAAGTGAATATCTCTAGGATTGCTAATTATCTTAACAGCATACTTATCTTTGAATAATTGAGGGAAGTAGTCCTTAGCCCTACCTATTTCTATTGTTTTAATTGCCTCTGCAGGAATTTCACTATCTTGCTTGTAAACAATAACTTTAACATAACCTATTCCATTAGGAACAAAAGTAGGCACATATAATTCCCTTCTTAAAGTAACTTCTTGATCCTCATCCATCCATAAGAACTCATGATGCTCCACATACCTTGTGTTATCAATCTCTATAAAGTAAATGATCCTAACATCACCTGCAGTCCCTTTATTCTTAATAGTAATATTAATAGGTAAGTAGTGTCCACCCTCAACCCTATCAAAGTCCGTTTCTACCCTTACATCAAAATAAGGTCCTAAAGGTACAATTTTTACTATACGGCAAGTACCCTTAGTAATGTTCTTATAAGTACCTTCAATGCAGAAAGTAATCTCATAGTCAGTAAAGTTCCATGGGACCGTATAGTTGAATAAGTACAAACCTGTCGATAAGTTCGTATAGTTCAAATATTCCACAATGTTCCCATTTTTCACAATCTTTATAGTAAGGTTGTTAAGGTCGATTTGTCCCAAAGGTGTATAAGAGCTTATATAACCATTAAAGGTCTGATTGGTAAAAGCATAGTAAGGTAATGCAACACTCAGTACAAAGTTGTTAGTTAATACATTATATATATCATATAAGTAATCACATACAGCATTTGGAATGGTACAGTTAAGCATGTCTATAATCTCTAAAGTTTTGTTCAAAATATCATAAGTTGTTGAATTTATCTCTAAGGTTATGTTTTTAAGCTCATCAAGCTTCTGATGAATTGTCTCATTAACATTTGTAAGGTTTGAAAGAATATTGTTTTCAAGAGTATCTAACCTGTTAAGAATTTCTTGTTTAAACTCTGGTAAAGTAGTTTGATTTATTTGATATACTAAAGTATTAGTCCTCTCAGGAACAACTAAGAAATCAAAGCCAATGTTACCAGTCCCCTCTGGAGTAGTACATGTAACCTCAACCCAATATCTACCAGTTGTCCAATTTGATGAAGAATTAAAGTAGTAGAGAGATCCATTATAATGCTCTAATTTAATATCAGATGCAATTAATGTATTGTTTTCGTAATAAACATCTGCATAGCAACTAGCATTAAGCTCTGCCCCACCAGTAGAGTTCAAAACATTTATAAAAATCTTTTCAACAGTCCCCTGTTTAACTTCCACTAAACAAAAAGAAATAGGTAAAAGGAGTGCCAATAGAAAGAGAATCAAATATTTAACCCTCATTAATAGTTATTTAATACCTAATCTTTTTTCGATCTTTCGGTGATATCCTATAATATAATACCTCTTAAATCCAAAACCTTCTCTAACATAGAAGGGAAATACTATAACAGTTTTCTCCTTAAGATAATAGCCTAGGAGAATAATTTTAGTAAAAGGTTTCTTTAGCCAATTTGCAATCTTTAAGATAATAACCTTCAATTTATCAGCAGGCAATTTAAGAGGCATATGAATCCAGCAAAAGCTAACGCTAGGAAAAATTAAAAGAAATATTAAGAAATATTTAGCTAGACTTAGCATTCTCCTTTTCATATGTATCCCACCTTCTACCATATATAGATAGATCTATTAACCCCTTACCTGAGCAGTAAAGATATATAAATTTACCATCAATTTCGTAAGAGCATGTAAATGGCTTTTTACCTTTTGGAGTTATTTGAACCCATATAGTATCTTCAACAACTGTATTTAAGAAATTCTCTGGAATCTCTACGATAATCTTATTCTTTGTAATATTGATAACTGTATGTGTGAAGAAGTAGCTTCCATCAATGCTTTCTAATGAATATGCCCTTCTTTCTTCACCAGTTTTGTCTGTAAATCTTGCTGATTTTGTACCTGTAACATCTAAATTCTTAATAATAGCAGTATCTCCGTTTATAACTATCACCTTATCAACGCTATCCTTGTAGATATAAAATGGTTTGCTATTATATGTAGCATCTTTTATGTATATATTGCCATAAGGATCTATTTGGATAGACCAATGCCTATTTGCATCTGTCCTCCTCAAACCTATAAACCCGTACTTAGAATGCTCTATTAGGATTCCTCCACTTACAATATGGAGTTTTGATTCAGGACTTGTTGTTCCTATCCCCAACCTATTTGGAATATAGACATATCCGTTAGAAGTTATTCTCAAACCTTCTTTCCATGAAACTGTAGCACCTGCACTTCCAGAAGTACCTCCTACATATAAGTATATGACACCATCATGTAATTCAATTCTTGAAGCCCCTCTACTTCCTCCATATAGGTATGCAGAGCCATTCCAGTATGCACCAGCAACTAAATTTACTAAACCAGCCCCTTCTGCAGTATCGATGTATAGAGCATTAGCTGCATCACCACCAATCCTTACATCGTAATCATATTTGTCACCAGTAGCTGAATCATAGATATAAGCTGTATCTGCAATTGCTATTATAGAGTCTTCTGGATCATAAATCTGATTAGTTTCCACTTTATCAGCATCGTAAATAACACCATCTGTCATATATAAATTACTTTCTATTTGGACATCTCCATTTACATGCAATTTCTTGGCTGGTGATGTAGTTCCTATTCCAACATTACCTGCTGTTGTAATATAAAGGTGTGTTCCAGAAGAATCAAAATCTGCCTTTATATGTAAATTCTCATCATAAGAAGCAATAAAACCTGTATCTACTACAACCCCTTTATTAAAATAGAATTTATCCCTATCAGTAGTAAAGTGAGCCCAACCTGTGTTTTGAGGTCCAACATATACATATCCTGAAGGTGTCCATATCTTAACTGCGCCTTTACTTGTCTTAATAACCCCTTCAGATCCTGAATGCCACATATATATATAATCGCTTGCATCTTCGTCCCATACTCTTATGTGAGGAGGTCCTCCAGTCCCGCTGCTATATCTCTTAAACTCAAAATCGCTATATGTCCAAAATGTTAAAGAACCGCTTCCCGAATTACCTTTAATATCATTTCCACTCACTTGTAAGTCACCAGCAGTCCATATATTTCCACCAGAATCAAGAGTCCACTTATATCCTCCTGATTTAGCACTCCAGTTTGAAATATATGCAATATATATTTTATCCGTATCTCCATGAAAACCAAGAAGCCAACCTTGATCTGTATCACTCTCTCTATATGTTATTGCCGCATGTGCATCGTCAACTAATCTTATTTTCTCATGCCAGTCGGCATATATTTCAGAATATGTGTTATGTATTTGTATAGGAGCCTGTGGTGAAGTTGTTCCTATGCCAACTTTACCACTTTTAGTTATTCTCATAACTTCAGTTCCATTTGTAGAGAAGATAAGATCACCATTTGATCCAGAAGTTGTCATTATGTTTATATCGGTATTATACTTAAGAGCTGGGCTCCAAACATGACTATAGAATGCACCAATACTAGCTTGAACATTAGCAAATCCAGAATCGTCTGGTAATCTTATAGCTAAATAATTAGTTGCAATACCAGTTCTAAGTAAAACATCTCCTATATTGATAGAATTTACATCAGTTATGTTGTAACCACTCATATTAATATTTCCTTGCATAGTATCACCAGTTATGTCGACATATTTATCAATAACATAAAGACCATTAGCACCAACATCCAAAGTATTTGAATCATATTGCAATCCTATAGTAATTTGATTGTTTGAAGAAGATACTGTAATAGGAGAGTTTCCCAAAATATCTACTGATCCAACAAATCCATTCAAAGAAGTAACAGCATAGTTTACAATATTATCAACATCAATTACCAATTGACCACCTCTTTGATAAAGTGCACCAGCTGCATATAAGCTTTGAGTAACATCATCTAAATCTATAAAGAAGGTAGTATTATAATCATATATTTTATCATAAAACCATATTTCTTTCCACCTCCTTGTCGCATTACCAATTGTATACTCAGCATCTAAAGAAGGTGTCATATTTCCAGTAATATTATAATTTGTAACATTAACCGTAGAAATATCTCCAGAGAAGACGATATCACCATTCGTCATAATAGTACCATTTGGATAAATAGTCAATCCTCCAGATCCAAAACCACCACCAACCCTAAAAATATTTGTAACATCAAGATCTCCTGAAACAGTTGTGGAAGAAATTGTTTGCACAGAAAGATATTTCACATTTGTAATGTTAAAGAGATTCATATCTAAATTTCCTTGCATAATATCACCCTCAACATTTACAAACCTCTCATCAGCTTCTGTCTTTGTATAATAAGGTGGTCTAATCCATACAGTAGGGAATTGTTGTGCACAAAAGCTAACACTTACAACTAGCAAAAAGAAAATTATATAAATTAGATTTTTAACTCCCTTCATATTTTATGAATCTCTTATAACTTCTATAACCACCTATAAGGTAATAAGCTTTATACCCCTTCTTTCTAAGCAATCTTGCATATTTCTGAGAAATTCCAGTCCCATCTTCATCATAAAGAACAATCAATTTCTTAGGTAAGTAACCTTTCTCCAAATCTGCCAACTTATAAATCTTTGCATCAGCAATCTTCTTCTCTTCATCAAATGTCAAGTTAATAATAAGTATAGGTCTATCAATAATAGCATTGAATACATAAACTGGCATTCCATACTCTTCCTTCTTCCTACCAATAGGTGCTGTGGATATTACAGAGTATACATTGTAAAGAGTGCTTTCATAAAGAGTTTTGACAAGATCTATGATCATTTTACTCTACAGGCCCCCTAAGTGTATTATAAACATCTTTTACAATCTCCTTAGCTTCCTCAAGCAATTCAGGCCTATCAAGCTCTTTAATTTCTTGTATTAATGAAACATTTGCTAAGTGCAGCTTTGACCAATAAATAGACATCTTAAGATAAGAGTTCATAACATCACTAAGTTCTCTCCTAATGCTTAAAGCATCTGCAGCTTTAACTCTAATATTCTCAATAGTCTTCTCCAGTTCAATAAAAGTTTGTAAAATTAAGTAAAAGTATAACTTTGCCATCCTTTGCAAAAGCTTTTTCTGAGCAATTAAAGCATAAAGTGCAGCCTTTGCATTATGATACTCCTTAATAACTTTTTTATACCTATAAGACAATCCTATGATATGTTCAGGTCTTAGTTTCTTCATGTTTCTCTTCTGGTTTTATAGGAGGGAACATCAACCTCCAAAGATCTTCATAATGATCTGCAATCTTTTCAACATCAGTAGATCTAGCAAACTCCCTATACTTTTCCAATAGTTCTTTATACAATTCAACCTCAGTTCTAGCTCTCTGCTGAAGTAATGCAGTCTCTGTAGAAACAAACTTCTTAAGAGACTCAACCCTATTTATCAATTCATCCAATTTACCCTCATACTTCTTAACTTCATCCAAAACCCCCTTAACATACTTATAAGTCTGCTCACACCTCTTTACAAAAGCCTCAATCTCATTAATCTCTCTTTCAATATCTTGCATCACATAAGCAATCCTTGCTGTCTTCCTCTCATAAGTCTCAATTTCTCCAAGAACTTCTCTTGCAGATCTTAATACCTGAACCGTAGGTCTAAATAGCTCTTTCTCTAGGAAAGGATGCTTCTCAATCAATTCATAATCTGAATACTTCTTCTTTCCTTCTTTGTTGCTCATTGTAGTATAGAGGACTTATCTTTGAAAGATTTCTCTCATATCTTATTTCATAAACAGGTTCTTGATAACCAAATGTATTATCAACAAACATATAGCCAGGAAATAAAGCAAGTATTTTAGGATCGTATAGGAAAGCCTCTTTAACCTCACCGTTTTCAATAACCTCAAATACTTTTATACCTACCAAATTCTCATAAGCCTCCTCAGGAAAGTAAACTCTTATTATTTTCATTTTAGACTACAATTTTTATATCAGGCACATATTTACCCCTCGAATCAATACTTAAACGAATAACCTTTCTACTTAGTTGCTCCCCAAAATTATGATAATTTGCAATAAGCTCTTCTTTTGTTAAAGTTGTATCAAAATCTGGAATCACATCATAATTACCTTTCCAATCTCTATAAATAATCCATGCATATCCCTTATACTCAACCAAAACTAAAGCCCTTCCTAGAGGAACATCATCAGCAGTAAGTAGTAAACTACCTCCAAGATCATATTTTATATTATTCTTATCTTGAAGCAACTTTATTATCCTATCAACATAGAACTTTCTATACTTCTTTACTAAATCCTCTTCAACAATAAGCCTATTAAACTCTTCCAACCTTCTTTTTTCAAGCTCACACTTATCATAAGCACCTAATAATTCTGCCAATGCCTCATTCTCAGTAGCCTTTACATCAACCTCTTTAACAATATCTTGCCTATAATGAACTACTTTAGGAATTGGTAATAACCTCCTTCTAAGATCTTTCAAAAACTTTTTAAACCTAGCCTTCAATACATCGAAGTAAGCTAATAAGACTGCAAGTCCAATAATAACCCCTATTATTACAGTCTTCATTCTAGTAAGTATTGCAAATAGGCAACTGCAGCTTTGAACTTGAATCTTGGTAAATCATAGATGTAAAGGTCATCAATTATGAATGATGGTGTATAAACTGCATTCATAATCTTCTTCAACTTCTTCCTCATGTACGAATGATCCAATTTTATCTTCTTGAATTTGTAAATGCAATCCAAGAATTCCATTATGTAATTAAACCTGAAGCATGGTATGCAAACATCATCATACAAATATGCCTTCATTTTTCTGGTTTAGGTAAAGGTCTTGGAATTGTTTCTATTAGAGCCTTTTGCAATCTCTTTCTAAAAACTTCTTCCTCATCATCAAAATCCTCTTTGTAAATAATGCCCAGATAATAAAGCATTGGTAGAGCCTTAAGCCTATAATAAGATCTATTCTTCAAAGGAAGTCCCTTCCTCGCATACTCATAAGCACTTGAAATGTATGCATAGAATTCACTAAGCACAAGGTGCTCAGCAACATTGCTATAAACATCTTTAGGTGCGTAGAGTATAGATCTTAACTCACTAACATAACCCCTAAACCTATCAATCCTTGAAAATCCATTCCTTTCTAACAAGTTAATTATCTTAAACATGCTTTGAACTGCCAACCTTGTTGCAAGTTGCCCATCTTTAATCTTCTTTCCCTGATACTCTTGCCTAAATAAAATAGCCTCAAACTCCTTCAATGCATCTCTAAGCTCCTGCCTCAACATCTTGTAAGCTAAATCTATAGTAGACTTGGATAAGTAGATCTACAAATTTCTTGTACTTCTCATTAATCTTATACTTCCTTTTCTTCTTAGTCCCTATCTTTTCTATAATCCCATACCTATACAATTTTCCTAGGCTATGTGCTAGTATGTATACTTTCTTATCTATAAGATCGCTAAGTTCCTTGAGAAGCTCACTATAACCTTTTGGACCATCTTTAAGACTCTCTAGTACCCTTATGTCTACTTCCGAAAATTTCATGCTCTTCATGTTCCTCTAACTCAGGCAACTTAATCCTTAAATGTTCTATCATAAACTCTATCAAAGGGTTAAAATCCTCAACACCCTTCTTAATACCTTCACCCATATTCTGAGCCTCTGTTGTAATGAAAAAAGGTGGTACTAACGAAACTTCCTTCCTAATAGGATCTACTTTAAATTGAGCTTCTGCCAACTTTTTAATAACCTTTCCTGATTCTGGATCTATCTCTACTACTGCACACTTGTATATATCCTTCCCAGACAGTTCACATTGTATCCTTATATTCCTTTTTTTACCTCCGAGGGGCATTTTTCGGTTAAGATTTCAAGGATTTTTTGTTTTGAGAGGGGTGCATTTAAAACTTCCCCCTCACCTTTTTCATAAAGATAAACATCAACAAGTTTGAATCCATTCTCTTCCTTGAAACTCTCTTTATACTTATTCCAAACATCAATCAAATCATCTTTCATTATGTGACCAATAGGCTTACCAATAGGACAAGGTCTTATATTACCCATTAAGTCAATAAACACCTGATCAATCAACCAAGGATCTACAGCCTTGTTTACTTTATAAGATATAATCTTATCTTGAGGGAATGTCCCCTTAGATGTCCAAAGGTAGTAAGAGTAATGATCAATATATGCAGGGATTCCAGATTGCCAAAGAGTCAAGAATATTGTAAAGAAGTAATCAAAATCTTTTTTACTCATCTTATCCCAAATCTCACCTATGAAAGGAATCTTAAGAGAGATCAATCTTTGAATGAGCATATCAAACCAATCTCTATCACAAGGTAATGGAATTATAACCTCAGATAATAAGCCAAAAGATCTCAAGAGCCTTACCTTATTTATGTAATCTAAAGGTAAATCCTCTTGTGCAATAATGTCTATATAAAAGTTTTCCTGTTTTCTAAATGCATCTTGATCAAAGTAAAGGACATCTAAGTTAAGGCCAAATGTCCTCAAAGCAACTTTGTCAAAATTTTGAAGAGCTATGTCTAGAAAGTAGGGCCAATAAGGATTTAAGAAAAAGTCTTGGTAAAAGATGATATGATTAATTACCTTATACTCCTTAACTTTTGAGATTATAGTATCAAAGCTATTCTTATCTAAGAAAATGCTCTTGTATCTCCCATTTATTTTTACACTCCTCACAACTTCTAACCAGACCTTCATTCTTTCTTTTCACCTTCCTCTTTCTTTTTAAGCGCTTCAACTATCTTTTCCACATCTTCCTTAGAGGCTTCTATAACAACTGGAGCTCCAAGACTTAAAGATTCCTTCTTCTCCTTTTTAACCTTACCACCATACTTTCTAAATGCAATTAGACCTAGTAGAGTAATTACAAATATAACTACATAAAGCCAAACTTCTCCAACTTCTCCATATTTCTCAAATATACTTGCCTGTTTAACATAAAACTCTTGAGTAAGCTCTGGTGTAACTAATGTATAAACTCCAGGTTCAGTAGGTACAAAACTACCTTGTGTCCCACTACCCTGCTTAATAATCTTATCTCCAAACTTTATAGTCCAGGTAGTCTCTCTATTGAATGTGAAAGTTACAGGCTTGTTTACAGTAGAGTAAGATATGTTTGTAAGTTCTAGAGGTTGAACAACATTTATGTTAACAATTGCAGGATTGTAGTAAGGTGCGATTGCTTTAATAGTATGCATCCCAGGCTCATCAATCTTCAAAGGAGGTTCAACAGGTCTATCATCAACATACCAATCCACAGTTAATATCTCATTAGTCTCAGCATCCCTAGCAGTACATATTATTGTCTCACCAACTTTAACTTCATCAGGACATTCTAGAACCATATTTTTCATAGGTATGTATGTATAAATCACTTTACAAGCCCTTCTATAGCCAGGAGCCTCTGCACAAATCTCATAAGACTCTTTAGTAGGTGTGAATGTTCTTGAAGTAGCCTCTACTCCATCTATATAAATAGTTGCATCTTGAGGAATTGTCTGAATTGTTAAAGGCTTATTTCTTTCAACTCTATCAGGAATGTTTATAATAACAGGTTGTGGTGGGGCTGTAACAGTAACTTCAAATGTCTTCTGCCAAACTATATTAGAACCTTTCTTAAGAGTTATGCTAATCAATGCAGAACCTTTCTGCATAGACTTAAGCTTAATTGTTAAGACATTGTTCTCCAACTTCTTATCAATAACATTTGCATTATTTGTATTTATCTCATAAACAATATCTTCAGGAACATTGTATATTTTTATTTCATAAATCTCTCCAGCAGAAACTTGTTCAGGAACATTATAATTAATCTGACCTTCTAAAGGACTTGGAGTAGATATTACCTTAATAGTAAATGTTGCAGTTGCATCAACAACATTCAATCCACATAATCCAACAACATGCAGTGTAGTAGTATAAGTTCCTTCAGTAAGGTCATAAGTATCTATTGTAACAGTAAATGTCTTCTCCTGATTAGGATATAAAATACCTAAGTCATAATTCTCAACCCGTGTAGGCTTCTCACCACTTGCAGTTGTTAAAGTCCCATCAAAGTATAGGTTTTTCAATTGAACAGGGCAATCCAAAGAATTATAAAGAGAAAGTTTAATTGTAGTTTTCTGCCATCCAACAATAGTCCTTACTATTGTGCTAGGTATAAAGAAAAATAGGTTTTGAACAGGCAATTCTTCAGAAGGTTGTTGAGATTCAACAAGCTCTATATAAGAATTTTCATAAGCAGAGTAGAACTTTGCAATTAAGGAATTATAATCAACATCTATTGCACATATCTTAAATGAATCCTCTTCATAACATTGACCTTGAGTTAGATCAATTTGAGAACCAGAAATTGATATAGAAGCTTTTTGATTTGCTAAATCAGTAGATAATAACTTAACATCAACTTGCTGAGGATATAACCTATAAGTGGAAGATATATTAAAGAGGATGTTATCAGACTCCCAGACCCACTTAGGAATTATAATATATATATTATATGAATATTCATTAGTCCCATCACTAACTTTAAAAGTGCCTTGATAAGTACCAGGTTGAGCATCAGAAGGTATTATAGTAGCAAGAGTAACAGTAGTTTCCTCATTATAACTCAACTCTTTTGAGGTAGGGCTCACAAGTGTGACCCATGTCCCTTGGGTTATAGCACCAGTAACTGAGAAAGTAAATGTCTTGGTCTCATTGACATCATTCTTAACAACAAAATTATAAAGCTTTGTTTCCCCAGCCTTAGCAGTCATATTAATTTCAGAAGGATTTACTTGTAAACACAGAGATATAGGTAATAGAAGGAAAATCATCAAGATCCATAATTTGAATTTTTTCAACATTAAAAGTATAAAAGTTATTATCATTTTAAAAACTTTTACTTCTTATGGGAAAGGGAGAGATATGTATACCATTATCAAATAATGTTATAACAAAAAAGGCATTGCCAACCATTGCAAAGGTTGTTATTAAAGGTATAAACACTGCTGGTGCACTAGCTCTAAACACAATACTCCACAACTACCAATTGAGTTATAACATTGTAAAGTATGGGATTGCATGCATATTATTCTGCACAGGCATTTATAACATTCTTGGAGAGGAAAAAGGAATATTAGATTTTGTTAAAGGAATATTTCAGATTTCATTAGGAGTTATGTGGCTGAACTACTCATAATATCATGAAATTAAAAAGCTATATAATTCCTAGAATAAGTAAAATTAAGTAGATGATAGATGCTATAGAAGCAGTACCAGTAATTAGAACAGCCCTTCTCAAAGTCTCATACCTCCTTCTCAATTCGATAAGTTCTGCAGGTGGAAGTACTAGACCTCTAGCAGGTGTAGGAGTAGGTCTCATTGCCAAACCACCATAGTATTTATAAATCATAAACTTAACAGTATCCTCACTTGTCAATCCAGCTTTATCAACAACCCTTGACCAGAAAGTATGTTCTCCCTCAGCTAAGTTATAAATCTTAATAGGTAGTCCACATGGAACTTCTTGCCAACTACCAGTATCTAACTTATAATAACATTTGTCTAAAGCATAGTTATCATTACCATAAACTTTTACAACAATATTCCTATCATAGTAAACTACTGGCTCAGGCTTTTCAGTAATTGCAGTTGGATTTGTATGATCTACATAAATTTTTACTCTTATAGGTGAAAGACCACTGCTTGTATTAATCCAAAGTTCATAATAACCTTCTGGATAATTTGAAAAGTCAAACTCAACTTCAAACCCATCACTTCTATTAGTATCATTTGCTATTAACTCATCAGTTCCATCAGGTTTTGTCATCCAAAACTCTACCCAATCAGTGCCTCCAGGAACAGTTGCTTTGATTAAAGTAACATTATGCTTTGCATCATACATCCTTGGAGATGTGACTTTGAAAAGAGCATCCTCCCAATGCTCTACATATTCTGGGTCATAAGGATTATCCAAAGTAAAGTTCTCTAAGTAGAATTTTGCATAGGAATGTTGAGCATCCTTAGTATTATCACCATCAACAGTACCATCTTGTCCTATTCTAACAGTTACTCCAAAGGTTTCACTAGTAAAAGACGCTTGGGAACTACCAGACTTTGTCGTACCAATAGTATAATCATGGAAACTACCTACCCAAATGTCAGCTCGTATACTATAATCTGGATGGTAACCATGAATTTCGTAGCTAAAGTCAAAAGAGTATGAAAATGAATTCACAAAGGTAGATGAAAAAGAAGACATAAAAGAAAAAGTAAATGTCTGCCTAGCAAACATATCTTCATGGTAGCCAGAAGCTATACGAGAAAATACTTCATACCAAGGCCAAGAAGTTCTTTTAAAAGGTCTAGTCCTACGCCAACAATCTGGATCTGCGTAATAAGAATATCTATTAGCATTTTCATACCACATATTATCATCACTATCATGCCTTGAAACATGTGCAAATGCATTATCTGTAGTATACCAGGTATTATAACCATAATTAGTATCAGACCAGAAATATTTATGAGACAAAGACTCTAACTTAATCATATCGGAAGAAATCCACTTATTAGCAACTGTATCTGGTCCTCCAGAATATGCATGTGCATTTCCATCTCCAAAAAATAAGTAAATAACTTTTTCATCCTCTGGATACAAAACAGGAATCAAGAAAGATATCAAAGTATTACCAGTATTGCAATCCTTAACCGCAGTTGGTAATTTCATCAAAGACTCTGAAGTACTTATCTCCTCAACAGTAGCATTGGCTTCATACACATACTGATAATATTTGTAGAATGCAAAATACATGTTATTGTCATCAAATACTTGAGGAAATAGAGCAAACCATATATAATTAGGCTCACTCCCAAATATACTATAAAGATTATCAATACAACTTTCTACACTATTTATATCAGTGATCTTTACAGTAAAAATATATAGTTGTCCATCTCTATAGATATTTATAGAAGTACCGTCAGAGCACCCTTTACCAAACTCTCTATGTATCTGATCTAAAGAAGTAGCAACAATAGTAGCATATTTCGCAGGATCAGTATTAAGAGGGAATGGAGAAATAAACATAAGAGTAAATTCTTCCTTCTCATCAGAGATAGACGAAAGGTTAGCAAGATTGGCCTTAGCCTCTGATCTATCATAACCTAAGTAATAGAATCCTGGCCAAGCCCAATTTGGAGAGTCGCTCCAAGTACAAGGTACATCCCAACCAGCATCATAAAGACTACCTCTACAAACACCCAAAGTATAATGATATTCTTCATCACTACTTGTAACCTTCTCAAAAGAAAATGTCTCGGTCGGTTTCTGGTATTTGTAGGCACCATCTTTATTATATCCTCCAAAGAAGACATAGACATCAGTACATTGACCAGGATTTAAAGTTTTACTAACAATAAAGACAAACTTGTTATTACCAATATACCAGGCATCAACATCGGGTGTCTCTAAATAAGGATTTTCAGGGAAGTAAGTAAATGCTTGAACATCGATAAAAGAAGGTTGATGTATTGCATACTGTGCCAATGTGTCTGGATCAAACTGATAAGTAAACCACCACTTATCATGAGGTTTCAAATATTTATCATTACAAATCTTAAACTTTATATAGCCAATCCTTTGCTTATAATAAGCTTCTATATCTCTACAATCTGATCTCATCATACCATTTGAAACATAAGATGTAGTATCGATTGTTACATTGTAGATATAGTCTAAGATAGGGTAAGTATCAGAAGGATTTTTGACCCTCACAACAATTCTGTAAGGTCTATCAGTTAAAGGCCAATCTTCAGGAATTTCACCAATGTAAACATCAAAGTAATCGGTTACAGAGTATGTTTTGGTAGAAGCATTAATATAGTAATTATAGATAATATGAGTATCATTCTCATATTTACCATAATCTATTAAGTCTGGAAAACTACAGGAAATAGTATAATTCTGATGATAGTAATCGTAGGATGGTGTTAAATTGTATTCTAAATCAAGATTTTCTGAGTTGTAAGTCATATCATAAGTTACATTTAGATACTCAACTGAACATGTTGCAAATCTTGATAAAGACTCATTCGTATCAACTCTATTAACCCAAGATTTAACTGTAAAAGTATCGTTAGCAAAAGCATAATCATAATAATCCCAAGAAACATCAACATATTCGGTTAAATTCCAAACTTCTTCCTTATCACCAAATTCGTAAGTAGGTTCAGGTGTAACATTATAGTATTCATTAACTATGCTAGAATTTCCAGCATCAACTGCAGAAGGATTTCCATAATACATGTAAAGAGTAGTTGTAGAGTATGCCTCTAAGTAAGGGATCTTAACATAGACTTCAGTACTTGTCGTATTACATCCAGAAGCAACATAATATTGAATATCAACCTCAGTATCATTGCTTTCATTATAATAAGTAAACCTTAAGTCGGAGCAATCTGAGTTTAACTTACCTTCAGAAATTAGAGAAGCTGTATCAATAGTCATATTCAAAATATAGTCTGTCAAATTTTGTCCAGAATTTTCTGTAACTTGTATAGACCTTCTATAATTCCAATTAGTATCCCACCAGCTAAAGCTTAAGCCAAGAGCTAGAGGTAAGAGAATTATAAACAGAACTAAGTAAATCAATCTATTCAACTTCATTAATAGTTAGTAACATAAATGAAATCAAAAAGATTAGTCAATAAAAGTAGAAATTTTTCAAATTATCAGATAAGTCCAATCAAAGATAAGATAAGGTATAGCAAAGATATTGCAGAAATAGTTCCAGATATAATAGTAGCCCTCCTATAAGGCTCTATTCTCCTTTCAATAATTTTCTCAATAGTAATTGGTGGGACTACTCTTGCAGCAGGAGCTGGTGCAGGCCTCCTAATAGCAATACCTCCAAATCCTTGAGATGCCATAAACTGATTTGCCTCTTCAACACAATGATCTACAGTATCACAAACTTTAAAGTAAGCTGTGTGTACTCCAGGATCTACCCAAATGTAAATAAGATCTCCACAATCTATCTCAGTATAATTCTTATTATCTATAGCATAATAACAAGTCCCTATATCAAAATTGTCAACTCCAGAAACTTGAATAGGTACTTTAACAGAATAGTACCATAAAGGCTTAGGATCATAGATCTTAGGTTCTGGTGGTGTGTGGTCTATGAAGAACTTAACAGTTTGTGTAGGACCTTGATCAGTTTCTCCATAAATTTCGTACCAACCCTCATCTAAATCAGTAGTGTTCCAATCATAATAGAAGCCATCTTCAGCAGTCGTATCATTATATAAGAATATCCAACTAGTTTCATTCTCAGGCTTGTAGTAAAAAGCAACCCAAGTTACTGTAGTAGGAACCCTTGCCTTTACTCTATGTAACTCCCCTATAGCTTTATTATTTTCTGGACTTGATATTGCTATAATAGACTCTTCTGAACCAAAATCTATAGATGGATCTTGAGGCCAGTCAAAGTAATACTCAACATAATTATCAGCTACAAAAACACCAATAGAATGAGATTTAGAATAGCTATTTGCATCTATATCTGAACTCACCTTACCGAATAAGCATAGAAGAATAGGTTTTGAAGAGTCAACTGAAAAAGACTGATCCAAATTCAAAGCATTAGAAGATACTAAGACAGTATCACCAAGGTTTTGAACAGTAAGATCAAAAGTAAGAGAATAACTAACAGAAGAGTAGCTACCAGAGCTAGAATAAGTTGTCTTCCACTCCTTTATAGTAATAGAAGTACCATTACTATAATATAAATAAAGGTCATTAGTAAAAGAGATAGATTCACCAGCATCAAGATAAAAATCAGAGTCTATTGTCCTGGTAAAATTAAACTTAGTTTTAAGAGTATAATACTTAAACAAAGGATAAGGTAAACATATTAAAGCCCTATGCTCATATAGATTGTAGAAAGCACCATAACCTCTTTTGACCCCATTATCAAGAAAGCCATAGTCAGAGCATACAGTACCCCAAGAATGACCAGAGCGTTCATACTCGCTACTACCATCCCATGTATACAAATAAAAAAACCTACCCAAATAGTAAGGATCTAATCCATAAGCATCATACTTTGCAGATTGAGTAGACTCAGAAGCAGCATCTTTGTTACCGTAATACATATAAATAGTAACATTAGTTAAAGCAGGTAAGTAAGGTATTCTAACCCAAATTATAGTATTAGCAGTACCACAACCAGATTCTATATAATAAGGCAAGCGATATTGACCAGTTCCATTATATAACGCCTTAAATTTAAGATACCATCCTTCTGCAGTACCCGTACCCCATCTACTCTCGTACCTCACATATTTTGTTAGCTTAGAAATAACACCACTGTGAGGGACTCCATAACTGTAACACGGATAATCAGAAAAAGCAAACTCATGCTTATGGCTTTGAATATGAAAAGTATTAGCAGAAAAAACAGATATATCTTCTAAGTTATAGGTATATCCTCCACCCTCTATAGAACCAGAACGAAATATTTTAGAAAAAGAAGGAATAAGTGTATAACTTGTATTAAGAAGATCTATCGTAAAGTATATACTTTGATAAGAATCTGTTGTTGTAGTTCCTTTTGTAACATAAGGAGAGGAAGACGTAATAGAGACTACAGTATAATTTTCAATAACAAATCTTATATCTCCACAATCACTCCTCATCTTACCAGCCGAAATCAGAGAAGCAGTATCTATAACAATCTTAACAGGAACATCATAAAGATCCTCATTTAAAGGATTTGTAATGTTTATTGCAATTCTATAGGGCCAATTCAAATTCCACCAATCTTCAGGAATTTGACAGAAGCTTAGACTAAAAAGTAAAGGAATTATAAGCAAAAGTAGAATTTTAACTAACCTCATTAATAACCTATAAGAG
>Ga0190311_1000114_pt1 | contig 29663 bp, 36 predicted proteins | sample 48700789_MG_FD_165037 | JGI IMG/M metagenome (GOLD analysis project Ga0190311, IMG submission 165037) | Hydrothermal vent sediment bacterial communities from Southern Trench, Guaymas Basin, Mexico - 4870-07-8-9_MG | ecosystem: Environmental > Aquatic > Marine > Hydrothermal vents > Sediment ...
AGTTAGTAGCAGTCTTGTCACAAAGGTCGTTGAAAATGCCGGGGTCACATTAAAGGGAGAAAGGGTGCATAAAATATATGTCCGCCACCCGGTTGACGTTAAAAAAATCCGTGAAAAATATAACATCCGCACGTGGGAGGCGGATGTTCCTTTTGTTTACAGGGTCTGGTATGACCTTGGCGTGGGCACAATCGCAACTCTGGACAATGGTAAAATCCTTCCCGGCAGCGGAGATATAAAACCCCGTGTGGTATATATGGACATAGAAGTTTATGATTTGGATAAATTTCCATCGCCAGAAAGTGCTTCCTATCCGGTCACTGCTATAACCTGCTATGATAATTATACAGACCAGTACACCACCTTCTATTATGCAGAGCAATATCCTTCTGAGAGTCTGCTCAGAAAGTTGAAAGAGGAGAATTTATCTGTGAGGTTTGTCAGAGTGCAAGATGAAAGAGAGTTGTTCTTGAGATGGTCAGATTATATCAAAGAAACAAAACCAGACATAATCACTGGATGGAATGTGGAGGACTATGACATATTATATTTAAAAAACCGCTCAAAAAATGAGATGTATCCAATGGCAAATCTTACTGGCATACAGATTTTTGACCTCATGGTGGGATATCTACGTCTCAAAGAAGGCGAAATCAGAGCGGGGAAGAACAAAAAAGCACTGGAATATGTGGCAATGCACGAGTTAGGCAGAGGAAAAGTTCGCAAAGAAGGAAAGAAAGTGGAGGAAATACGCAGAGAGGATTTAGACAAGTTCCTATACTACAATCTTATAGATGTTAATCTCTGTGTGGAACTTGAGGAGAAAATGGGAATACTCGGGTTCTTCCTGGAGGAATGTAAGGTTGCAGGAATATTCCTTGAGGACGTGTTTTACCCGACTAAGATAGCAGACGCCATGTTGTTTAGGGCACTACGTGGAAAATATGTTCTTCCCTCAAGAAAGACTTTGCGGGAGATGAAGGAACTGGAAAAGATAGAGACAGGGGGTGGGTACGTTGGAGACCCGGTGGAGGGTGTCTTCAAGTGGGTCTGTGTGGTTGACCTGAAGAGTGAGTATCCCTCTCTTATTAGAACTTTCAATCTGTCTCCTGAGATGGTTGTGGAAAGGCCGGGACCGGATGTCTTGAAGTTGCCCTGCGAACTAAAGACAGGCGAAGCCAAGGAAGTTTATGTCCTACAGAAGCCCAGGGGTATACTTCCCACACTCCTGGAAAAGATGTTAGAGGAAAGGGATGCTGTTAAGAGAGAAAGGGATAAGTATCCGGTTGGTAGTAGAGAATATAAAGTATTAGATTATAAACAAAGAGTTTTGAAGGAGATTAATAACAGTATGTATGGCATGCTGAAGAACCCCACGTTTAGGTTGAGTAACCCGCTACTATCAGGTGTGATAACAACGCTGGGCAGGAGGCATGTCCAGTGGGTGAGGGAGAAGATAAGTGAGATGGGAGGCATACCTCTCTACTCAGACACTGATAGTTGTTTCTTTTACTTTCCCGGACTAAATGAGTATGAGGAGGTTAAGAAGAAGGCTCTTGGAGTGGAGAGAACATTAAACGAGAGTTTTCAGGAGTTTACCAGGCAATTTGGTGTGGAGGAACATCACCTCAGGATAAAACTTGAGAAAATCTTCAGTGCATGGTTCCAGTCCGGGTCAAAGAAAAGATATGTTGGTAGGGCAGTCTGGATGGATGGAAGGGATTTGGAGAAGCCCAAGGACGTGGTCCGTGGTTTTGATATAAGGAGGTCTAACACATCGGAATACACCCAATGGTTGCTGGAAAAGGTTTTTGGAATGATTTTGTCCGGTAGTGGGAAGGAGGAAATACTGCAGTTTGTGGAAAAAGAGAAAGAAAGGTTCAGGAGGGGGGAAATTCATTGGAAACAGGTGGGCATACCCCAGGGGATAGGCATTCCGTTGGACAGATATAAAAAGAAAGGACAGAAACAGCATATCAAAGCCGCCATCTGGTCTAATGAGAACCTTGGAAAAAATTTCACCATAGGGGATAAACCATATCTATACTTTGTTAAAGGATTGCCTCATCCCATAGCGCTGGAGTGGGATGAGGAAAAATGGCCAGATGGTGTAGAATTGGATTGGGAAAGACAGATGAGAAGATGTATCCTATTGCCTCTGGGCCCCATTCTCAGTGCACTGGGAGTTGGGGAAGTTGGGAGAAATAAGAAAAAAAGGAATAAAACACGTGGTGTATCGTTAGATGTTTTTATGAAAAGCAAAAACCAGAAACAGGAAGAAATTGGTGAGAAGCCGGAGGGAGGAGCAGAAGAAAAGAGAAGAGCAAAGAAGAATTGGCATCCTGTAAGGTCGGAGAAGAATGTGGATGTCTTGTCCGGTCAACTCAAAATCTGGTGGACTGTTGTTAGTAAAGGTAAGAAAGTGCCACTGGTAACCGATGATGTTATGGCTCTGGACCAGTTGAAAGAAGCGGGTTTTGTCTTAGCGAAAACCGGAACTTTGTCAGAAATCGGTCATACTTTGAGCGTGCCGTTAGATGGGGAGGTGGTTGATATACTCGTATATGATGGGAAACTTGGTGAGAGAGAGCGGAAACGTTTGGAAAAATACGCAGATTTTTTTCCGCCGGTGATAATCTTTGTCCCCGATGTTTCAGAATTTGAGAAGAGGAATGGCTGGTGGGTATTTGGCAAGGAGCAGATGGAGAGTGTGAATTTTGTTAAAAAATATCCTGTTTTTGCTGTTAGAGTGAATTCACGGTGGCATGATTTTATCTGGGAAAACATTTAGATGTTAACAGAATTAAAAACCGTAAAAACGTTTAAATAGTTGCACTGCTATAATGGTCGTGATGACCGGAAGAAAAATCGGGGTCGGCAGTGAGGCCCCCAATGTGGATGGTTTGGTCCCCCACCCCACGGGTGGGAGCGAGAACGGCATACTGTGCATAGAGGAGGTGAGAATATGAAGATGAAAGACAACCCGGAGTATAAATATAAGGTGACTTGGACGGGGGCAAAAGGTCAAAAGAGGGAGGTTTTTTTTAAGGAGAGGAGGAGGGCGGATGATTTTGCAGGACATTACTTTGAGGTAGGAGGACCCAGAGATATAAGAGTGTGGGAAAGGATTATCCATCCGGATGGGTCCTGGGATTGGTCATTGATATATTCTTATAAGGGGAAGTGCTTCAAATTGGTTCAGGGCGAGAAGGTTACGCCCTTCTGGTTGACGGTGCGGGTGTATGAAAAGAGTGGTGAGGAGGAGATATTTTCATATCCCAAACTCAAATTGCCAGGGAAGATACTTCCCTTTGAAGAGGAGGTGATGTGAAATGGTAAAGGCAAGATTTTACTATAAGTGGCTCCCTGACGGGGGCCTAATCATGGATTTCGGACGGGACCGCCCGCTCGTGGTGGTCTCAAAAGACGCAGTCCCCCGGGACTGGAGCGAGTTTTTCCACCGTCCCGAGGGGACGTGGAACGAGCCGCAGTGGTATAACTGCTCGGCTCGTCGCTTCACGACCAGAAAAGGTCGTGAGGCGATAAAAATCGTCCCCGGTGATACCCACCGCTGGCGATTTGCCACCGGTGGAGGTAGCCGAACTTGGGACGGGTGGTCCCGCCGCCACCTGGTTGGAGAGGGCGTGGTCCTCTCTGCCGCCGTTGCAAATAGTAACGGCGGCGGGTGCTGGGCGGAAATAGAAGTCATAGAGGCGGATGCTCAGCCCATGACCGCTGAGCAAGCCCGCCTCCTTGACGAAATAGGAGGTGATGCGTGAATGAGCGAGAAAGATGAGTATGCGGCGCTAATAAAAAGATTTTATGATACGCTCCAATCTGCTATTAGAAGCAGAACGGGGCGGACAGACGCAGAGACACAAAGGGCTCTTTATGACTATCAGAACGACTTTATTGGCCTTGCAAGGGAAGCCGTTCGCCTCCTGGGTGGCATCCCAGAAGACGGGGTGCTCATCCCGGACCACGGCGAGGGCTTCTACGATGGGGGCGAAATGAAATTCATTCCGCCTCACACGCTACTCGTAACGTACAGAGCGAACTGTGAGGACGGCTGGACGGAAACAATTGAGATAGATTTTTACCCTCCATCCCTTGATAAAGAGCAGATAGAATATAAAGATGTCTCTCTGAGTGAAATTATTAAGGATTTAGAACAAAGATATTTGCGTTACTACCAGGACGCAAATATCTGGTATCACCTGCATACATTCAATAACGGCGAACTTGAGCCACATAAAATCTGTGCTGAGAGAGTCAGAGAACTACATGACTTTATCGTAGCCTGTCTAAAGTTACAGGCAGAATACCCGCACTCGTTCAGATTCAGAGTTAACAGTGATATGGCGTACATAAAACTAAAGATTTACGGCGATGAGGTAATACTCAATCACCCCGGTACATGTCTCTCTTTTTTTCTATCAAACATTGGGCATTTTTGCTCAGAGAGATATGTCCATCCCCGGTGGAGTGCTTAGATAAAACTGTGAGGGATAAAGATGGCATCAGAACCAATAAGAGGTTGCGGATATCGTGTTGTGGGCGGTCTCTACCTTGTGGGCGACCCCATGGAGAGGGACTGCCTGCTGCTTCCCCTTGAACTGAAGACGTGCCCCGTCTGTGGCTCCGGGCTGAAATTCTCCCGGGGATGGACATGGATACCAAACCCATACCTCTTCTTCCAGAAGGAGTGGGGGAGTTGTCCGAAACTTCGGATAGAGAAATGTGAAGGAGAGTTTACCTGCCCTTTCACCTTGAAGCCTTATGAGGAAATGGTGGATGGTAAGGAGGTATATGTCCCACCGCTGGCACTTCTCTGGGTGGGCTCCAGATACTATACACCAGAATCCTTTACTAAGGAAGCCATTACTTTGGGCATCTCCAAAAGGATACCCAGTATACCGAAGTATCTCCGACTGGGGGAAACTTGGGTCCTTCTGGCCCATCCCAAAGCGGTCAGAACTCCTGAAGGACCAAAACCAGGGATTTTTATGGCATTCTGCCCGAAAAAGGTAGAGATGCCCATCTACGAGAGCATGTTGACCAACGAGGTGAAAGAAAAACTTCTGAGGCGGGGGATTACACCCGTTCCCGTTAAGGACGGGGACCCGGACCACGAGCCTACGGTCACCACTAAGAGGAGGTTGGAGAAACTTCTTAACACCAAAGTGCGGTGGCACAGTAAAGAACCACCTAAACCGGTTAGGTTGGATGAGTGGATAGGAGGTGATGAATAATGGTCTGGTGTTGGAGGCATGGGCGATATCACCATGGTAAGTGGGCAAAGGTGGCCTGTGTGGTCTCATTCCGCCTGGGGTGGGACTACGAGAGAGCACTCGGTGCAGTTATAAACTATAAGAACCATTTCCGAGGTTCTAAGACCCCCACAGATAAGACTGCGGATGAGATTGTCAGGAAGAAGAAGGTGTATGACCCGGAGGGAGGTGAATGAGCAGGCGAGGGAGATGGAATTTGAGAAGAATTGTAGTGGAGACCATCCCTGAGGAGACGATAGTGAGAGAAGTGATTTCTGAAAGTTTTTACTATACCCTCAGGGAGATTGGGTTTTCCAGGGAGGTGGCCTACGAAGCCACGATGAGAGCACTGCCGCCTCCCAGAATAGAACTTGGACCATTTTGTTATAACATCTTAAAGAAGCAGAGAAAAGGTAAATTATACACACCCAAGGAGATTTCCTGGGCTCTGAAAAGTTTGCCCAGGATTAGGCGGGTCGGTAAGGAGTTTGAACTTAATGGTTTTCATAAAGAAGTGAGGCCCGCCCTTTATCCTTGGGAGGAGGACCACCAAACCACAAAACATTAATAGTTTGTGTGCATATATAAGTTCCGATGAGGAGAAAAGTCCCAAAGTATTTATCCGAGGAGCAGATAGAGAAGTTTTTCTCTAACATCCATAGCAATGAGGAGGATGTTAGAATTGCTTTCCTGCTGATGTATAAACCCATGCTACGGGTTAGCGAGGTAGTCTCCTTGAGGGTGAGGGATATAAACCTCCGGGAGGGTTTTCTAACGGTTTACTCTGGCAAGGGCGGTGTGGACCGGGTGGTGCCCTTAACAACCGATGTTTTGAGAGCATTAGAAGACCACATCCGGGGCAAGGAGCCCGGCGACCTTGTGGTAACCCACAAAGGAAAACCAATGGACCGGTACTATCTGGACAGGATGGCTAAGAGGATTGCTAAAAGGGCGGGATTGACCGAGGATGTCCTCGGATTTAAGATGTCCTGCCACAAACTCAGGCATTCGGGTGCCAGGATGTGGGTAAAAGCAGGCATAAGACTTAACGTTCTACAGAACATGATGGGACACAGTGATTTATCCATCACCTCCATTTATCTTAACCTCTTCCCCGAAGATGCCATCGGGGAAATCAGGAAACTGGAGGGAAGATTAGGCAGGGAGGCATTCTAATGAGAGGAGCGAAGTCGTTGATAAAACCTTACAGGATGGTCGTGGTTGGGATGACCCGGACAGGGAAAACCTTCTGGGTCAAAGAGTTCTTACTGCCACGGATTGGGTGGTATGTGGTTTATGACCCGGATATGGAGTTTGGACCGGAGCACGGGTTGGTGGTGAACAATCTCAAGGACTTTAGTAAAGCCCTCAGTGAGGGTTATGATATTATTTTCCAGCCCAGGGAAAGCATTCTGGCTTCGCCCACCAAATTAGTCCACGAGTTTGAGGAGATTACCAAACTGATAAACGCTCAACATGACCTGTTCTACATAATAGACGAGATTTCTAACATCTCCTTAGCGGGGAGGAGGAGGGCACTGATACCTCCACAGTTGCAGATTACGATAAAGCGGAGGATGAAGCATGGTATAGGCCTTTGCATAACCACCCAAAGGTTGAAGGACGCTTCTGCCGATTACATCACCCAGTGCCAGGTAGCGGTGATGTTTGACATGCTACCGAAGGATATAGAATTTGTGGAGGAAAACTTTCCCGTGAGATTACCCACTGTTAAGAAAGGCAACGTTAAGGCACTGGCGCTGAACAGATACCATTTCTTTGTCTATAATCACGAGACAAGAGTTCTGGAAAAGGATGTCTTGATACCGCAGAGGAGAAATGGCGTTGGTAGGGAGGTGGCTACCTCCTCCCGTGGTGAATGGTGGAAGGCACTTGGACAACTGGGTGAAATCTGACAAAACATTAAAATAGTAAGTTGGAGAAAGAATAGGATGTGGTGCTATGAAGGGAAAGCGACGGAAAAGAGAAATGGAGAAATCTTTTAGAATATCCTGGGGAGATGTAGAGGTGGAGATAAGAGGCTCCCTGGTGGACACCCTTGAGGCGGTGGTTGAGGATGCTCTTAACTCTATGTTGGAAGTGGAGGTGGGTGAGAAAAGAACGTCCACATCTCCCAGGAAAAAGGGGAAGAGTGTTCCTGTCATAGATTTGTCCAAACTTGCCGAGGAGAACAAAAGGAGTGGAGAAGATGGGGATAGCGGAGATGATTGAAGATAACATCCGAAAGAAACTGGGCCTCTCCCGGGAAGAGTGGGAGGAACTTTGGGAGAGGATGCCAGAGATAAAAGACGAGTTTCTGGAAATGAAAGCACTCATGAGGACTATGGCACGAGTTCTTGCACATGTATATCCAGATGAGTGGAAAAAGGCCGCTGAGATGACAAAAAGAGAGATGAGGGAGGGAAGATGATACCGAAAGATATTATTGAACAGTGCCGGGATAGTGAGTGTGAAGGATGGTTTTTGGTTGCACCAAAGAAGGTATTGCTGAAGAAGAAGGCCGCAGATTCAGAATATGCGGAATTTCTTTATCCGGGTTTTTCGTCCACAATGGAGAGCCTGTCAGGTAGATGGTTGAAGTGCCGTCTTGAGAAGAGAGGGCATGGATTGGCTTTCTGGAGTATAGGTGTATTAGAAAATGGAGGTACCAAAGGCGGTTGGGATGTGAAGTGGAACTGGATACCCGACTGGTTTGCGGATTATTCACTTCGCTTCGCACCAAAACTGGAGGATGGGGATTTCTGTGAAATCCGAAGAGACCTCACAAAAGGGGAGATAAAGGATTTTTTTGGGTCTTCCACAAAGGACTTCCTAAGGGATTATGAAGAGTTGAAAAAACTTCCTTCTCTTGTTGTGAAGAAAAGGACATACCGGAATAGCAGAGGCGGATGGTGGTATTATATAAAAGACCCCGATGATGGGAAGGAATACGTAGTTCCCGAAGCATTTCTGAAAGTTTCAGCATCTCCCGGAAGCAGAGGTAGTGGTATGGGTGGAAGAATGCATTCCACCGGTACTGCTAAGAGTGGGAGGGAAAAAACGGATAAGACAGTAGGCAGTACCACGGGAAAAGATGATGTAGGCAAAACTGGTGCTCAGAAAACGGGGGGGAAGATGGGTGGAAGTAGGAAAGGCAAAACTGGTGGTAGAAGAAGTGATAAAGGAAAAAGTGAAGATGAGAAGAGCGGTGGAAGTAAGACAAGTTCTAAAAGCAAGAGTGGAAAAGGAGGAAAAGGCTCCGCCCGTGGCGGTAAGAAAAGCGGCGAACCTGAGAACAGAGGCGGCAAGAAGGACAATGTTGGCATACCGGTGGATGTGTTTAAGAAATTTTTGGAAGAGGGAAAACCAGGATGGGTTAAAGTTACAGATTGGGAAAAAATAGAGGAGTGGGGAGTGCAACGGGGCTCATCGTATCCTAGGATGGAGGGGTGGAATCCCGGTTTAAATGGTTTTATGAGGGTTGTGGAAAAAAGATGGATACGGGTATACCTAAAGCCTGGCGCTAGTACTAATATTTTTTTAAGAAGTGATGCTGTTCTCTCTGAAGGGCGGGCAGTATCTGGGGAGGAATATACGTGGAGTTGGATACCCGAGTGGTTTGAGGATTATTCTTTTAGGTGCTGTCCCAAATTCAAAGTGGGCGATAAAGTCATAGTTAGAATGCCATCCGATGTGGAAATAGAAATGTTCTTCCCACCAAAGTCGCCCGTGCCTAAGTGGATTGAGAAAATGAGTGGTGAAGAAGTCATCATTGAGAATATGGAGTATTCTGAGGATGGTGGCGGATGGTGGTATACTGTGGATGGTGATTTAATACCCGAGGCATTGCTGATGCAACCGTCCTCTGGTGGAGGTAAACCAGGCGGTGGAAAAAAGACATCTTCCAAGAGTGCTGGTAGTGCCAGGTCTAAAAGAGGAGCAAGTCAGCAGAAGCAAAAGCCCGGTAGAGTACCACAGGAGATAATAGAGAAGTTTTTGGAGGAAGATGATTATGGATGGTTTAGGGTTGCTAAGAAGGAGGTGTTAAAGGAGTGGAAGAAGACGCACCCAGAAAGTGTGTCGGATTATCCAGACATTTCCGATGGATATACCTTAACCGATGGTATGATGGATTTGGAAGGAATGTGGGTGAAAGTCAGAAAAGATAAACACATATCAAATAGATATATTCTTAAAACTGTGGGAACATTAAAAGATGGTAAAATAGAAGGATGGACGCCTATATGGGGCTGGTATCCTGACTGGTTTGACGATTACTCCCTGAAATGCTGTCCGAAGTTCAGTCGTGGCGACTGGGTGATGGTGAGAGAGCCGTCCTTTTTTGAAGCAACATCTTTCTATAATTCATTAATTAGGACTGATGCTCTGGAGAATATCGCAAAGGTGACTGGTAAGAAAGTTCGTGTTAATGACAAGGTTTATTATGACGATGAAGGTGGTTGGTGGTATGGTGTGGAAGGATGTATGAGTTTGATGCCCGAGGTCTTACTTGAGCCCGCTGATAAGGGCGAGCCAAGTGGCGGCAAAACGAAGAAAAGGTCCACTGGGCGAAGAAAAAAGACGACTGGGAAAAAAGCCACCAGTTCTTCTAATCTCCGGTCTTTCCTGGTGGGAGAAACGCTGGTGTTCCAGACTACCATTACAGAAGGGATTGAGGATAAACTCCGTGGTTTGCCAGATTTCCACTACCATATAGAAGTTATATCGGCGGATGATGGGAAAACTGGTCGCTTTGGTATTTATGAAGGACCAGATAGGATTATAACTGGAAGTTGGTCTGTGGTAGGTGGTATGACCACTATTATGGCAACCATTTCTGACCCGGACATTTCTATTCCTGTCCTTGAGATGCTTAAAGATAATCTTGAGAAGGTGTTTCCGGAGTGATAACCATGGCAAGCGAATATGAGATACATAGGTTGAACATGCAGTTCTGCCCAGTGGCGAGAATTAAAGGCGCTCTTGCCTGTTTTGAGTGTGAGAAACTGAACCCGGAAAAGTATCGCCTGTGCCACCAGTATCCCTGGCCTCAGGTGGTGGACATATTGGAAGGCCAAAAGACAAAAAGACAGGCCATCCGGGAAAGCAGGAGGTGAGATTGGTGAAAGTATCCAGGAAGGATTTTGAGGCACCAATAACTGAGAAGTTCTGTCCTCTGGTCGGTGGAAAGTGTATAGGTCCGAAGTGTGCCTTCTTCCGGGCTGTGATGGATTACCAACCGGGAAGGGATGAGGATATGATTGACGTCCACTTCCCGGGTTGTGCCCTGGCCCGGGGCGGCGGTGGTTGCCACCATGGTGGTAGGGAGGTAATCTAATCACCAAAAATGCCACAAAATGCGGATTTTGTGGCACTTTCCAATCGTGAAAAATCGCTTCATAAACATTTTCTTAAAGAAATGTGCGGATAGATGTTACATTATTCCATGCGTTTTTGTGGCAGATATGGTGGTGACCAAAACTTTTAATAGTAGGAGTGGGATAACGTGTCGTGGGATGAGGATGCACGCCTGCTCCCCCTCCCTCCTCTCTTTCCTATAAACTAACTCGTATCCTCCGGACAAGGGCGTAGAATGCGTAGAATGGCACGGTGGCTATTTATTAGTCACCGTGTCATCTTATTTTTTACACAACCACAGCGGGACGGTGAACTGGGTGGGGTGTATATCGTTCCCATGTCCATAAACTCCGTTCTCCCCAAAACTCTCCCCGTGGTCTGCGGTGATTAGTACCCACGTCTCCCGTGCTATGTCCATGCTGTTTATTATTTCAGAGCAGTATCTGAACATTTCCCGCTGTCTCTGGTGGAGATATGCCATATAGTCTGGGTCTATTTCCTCCTCTCCGGAGACCATATGGCGTATCTTCTCACGGTCCCAGTCGGTTTTGTTATTCCCAACCGAATAAGGCTGATGGGTCTCACCAGTCCAGATGAGAAAGAAGTTGTAAGTATCACCCTTTTCGGCGAGAAAATCCACTGAGAAATCAAGTATCGTATGAGTATCCCGGAAAATATAATCTGTGAACTGTGAGATTACACTACTAACATAGGACATAGTTGGAGATAACCAGGGCATGCCCGTTATCATAACCTTCTTCCCAGGAATAGATTGGACAAAATTGGGCATCTGGTGGAAAAGTCTGGGATAATCACCATCCCATCTGGGCCAGAAACCACATCCCAGCATGGAGACAAAACTTGCAGCGGTGAAGTTGGCGTTGGTTATGGCCTTCCTCCTGGGTCCAAAATTCTTCAAACTGTGGTCATCTGCACTGTCATATCGTAGACTATCAAGGATGATAACAAGATACTTCATCTCATCCCTCCAAAACGGTCTCTGTAAAACGTCTTGCCACTTCCCGTGGATGATGGTGCCTCTTTGCCCATCTCCTGCAGTCATTTTTCATTGACCTGTGGTCCAGCGAGGTATAGAAATCCATGTCTTCCAGGAAAGTGTGTCTGTCGGCCAGTAAAAGAGGGTGGTCTTCTCCGAGGAAATTCCTCCACCTGTGGTCTATCCGGACAACCACAGGCTTTCCCAGTGCCAGTGCTTCTATGGCACTGACACCATACCATCCGATTATCAGTTGGTCGTAGACCATTGAAGCATCTCTCGCCTTGAATTTTATAACTTCTTCCCAAGGACGGTAAACCAGTATCTCGTATCTGAGGGGCTTTTTCTTCTTTTCTATCAGGTAATCCATGGTTGTCCGGAAAAATTCCGTGCTCTTAAGAGTTTCTTCCTCGGGCGGTATCGGGTAGAGGTTGGGATATCTGACCTTATGGAGGAGATTTGAGTTTTTCCTTGCTGAGGAGGGAGTGTGGACTACAGTGGTCTCTTCGGGAAATTCAGGGCGTGTCTCAAAAAGGGATGTGGGAACAGGATTTGGCAAATATACAGCATGTGGATGGAATTCCAGTAAATCAGGTGTTGAGACAAAAATCCTGCTATATAGGTGGTCTTGAACGGGCGGGTTTATTCTAAGAATTGTCCCATGGTAATGTTTACTGACAGTTGCTCCTCTCCACATAGCATTTTTTATGGCGTTATGTATTTCCTCGGGGAATTGTGGCGGGTCCAGGATGTTCAGATGTATATGATTTGCGTTCTGGATAATCTGTATGACCTTTTCACGGTCTTTTGGATAGATGAGGTCGGTTGGATATCCAAATGTTGGTTGTAAAACCATCATTCTTGCGGTATAATCGGTGTATCTGTTAATTCCGGACATTAGCGTATATGGAACATTGGCAGTATTCTGCCTACACAGAATAACGATATCTACGCCGTTAGAAGACATCCTCGTAGACCTCCCATACCTTCCTGGATATACACTCCTTCCACTCCACCCGGATATCAAGGAGTGCCTCTACGTGCTTACGTGTCGCTTTCGCACTCGTAATACCCCAGCCCCTCTTTTCCACAAAATCGGCACAGTGCCTCCTCGTGGGGTGCACCAACACTGGTAGACCCGCTGAGAGATAGTCATATAGTTTGTTAGGCATAGAATACCACGCCTGTCTGCTCGTAGAGCCGTCCACAATCCCAAAATCATATCTGCGGAGATACGTGGGTATTTCAAGCAACTCCAGTTGTCTCTCTCTGGCAATGTTGCGTCCCCAGATTGTGGAATGGTCCAGGAAGACATAATTTGTGTGTATGTGTAGTTTCCACCCCTCTGGTTGGTCTGCTATCCACTTCTGGAATTCTTTGGCGTTCTCGCTGTTGTAAAGACTTCCTATAAAGACACCATGTGGGATGTGGTCATAATCTCTCAGTTTTCTGTCTTTTCTTATAGACATTGGGAGTAGAAAAGGATAGTTTGGGACAACATAGGATGGTTTTTTGGTTTTTAGATATCTTAGCATTTCAGACCGCATCCCAGAGGTGGCAAAGACAAGTATGTCCGCCGCTTCGGATGCTTTCTGTTCCCAGTCTCTGAAGGTTTCAGACCCGTGGGCTATGTAAGCACTATCATGGAAGTCGTGTATGATGGTCCCAGAAAAATGCTCTCTGACCCGGACGGTCAGCCAGTCCGGGGGGTTGTGTATGTGAACTACGGAAGGCTTCAATCTATGCAGTATCCCGGCGATGTCTTTCTCCACAAACTTGTTAGGTTGTGGGAGATATGGCTCTACTTCCGTTGGTCGGAGGGCAAAAACCTTCACTGACAGCCCCCTTTTTAGCAAACTGAGAGCAGCCTTTTTGGCTCTGGCACAAAACGTTGAGACAAAAAATATGACATCAGCGTTTTCTTCATCCGTTTTTCTTCCTGTTTTGGAGATGAGTTTTGGCTCCTCTTTGGGGCGTGGATTGAAGCCTTTTTTCTCAAGGAAAGGCCTTATGACCTTCAGGGATAGACCTACCTTCTTGCATTCGGACCAGAAACCTGCCCAGTGCTCGTCTTTATACTGCCTGGTTGGATATCGTGTGTAGATTTCTTCTAACAGTCCTGACTGTCCTTGCCCGCCCACTTACCAGCCTCCTTGCCACGTAGTAGTTTTGAGTTTGTGGACCATATCATCCAGCGAATGTCCAGGCAATCTGAGCATTTTCCAGGGATTAGTCCCATAGTGAGAGCATCGTGGACAAAGGACAAATCCTCGCCATACTGCTGTGTGGAAAATCCCAGCCCCGCTATGGATGAATATCTCCACATCATTGTTATGATACTCGTGCTGTCATATTTGAAGTCTCTTTCCTCCGGCGGTTGGACCGTTCTGAGGTATTCACCGTCCCGGTAGACGTGGTATCCGGTGTAGCAGAAATCCACTTCTGGATGTGTTTCTAAGTAGTGGACTTGGCGTTCTATACGTGATTTACATCCGAAGTAGTCATCTGAGGAAAAGAATACCACATATTCGGTGTCTTCGGACAGGCGGTTTAATAGAAAATTGTAGGCCCAACCCAGAGGTTTTCTTCGGTCCTGATAGAAAACCTTCATGTCCAGTTTGTGTTTCCACCTTTCCAGGACTGCCGTGTCCTCGGGATGGTTGCTACTGTCCAGTACCATGACCTCCACAGATGGGTAAATCTGAGCGTAGATACTGCTCAGGGTTATGTCCATTATCCTGCCTTTCCGGTAGTTTCCTATCAGGATTGAGACCTTTTCCATCTTATCACTGTTTTGTTCTCAGAAATTCGTTGAGTTCCTCCAGAGACAGTCCCGCTTTTTTCCAGGCCGACCAGAAAGGTCCCCAGTTCTCATCTTTCTTATATCCCTTTGTGGGGAACCTCCGGTATATCCCTTCCATCAGTGCGGTTTTCTTGTCCACTGGTTCGGCAGTTTTTTCCTGATACTCCCGTATGCGGGCTATCAAATCCGTCTTTTTCCCTCTGGTGGGTAAGCCGTATTTTCTGGCGAGTTTCTGGAGGTCTCTGTAGGACATCTTTTCCAAGTCCATGCTCTCACCTCTCATTCTTCATCCATGTTTTCCATCACGCTTTCGGCGATAGAGCCCATGGACTTTCTGTGGATGATAGCCTCCACAATGTCCACACCGAAGTATCCCCACACCAGGACCATCACCAGGTTGGTGATGCCCAGGTAGTAGGCAATACCTCCGGCTACGGCTCCTACCACCATGCGGCGCGCCCATTCAAACTCTTCCGTCCACATGACCTTGGTTATCAGGCAGTAGAGAACACCGCCCAGAAAACCAAGGGCCACGTAGATTCCCACATCTATCACTGCTGGGTCCATCTTCTATCACCTCCTTGTCTTTCCATGTCTATTTTTCTCGCTATCTTGCCCAGAAGAAATGAAGGTATGATTATCAGAAAGGCCTGTAGAACCATAAAAGTCGCCTGTATTATATCATCTTTCCCCAGAGCCAAGGAGCCCACAAACCCTGACATCATTATTACCGTCCCCACGAGGATTAGTGTGAGAGCAAACACTTCCTGGTTTTTCAGAGAGCCATAACACTCCTCGTGGACCATTCCCATGAGATAAGAGGCAACTACTAATATGAGCGTTTGGGTGAGGACAAAAACGCCTTTCAGTATGAGGGAGACACCATGATAAACGCCACCTGAATAACCCATATACAGCAATGTGACCAATATCAGTATCATTGTCAGTTTTACCTTCTTTTTCCCGTAGATGTCCTCCACCATCTTTTCACCTCAGGATAGTGGGCAGGATGCTAAATATGGCGTTTATCAGGGATACCACAATCCCAAATCCGGCCAACCACATTTTAAATTTGCGGTAATCTTCTTCTTTGTGCATTTCAAAATCTCTCCTCAGCGTCTGTATCTCAACATCGTGGACCCGGGATTTTGTCGCCAGGTCGGATAACAATCTGTTGCTTTCTTCTATACTTTCCTCTATTTTCTCCAACTTCTCTTTTATCACCAGTATTAGTGTGTGGTCATCTCCATTCATAGTATCACCTCAATCCATCTAATCCTCTCACATAGGGGAATTTTAAACTTCTTGAAGAGGAGGTTACCGCTTCTTCCTGGAAAGTCAAATCCAAACTGTGGGATGTGGTCATATCCACTTCTATGCTGTTATCATCACCCACAGTTATCTTTGTGTCATCTAAGAGGGCCTGTTTTATGGTATACCCAGATGGTGGTATTATATAAACCTTGGTCTTTTTATATGTTCCTCCATCACCGGTGAGATAAATCTTTGTGGTCCCATTATAATACGCTTTGGCGGCATAAATCCTTTCCTGGACACCAGCGGTTACAGATGATGAATATTGGAATTCTTCATCATCATCCTCTTGAGAGACGGTCACCACACCACAATCCACATTGGAAGTTACTTCTAGTTTTTCCCAGAGCACCGGACCAATGCCATTATAGTATGCTGTGGTAAAACCAATGTTCTCCGCATTGGAAGGAAAACAAAATCTTGTGGGGGTGCTATTCCCCACCCGCAAATCGTCATCACCGCCCGTGTTGCTTATGTTCAGGTATGGTTTCCTCCTGGACATGTCAGATTTGTAGAGTGCAAGATTGTAGTTTTGATAAAAGGATATAGCGGGATATGAAGAGGAGGTGTGGTTTATATTCCACTCACCAGCAATTCCCATCAATGAGACAATTGCACCATATCCTACATTAACTGAGTTTGTGGATGCTCCAGAAATTGAAAAATCTTCCAACCAGAGCCCACAGGCAAATCTTACTGTATAGAACACCAAACCTGCTGAACCTGTGTTAGATATCGTAATATTTCTAAGTTTGTAGATGGCATTGTCATAAGACCAGTTGGCACCGGTACCATCCGAATAATAGTCAGTATTGCTAAAGTAATAAAAATAAAGACCTGAACCAGAAGTGTTATAAATCCCAACGCCCTCCAACTCAAAGCCACCATTATATCTCCCGACGTTGGTGTTACTGCCTATTCTAACCACCTGGACATACCTGAAATCGGTGTTCTTCACAGTTATGGTTCCACCACCGATGTCCGAGAAATATCCCAGTCCTATGAAGGGATAGTTTGTGGGGGGTTCCCCTCCTCCCTTGATAGTGACCCTATTACTACTATCGGTGCCCTGTATGTCTATTGTGGCTTCCTGACCACCATAAAAACCACAATCAGAAACATCGTTGAAAACAATCTGAGACGTGTCTCTGACCACCAACTCCGCCCCCAGTCCGTATGCAGAGCCATCATTGCTTCCCACATGGAGTTTATCACACTGCAGAATGGTCCCGTTGGTTATCTCCAATCTTCCATCACTCGTATAATCCGCTGTTATGTCAGTTCCGTTGTCTGGTGCGGTGGAAAAATCCAATGTGTAGGCTCCTGTGTCATAATCTATTGTCCCCGTGCAATCGGTTCCGCTTATGTTGCCGTTTCCATCGTCTGTGGCGTCATAACCGGTGCCGCCTATGGTATAGTGCACTGTCAAAGAAGAAGAATGTAAGGCGTTATTCGCCAAATTTCCTGAAAAGGACGTGGTTGTCCCATCACCTGTCGCCAGAACCTCACCGGATACACTGTCATCATAGACATAGACAGTGTTATAAGAATGTGTCCCGCCATCGTTTAGCGTCTGATGGTCTGTTACATACCAATCAGCCATATCTCACCACTCCTTGTTCCCAATCCACGCTCATGGTCCCAGTCCAACCGGTCTTTGTTCTAATGGAAGATATGAGGTCTTTTAACTGGGCCCTGTAATTGTCCAGGTCTGTGTCATAGTTCTGGTGGACATAATCCCAGCCTTGCTTCACTTTGGTCTCATAATCTGGGTCAGATGGATTTAAACTGTCTATGTTCTCCTCTATGTATTTCTGGCGTTCCGCTTCAAGGTCCCGGATTTTATTCCTCAAATCTATTCCCTGTGTTTTTTCCTCATCTGTCATTACATACTCCATGTTTATGCCTCCAGGACGGGAATTTCCACCCGCAGATTTGAGGTCGCATATCCATATCTGAGTTTGAAATATCCTGTCTGGGCACCATCTGAGATTTTCCCATACAGTGTTACTGTTATATATGGCACATCTCCCTCTTCCACAGTGTAGATGTCATCTACTTCTCCCGTGACCACAACAGAATAGTCCTCGTAGGAAGTGCTGGTGCTGGTGAGGTTGGTTGTAAGCATCTTTGAGAAGATTTCCTCACTAACACCGTTAGAACGAAGTATCCCAAACTTTATTACCACACTACTCAGTGTCGCTGTCGCCGAACTATCAGAAGTTTTCAAACTAACAGCGGCGTCTACGTCCACCGTTCCCCTGACTACCATCTTTCCAACAGTGGCGTGTGAATAATAGAAGGTTTTGCTCACAACCTCTTCCGCACTGGTTGAGGAAGTTGTCCCCTCCGAATATTCCTCACCATTCGCAACACTGCTGGGGAACTGTGAAGTGCGGAGGATATATTTGGTCGTAGAACCACCGGGGATGCTATAACTGTCACTCCCCAGATGTCCGCCGTAGAGTTCCACCCTCCTGGGGATGCCACGGGGGACCACAAAGACCTTCTTAGCCCAGTCCAGGTGTTCTGTGGTCATCTACTCACCTCCTTTTCTTCCTCTTCTCCGAGGACGGTTATTTCCTCCCAGAACTTCTCCTCGTCTTCCTCAAGAAGTTTTTTCAGGGTGGGCAGAGGTTTTACCTTTGCGGTAAACCGGGCAGATTTCACGTCTGCTGGTATTACGGGTATTTCCTCGTAATCTACATTATCTTCTTCTGTTTTTTCAGTATCCTCGGGATATACCGGCTCTATGCGGATGTCTTCAGGTGTTGGAGCACCAATCTTGCTCGGGCCTTCTATGACATCGTATTCCACTTCCAGGGTGGGAATAACTGTATGGGATGAAGTATCACTGTTCTTATACTGGACTACCAGCGTGTCTCCGGGTATGAGTTTCTTGTTCAGGTAGATTGGATACCTTACATCATCTCCCACATATCCACTTCCACCACTCTCTGTGGGCGCCAGAATTCCCCCACTCTTCCTGACCAGGCGGACTTCCACGTATCCATTACAACCCGGAGAAAAGTATATCCCAAAGGTCTTCAGTCTCGGGTTACCTGTTTTGTTCACGGTGAAAGATACACCATCCGTCCAGTCCGTCTTTTTGGGCTGACACACCAGGGGTTTTGAAATCGGTTGTCTTCCCTTCTCATTTTTCATCTATACACCTCCTACATACTTAAGTCCACCTCTCATATAGGACAATATCATCTATGCACAGATAATATCCATCACCACCTTGAGCATCAAAGGCCGGCTTAAGTGGTGAAGAGGTATCACTTATTTCTTTTGCACTACCTTTGGTTTCCCATATTGTAGTGCCTTCTTGTCTTCTCTTTGTTATTATATACCGCTTTCCCGTGGATTGGTCTATCCACCAGTATATCCTAACCTCAAACCACACCTTCTGGGGGTCTCCATCATGATTAACACCATCCCAGTAAAGCGATGTTCCACTGAAATAAAACTCATCAGTCTCTTCACTTACAAGACCAGCATGGAGAACAGTACTATAATTGTAGTTTTGCTCATACATGGTATAAAAAGAATACATTCCCTCCACTATACCAAAAGTTGCCTGGGGATAAGTCATACGCCATTTATCTGATTTCGTTCCCAGGCTCTGGGTAGGGGAACGATAGTAAGCGGATGTCAATTCCCAGGTGTTCTCCTCATTATACCAGTCACTCAAAGAAGTCTTATTGTCAAAATTTTCACTCCATTTCTCCACTAAACAGAAATTACCTGAAGTTCCCACGCCTGTTTGTAGTTCATCACTATATACCAATATGTCGCATGGTGATTTCCTAATCGGATTGAAAGGAGTAAATCCAGGTAGAAAATCACTCTCTAACAACCTCACTCCGCACCACCCCCACGGAGATACGCAGGAACGCCTTCTTCTCTATAAACTCTACTGCTACCTGCCTCAGCCTCCCTTCTTATTATCTTATCTTCAAGTTCGGTCTCTGAAACTGCCTCTTTTAAACCTATGAAAACCACACCGTTGGTGCTCGTAGTATCACTACTTGAGTAACATAACACATTCCTTTCAACCGTGAAACCAAAGAAGAAACTTTCACCGGGGTCTATTGGAACAGCATTATCTGTATTATCTATCTTTTCTTTATCCCAGAGCACCCAAACTGTGTAGCCTGTTCCCAATTCAACCCTGCCTGTTTTGTTCAGAACTATAAAAGCGTCCAGGGGCTCTGAAAAATCTCCCTTCTCAGGATATCTGACAGTATTACCGTTAGGTCTTAACGTGAAAACTTCCTGTGCGTGATATTTGCGTGAAACTTTTATCGCCTTTTTCACCATTTCTTTTTCACCTCATCGCTTTCCCCATGGATGAGGAAATAAATAGAGTAGGAAGGGGGTTAAGTACACCGGTTCTCTGGCATCACAGCAGTCTCTTGGGCACGGCAACCCCTCTCAGTATGAGGGTGCCAGCGGCATCAGGCGCCGCCGATTTGGTGACCTTTATCTCATCCCTGCAGATGAGAAAGTCCCCGAAGACGTCCTCAAGTTTCGGGTTTGAACCCGTTCCATCCCAGGCCACGGTGACAGCGGCGGCACTGGCGGTCTCGCTGTAGATGATGTGGTCATCCAGAATTACCTTCACTGTGCCCGTCAGTGAGCCCGTTGAGAGGTTCAGCCCTGTTATATACAGGGAGTAATCCGAAAACGGCGTTGTCTCATCAGTTCCGTCCCCGTTCCAGTCGTAATCCGAACTGGAGAGGACAAAACTGTTATCCGTGGTGTCCGCCGTCACGGTCACCTTTATCTCAAACGGACTTCCTATCCGGAACAGTTCCTCTTTGGACATCATTTTTATTCCTCCCACATTTTGAGGAACTCAATCTTCACCTCTGGCGTCACCGAAGCCCCATAGGGGTTGTTCATCTCCACCGTCAAGGAGCGGTCTTCGGTGATAACCAGGTGCTGGTCTGTCGCCGTTTTCTTGAACTCAAACGGGCTCTCGTAGGCATACCGGCTGTCCATGGAGACCGTGTTCCCGGTCAGTTCCTCCTTATATTTTATGGTCACTGTCACCAGGGGAGGCGCTTCTACTATCACTTTGTAGACACGCCATACCTGATTGGAGGGGACGTCAAAGGTCACCGAACCTGTCCCACCGGCGCTTAGCGTTACCGATTTCACACGGTAGTCGCTCTGTTTCTTCACGGAGCGCTCAAGCCTAACCATGCCTCATACCTCCACCTGTCTCTCACTTATATGAGGCACGATTATATCTTATACCGCATGCCGGCGAGACGTGCCCAGACGGTGCTGCTGACCGCCGTTCCGTCATCTTTCACCTGAACCTTCAGGTTCATGTTGCTGGTTTTCTTTATGACCAGTGGGTTGGCGAATATGTATTCCCGCCTCACATATCCGTATGTGGTCGTCTCGGATGTGAGTGTCGGGTCGTATGTTATCGCCGTCCAGTCCGGAACCAGCGGTATCATGTTCCTGGACGTGGAACATGGGTACTGGTTGTACTCAAACTGGTCGTCAACATATATCCTGGCCCTGTCAAGATGACTTGCGGGGGATATGCCTATCTTGTTAAAGGCATACAGTTCGCTCTTGAGCAGGTCCATGGATATTATGTCGGTCCAGGCGTTGGCGGTCGTAGAACTGATGGAACCGTTTATGGTGTAGTACTGTGCGTTGCTGTTTATACCACCGAACTGCTCGCCCCAGTGCTCCACGATGTCCTGCTCTTTGGGATTCTGGGCTATCCTCTTGCGGAGGACCGCCACAACTTCCACATCGCTGGACACCGCACTGCTCCCGGCCTTCACCACCACCTTGAACCGGTCGCCCGTGCTCATTTTCAGTGATGGTGCCCTCCGGATGCTGACATCCGGGGATATGGGAGCCAGGACTTTTGTCCAATCCCGCCTGTTGGCGTAGGGCAGTTCGTTGGTTCTGGCGTCTGTCCCTGCGGTTATGAAACCGTAGGTCTGCCAGTCTGTGTTGTCTTTGTTCCTCACGTAGGTTTTCAGGAGGTTTGCCACGGAGGCAACTCCCAGTTCCACCAGTTCTATACACTCGTTTGATTCCACCTCATAGTAGGTGTTGTCATTCGTGTCCCATGTCACATGCTTCTCACTATTTGCCGCTATAGATGCGGCCGCCGTTCCAAACAGCACATAGTCTCTCACTTTCATTTTTCACCACCTCTCGGTTTTCTCATAGAGGTCCTCCTCGGGCTCACAGGCCCTCATAGGTCGGGACCAGTTCTCCGGTCCCCAGACCGAAGATGTCCTCTTCTATCTCTTCTTCGTCCTGACCAACCGGTCCGATGTTGCCCAGGTCATCCAGGCCAGCGAAGAGTTCCTCCTCCAGGAGTTCCTCATCGTCATACTGGCCTATGACCTCTTCCTGAGAGTAGCCACCAAGAATGGTGTGCTTCCCACTCAGGATGAGCCTCAGCGCTTTCACCGCAGTCACCGCCACACCGCCAGCGGTGAAGGCTTTACCATAGTTCTTATCCACATATTTGTGGATGAGGAACCCGCCTCCAACTGCGGTAGCGGCTGAGACCGCAACCGATTTCCAACCGGTTGACCACTTGGGTATCCATTTGGGCACTGCCAGCGCGGCAACCAGACCAGCACCTCCGCCGATTATGTTCTCAGCGGAGAAACTATCTTTGGCATAGGACACAAAGTCCTTTTTGCGGACATACACTGGGTTGCGCCGGCGTGTCCTCCATCCTTTCCTGGCGGCTCTGGCGTGGGCCCTGCTGTGGCCATACCAGGCATTCCTACGCCGCCTTTTGCTGGATTTTCTCTTTTTTCTCCTCGGGTTTACGAGTAGTACTTCCTGCACCACGGTTTTCACCTCCTTTTCTTTTTCTTTTCTCTACACATCCTTCTCACCGTGGTGTTCTTTCCCCATGACACCACATTATTGTCTTATGTGAGTTTATATATATCATATCTGTTATATCAAGTTGAATAATCCTATTCAGGGTTATATAAAAACATTTATATACCTTCAGGCATTACACAACTACAATGATGAAAAAAATAACAACCACAATCACCATAAGTGAGGAGGACCACAACTGGGTAAAAAACCATCCACTCTATTCTTTTTCGGGGATTATGTCCTGGGCCATCCGGCAACTGAGAGCACTTGAGAAAGTGGATGAAGAATTAACGTTAGATGAGATGGACGAACTTTAATCCTCCAGGTCGGACGGAAAGTGTGGGGCATTCTCCCTGATTTTAGCAAGAATTTTCTTCTCTTCCTCGCTTAACTTGTGTCCATCTGTTAGGTCTATAAGTGGTGTGGCCATATCGCCACAAATAACATAACGGAGACCGTCCTCCGTTTCTATAATCTCCTCGTTGGGCTCACACCACTTCCTCCGATATCTTTTGACCACACGGTACTCCTTCCCACTCCCATCTTTCCATATCTCAACCTTTTTCTTTTTTCGCATAAACAACTATATGCCCAGGACAACTATTTAAATTTTTTTACGACTGTGCTGTTGGAAATACTCACTCAACTGTTTTATCACATCCACCTTGTTAGCATTACTAACCTGGACATACCTAAAAGACGGAGTGCCATCGGGTCTGGAAGCGTCTTTCACAAACCTCTTCCCAAATTCCTCATTTGTGGAGATGTGTATAAAATAGATGTCAGCCATATCTGCCAGTTTTGGGAAGAGATACATATAATCATAGTATCCGCCCTCAATCTCATATCTATCTTCATTGGCATCCGATACCCAGATAATCTTATGTCTAACCTGAGACGGAGCCTCACTGACTTCTCGGAATAGAAGTGCGAAGACCGGCTTCATGTTTTCCACGGGGTCTTCTACGGACTTGTGGTAGTGAGGTAGTCCCAGCAATCTACGCATAACCTTATCATAGTCCCTGGACCCACTAAAGTGTAAAGACCAGGACACACCAACATTAACCCCGAGAAGATTGGAAATATGGAACACATTTTCCACTTCCACTCTTTCCCCACTCTTTGAAGGATACCAACCAGATTTGGTAGGACAACCTCTATTAGGATTGTTCCCCAATCTCGCTTCTACAGTAGCCGCCGGATAGACGATGGTGTGGATGTAATAGTCATTTCTCATAGCATCGCTGACCACCAGATATGCTATAAAAGTTCCCAGTGTATAACCAGTGGATTTATAAATATTCACACCGGCCCACGGTATGGAAATATATGAAGCCGGCTCGTCCATAGACCACAGATTACTCTCAGAAAAATCCCAAACAAAAAATATCCTTGAAATCGCTTTATATTCTGTCGCTGAAACACCCTCTTCCACTTTCTTTTTCTCAAACCCAAACTTGCTACCAAACAGGAGATACCCATAGGCCATCATAGAGGCCTCGTAGAGCGGCCTCCTACTTTCCGGTTTCAACTCTCTGTGCACCTTCTTTCCACCCAGCAGACCATATGGGGATTTCTCCATTGCTTCTACATCCACAATTTTTCCCAACCAGTCCGCAGAATACTCTCTCATCTCTGAAAGACGGGCAAAATAGACATCCTGTTCCTTCAGAAATTCGTCCCACACCAGGCGGGCCTCATACCACTCGTTGTCCGTCTCCCAGTATGGCCTTCCTTCCCTCAACCCTGGCGTCTTAGATGCCAAAAGACATCCCCTCCCTCATCAGTATTTTAATATACTCTCCCCACCGTGGGAAATACTCCTCATCTTTCATATATCTGGTGATGCCGAGGTCTCTGATTTCCCTAACCACATCTCCATACTCTGCACTCCTTCCCAGGGCAACTTTACCGGCATCCCTTGAAAGGAGAAGGTGGAACCCACTCCTCATAGTAACTGGTCCACTGGCGTTTCTTATGAACTGTTCATACATACTAACCAGCCCTTTGGCATACCAATTTTTATATATGCCAATGTTGAGTTTCTTATCGTCAAAACACTGGACTATGTTCAGTAAGGTATCCTGTAGCATGTTGAGAAAATTACCGTTGGGACCAAAAACCGCCGGGAGGGCCCCATCCCTGCGGTGCAGGATGTTATCAACTATGTATAGTGCCTCAAAGTAGTTTCCTTTCGGATTTATTGGTGTTATGGAAAGATGTCCCAACTCGTGGTTAACCAGCATAAAAAGGTCCTCCATGGAAATATTCTCCAATTCCTCATCCACAAGGAATAGAACTTTAACACCCGGATGGACAAAAGCAGGAGCAATCTCCCCTCCGCCCACAACTTTCTCCGCCTCCCTTCTACCTACAATCCTGAAGGAGACACCTGTCACTGCGTTGGCACGGAAACTGTGCCCTATCAATTTTGAGATTTCACGTCTTTGTTTTTTAACATCCACCAAGATATCATCCTCAGTCCTTCAGTGCAGTGTAGAGCATGTAGAGCGTGGGCTCTTCTGCCATGTCCTTCAGGACGTCCTCTTCGCTATCATAAGTCTCTACGTGTTCTGCCACATATCTGAGGAATTTCTTTTCCCTGTCTTCCTCCTCATTTTTGAACAATATCAGAGCATCTATGTATTTGTTCCATTTATACCAGAGCCCGTCTGCTATGAACACCTGCGGTATCAACCATGCCCGGATGAAATCCCCGAAGTTTAGGAACTGAGATTTTATAAAGTCACCTGCACCCAGATTAATTCTGTGCTCCAGGACGTGAGGAAGCAAATCCAAAATCCACTCGTCTTTTATTTTAATGTCACCTATCTTCTCCACCTTCACACCAGACAAAGCCGCCTTCAGGAAGGCATAGGCTTTTAAGGCTTTGACCATGCTTTCCATCGGTCTCATACCATAGTGTCTGACTATGCTGTTCATAGCGGTCATCCTATCCAGGATATCGGTGCTACCTTCGGATATCTTCCTGGCACCTTTACTGATGCCATCAGGGAACACTATCGTCTCCGGATTTATCGTCCTCCTCTCAAAACCCGGGGCCTCAAAGTCAAATCTATACTGCTTCAACCTCTCCCTGATATAGTCAAGGAACTCCTCGGGATAGTCAAAACTTGTCTGGGGAACATCATCCAGATACCTGCTCTCATCATAAACCATATAGATGGTTGAGAAATAACCAACAGCACAGGCCACCAGATAGAATTGTCTCGTTGTCAGCCTAACCTGGTCCACATAAGACCAAATCCGGAGAAGTTCGGGATATCCAAATTGTGGTATTTCCCCACTCCTCATACGGTCAAGCAATTGGTCGGCCAGCCTTCTGCCCTTCAGCAGACCATATTTAGACATCAGAACTTTGACTTTCTCGCTAAGTGGTGGACTGGTCATGTAAAGACCTAAGTCAATCCTATCCAAAAGTGCTCTATCCAATTCCATCCTCGGGTCCATCATTTCCAGGTGAGGATTGTAATCAAAGAAATTAAGACATCCATACTTCTTTCCCCACTTGGGTGTTGCTATGGGTTCCCCCAGATACTCAATCTCCTTCTCTGCGAGAAGTCCGAGGGTGGTGTCCGCAACATTCGGGTTCTGCCTATTGGCCTCGTTATGCAACTTTACCACACTCTGAACCACCGGTCTGGGCTCGGGTGTGAAAAAGAAGGTTGAAATCTTCTCAACAGATACCTGTCCTTTTCCACCTTTTTCAAGGAACTCCTGATATTTCTTAATCAGCCACTCCGGAGGGTTTTTCCTCATAGAGGAAATATTAGGCTTTGCTTCCACGGTGGTAATCCCCGTCCTGTAGTAGACATCTATGGGCTCTTTGTCTTTGTTATGTTTTGCCACTCCGAAGAGATGATGTTGTGTCAGATAGTTTTCTACATCACTTGAGTTTATCTCATCGGTAAGTTTCAGGTCGTTAAGAAACAGATGGGCCATCAGTGTGACCAAAGTCGTCTTACCAGTACCTGGGACACCTTTCAGAACCAGTGAACCATCTTCTATCAACCAAGCAGTCATCACCAACTCACTAACGAGTTCAGAAGGAAATTTAAACACCTCTCTTAGCCCATAGTAAGCATTCCTTATTTTCCCAAGGTAGTAGTTCACATCACCATCCAGTTTGTGAGAAATCCTTTTCAGGATTGTGGAGCCACTGGTGGTTCTAATAACAACTTCATCAGAAGTCAAATCCGGTGGAAATTCTATGTCCACCAAAGTGAAAGGCTCATCAAACTCCTCTACACCAACCACAGGCTCTGGCTCGGGCTCTGGCTCAGGCTCGGGTGTCCCACCTGGGGCAGTTGTCGGTGCTATAGATTTTTTCTTTCCACCTTTCTTATACTCCACAACCATCGTTAACGCCGGCGACCTGCAGTATCTTAATACCTCTTCTTCTTTAGCCCAATCCAGTGATTGAATATAACCTGGCAGATAGTTGACCAATCCCTCCGCCATTTTCTTTGGAAACTGCGGGTCCGAAAACCAGTTTATCAATGTTTCCAAATCTGCGGGCTCATAGTTGGGCGGACCAAACAGAACACCAAGGCCGCCACCTTTCAAAAAATTCCATATCACAACTTTATCTTCGCCTTTTAGGAGAAGAGGAACCCACTTTTTTCCTGTCCTTTTCCCGGGCCTTTTGCCCGGACTTCTTCTGACTTCTTTCTTTTCTTCTGGCCCACCGTACTGTATCCACCACTCAACGTCCTCATCGTTGGGTGCACGTTTTAAGGATATCGTGTATCCTATCACAGAGAACAACAAATCAAAAAGTTCACCCATGTTTGCCAGGACTCTCTCAAGTTCCTCTTTTATCTCTTTGGCTTTTCGTAAATCGCCGTTTTCCATGGCTTCCTCCATGGAATGTCTCATCACCAACGGCAACGACAAGGTGGGTCTGTAACCCTCCAACAAGTCGTATGCTCTCGTGGATGCCATAGGGTCTGGCGGCGATATAGTGATGCCCATGGGCGCAGCCATGGGTGCAGACGATTTTTTCATTATTTCACGTGATGCCAATGCAATTATTTTTTTCAAATTTAACATGTAGGAAGACCACCCTTTGATAACGCCGATGCCTGTTCCCGGATTTGATAAAACCCCGTCATAGAAATATGGAACTTCGGCCAGTGCCCCTGTATTGCATTTCCTCGTTCCCACATATTGGACACCCTCTTCATCATACCTTATCCTCACACCGTAGAGGGCCTTTACAATCGTATTAGCCCTAACTTCTGCTTTCATATCCCCACCGTGGACTTCAGCCACTTTCATAGTCTCCTCCCACACAGTCGGGTCCTCAGGCACTCTTATCCCATATAGTTCATCCAGGAGATGTCCAAATTCGTGCCAGAGAACCCCTCTCATCCTCCACTCAGGTTGCTTCTCCAGTGCTTTCGCATAGTAAATGGTCCTTTCCTTCGGCCCCACCACCATGGTAGCAAAATGTCTGGGACTAATCTGGTGTAATCTATCCTCTTCCACAGAGTGGACTAACCGGACTTTACGTATCTTTCTATAATCTTTGCCTATCTTATCCCGGATTTCCTCAAACATCCTTACAAGTTCTGTCTTAGCCATAGAGCCAATCCTCCACTCTTAGATTTCCACCTTTTATCAACATAACTGTTCCTGAACGGTTTATATAAAGGTTTGGGTAATCTCCCTTACCATCCTCGTTGTGCATGTGCTGGTAAGGATGGACACCATCATGTTCCTTATCACTGAGATAGACCTCCCCCAGAACCTTTCCCACTTTCCGGAAGCCTTTCAGGTCGGGTATTTTTAGAAGGAATGTCCTACGTGCTCTCTTATTGTTAAAGATTTCATAACGCTCTACGGCCTCCTCTGACACCTCGGCATCCACGGCCTCCTTCTTAAAAGGCCTGAAGATATATAACTCATGTCCGTCTTTTGGGCACACCATCAGTGGATAAGGCCTCTTAAATCTCAGGACTTTGGTTTCCAATATAATCTCGGGACAGGGACCTATGAGGAAGAACTCCTTACGTTTTCCACCAGAAACCGGTCGTATTCGCTTTCTCTTGGGATTTCTCTTCTTTTTCAATATCACAATGTTATCTGGGTAGAAAACTTCATCCTCGGCGAAAAAACCACTTTCTTTCACCATAGTATCAATGGGAGCATATTTCGGAAGTCTAGTTATAACCCCCGGGTTCTTCCTCATCCTTCTCTCAAACTCTTTTTCTAACATGTCGGCGAGTTCGGTGTCACCCAGTACATCCGCCAGGTTTATGTAAAGTATCAGGTCTGAATCTGGCATTTCCTTCAACCTCTCCTTCAGTTTCCTCCTCAATTCATCTATCATCTTAGTACTCATTGGGACCACCCATAAAGAGTTTTCCACACTTTGGACACTTATAGAGTGGTAGAGTGGCATCACTGTCCTTATACCTGCCTCTGGCGTAGAATTTGAGATTTACCCCACATCTGGGGCACTTCAGCGGTTTCGGGTTTAGACGGACAAGGGGAGGATTGAACAAGGTTGTTTGTTTCCCCTTAGTCTGCTCTTTCTGATGGTGTAAACGATAATGCTTCACCAATTCTCCTTTAGTGCTAAAAGACGCTCCGCACTTTTCACAGACATAAGTACCGGGCTTACTGGGTTTTTTCTTCATGTTTTGCCTCCTACTGCGATAGTTATTTATATCTCCTTCCTCCATATCCTCAATTATGATAGATGAACGTGAAGTGGGAGATAACCCAAGAAGTTCTTCAAGAGAGCCCAGAAGTTCGGTCATTGTCCTCCTGGAAAACGTGGATAAACTAACAGACTGACTACCGCACATCTCCCTTACCCATTCCCTGGTTAATTTCCTGTGCTTCTCAGAATACTCTGGGTCTTTCTTCCTGGCCCGAAGTAACTTCTTGGAATTCCTTATATACCTATCACAATCCTCTATCCATCTTTTTTCCCACACCAGTGGTGTCTCCCATTCCTTATAATAAGGAAAATTTATACCCAGTTCCTCAAAAAGAAAAG